>OIWT01001382.1_pt1 | contig 29416 bp, 19 predicted proteins | sample 1587701 | NCBI WGS metagenome assembly OIWT01 (sample SAMEA3888904, study PRJEB22519) | human gut metagenome | biome: human gut; feature: human-associated habitat; material: faeces | place: Denmark | collected 2009 | reverse complement strand
CATCCAAGCTCTTGTACTACTTTCTCTCTTTATGTAAGACTTTCAATGAACTCTTTCTATTGTTACACTCCCAATCCGCACTGCCTCACAAGGCCTTACTTCCCGAAAGCGAGTGCAAAGGTACAACCTTTTACCGTAACTGCCAAATATTATAACCACTTTTTTTCAAGCGGAAACTCCTGCAAATTTAGGAAAACTTCCCTAAACAAACAAGGAATATGCTGTAAAACATGTATTTAACACTCAGAATCATGCACGATTTAAGAGGAAACTTTTTTCTTAATGGAAAACGAAGGAGAGGGAAGGAGCGGAGAAAAGGGGACGGAATCATTCTTTAATGAGCAAATCTTCATCCAAAACCGCATAAAACCGACAAACTATACATGCATATATACACAAAATATAATTTTACCCATAACTCCCCCCTAACATCCTGCTGTTACTCAATACGCCCCCGAAACGCATTTCCAAAAACCAATAACATATTTCTATAAGGAACAACTTGATACTCTGACTAAATGACACAACGACTACCGCACTACATCCTCACGTAAAAAAGTAGATTCCTCCAAGGCCATCTCCATAAAATCCATAACACAAGCAATCTCCCATACTGAGTTTTATCCCTCCGACGAAACCAATTTAAATATTATTATAAGGTATAACGTTTGTAAATCGTAGACATTATTGTACATTTGCGTAATTGTGTAGCTTTACCTACTTTATACAACGTATGAAAGATTTCGTCAAATATACTTTGGCCACGCTCTGTGGCTTGTTTCTGGCCGGCATAGCCCTCTTCATATTAGGCATCCTGTCCATTGCGGGGATGATGACCATGGAAAGTGCCGCCCCATCCATCAAACCCCAATCCGTACTTCGCCTGACGCTAAACGGCGAATTACAGGAAGATGCACCGAACGATCCTCTCGGAGACCTGTTCGGCAGTACTTACCCCACCCTCAGTCTGAGAGAAATACAGACAGCCATTCAAGGTGCTAAAGAAAATCCGAACATAGACGGTATATATATAGAAGCACAAACCCTCTTGGGAGCGACTCCCGCCATGATACGAGACATCAGGGAATCCCTCGCCGATTTCAAGAAAAGCGGCAAATATATCATCGCATACGGAGACAACTATACCCAAGGGGCTTACTACATTTGCAGCATAGCCGACAGCATCATCCTTAATCCACAGGGACAGGTGAACTGGTGCGGTATGGCTTCGCAGCCTATTTTTTACAAAGACCTATTGGAAAAGATAGGCATTAAGATGCAAGTGTTCAAAGTAGGCAGCTACAAATCGGCCGTGGAACCGTTTACTGCCACCCGAATGAGTGACGCCAACCGCGAACAGGTCACGTCCTACCTGAATGACATCTGGCAAACCATGCTGACGGACGTATCCCGTTCACGCTCCATCAAGAAGGACTTGTTGAACGAATACGCAGACAGTATGCTCACATTCCGTCCCGCAGAAGAACTGGTACGGAACGGCATGGTGGACAGCCTTTGCTATATCGACGGGATAAGCCGAATGTTACGCGCAAAAACCGGAAAGGACAAAGGTGCCCTGCCCCTCGTCAGTGTGAAAGAACTGGCGGCTGCCACCGAAGCAACCCCGAAAAAAGGTGATAAGATTGCAGTCTACTATGCATACGGAGACATCGTAGACCGAAAAACAGAATGGAGCGAAAATGTGATAGACGCAGAAACCGTATGCCGCGACCTGAGAACACTGCGTGAAGACGAATCGGTCAAAGCAGTAGTACTTCGCGTAAATTCCGGAGGCGGAAGCGCTTACGCCTCCGAACAGATATGGCACGAGGTGAAATTGCTCCGTGAAGCCAAACCCGTGGTCGTATCTATGGGTGGAATGGCAGCCTCGGGTGGTTACTACATCTCCTGCGCCGCCTACTATATCGTGGCCGAACCGACTACGTTGACCGGAAGCATCGGCATTTTCGGCCTCATTCCCGATGCAAGCCAACTGCTCAGCGACAAGTTAGGCCTGCATTTCGATGTTGTAAAGACCAATGCACACGCCGATTTCGGTACGCTGGCACGTCCATTCAATCCTTCGGAAGCTCAAATGATGCAAGGATATATACAACGGGGTTACAAATTGTTTACCGAACGCGTAGCAGACGGACGGAATATGAAAACTGGCCAAGTGGAAAAACTGGCCGAAGGACGGGTCTGGACCGGACGGCAGGCCGTAGAAAATGGATTGGCCGATGCCAACGGCAACCTCCAGACCGCCATCAAAAAGGCTGCTTCATTGGCCCAAATAAAAGATTACCATACGGAATACGCACCGACTCCGTCCCCTTGGTACGAGGGTTTGTTTGACCAACAGAAAAAGGACTATCTGAACACGGCCTTACAAGAGACCCTCGGAACATATTACGCCCCACTAATGAGCCTGAGACAGATCCGGCAAATGAGCGTTCTGCAAACCCGGATACCGTATGAGCCGAACTTTATCAACTAAACCATCATGGAAGGAGACTTAATCAAAATCAACGAATGGTTGTTGCCGGTGGCTTGGCTTTACGGAATAGGTGTAAGGATTCGCAACGAGCTTTTCGAAATGGGAATCCTGAAATCCAAAAGTTACGACATACCCGTTATTTCGGTCGGCAATATCACCGTAGGCGGTACCGGGAAAACACCACATACGGAATATCTCATCCGCCTGTTACGAAAGAAGCATAAAGTGGCCGTGTTGAGCCGGGGATACAAACGTAAATCAAAAGGATTCATTTTAGCCACATCCGAAACGTCTATGCCCGCCATAGGCGACGAGCCTTATCAGATGAAACAAAAGTTTCCAGATGTCTATGTCGCTGTGGACAAAAACCGCCGCCGGGGAATTGAACGGTTATGCGACGAGCAAATCGTACCGGGGACAGAAGTCATCCTGTTAGACGACGCGTTCCAACATCGCTATGTAAAACCAGGTATCAACATCCTGTTAGTAGATTACCATCGCTTGATTTGCGACGACAAGTTGCTCCCCGCAGGACGTTTGCGCGAACCGAAAGAAGGAAAAGACCGGGCCAATATCGTAATCGTAACCAAATGCCCGGAAGACATCAAGCCCATGGGATTCCGGGTCATCAGTAAGGCCTTGAAGTTGTACCCTTATCAGAAGTTATTCTTCTCGACACTGAAATACAGCCGTCTCATACCGTTGTTCGAAGAGGGAGAATATCCTTTGGACGAGTTGCTGCCCCACAAGCATGTCTTGCTGCTTACAGGCATCGCTTCGCCGGAACAAATGAAAATGGACCTCGAACATTATGAAACGGATATCACGCCGCTTTCTTTTGGCGACCACCATTACTTCTCGGCCAAAGACGTAGCCCTAATCAATGAGACTTACGCCCGAATGTCCTCGCCGAAGCTAATTGTAACCACTGAAAAAGATGCGACCCGCCTGAAGGACCTCAACGGCCTGAGCGAAGAGGTTAGAAAATCTCTCTATGCCCTGCCGGTCGAAATAGAGATACTGCAAAATCAACAAGAATCGTTTAACGAAAACATTACTGGTTATGTATTCAAAAATTCAAGAAACAGCATCCTGGCTAAAAAGTAGGATGACAACAAGCCCCACAACGGCTATCGTTTTAGGTACCGGATTAGGTAAACTGGCCAACGAAATCACAGATGCGACCCGCATTTCATACAAAGAAATTCCCAACTTCCCAGTCTCTACGGTAGAAGGGCATTCGGGTAATCTTATCTTCGGAAAACTGGGAGACAAAGACATCCTGGCCATGGAAGGCCGCTTTCATTACTATGAAGGCTACACCATGCAAGAGGTCACTTTTCCCATTCGTGTCATGTATGAGTTGGGCATCAAGACCTTGTTCGTCAGCAATGCTGCAGGCGGCACCAACCCCAAGTTTGAAATTGGTGATTTGATGATAATCACCGACCAAATCAACGCACTTCCGGAGAATCCGCTACGCGGTAAGAACTTCCCGACCGGTCCCCGTTTCCCGGATATGTCGGAAGCCTACAACAAGGAACTCATCCAGCAAGCACTCGCCATTGCCGAAGAGAAAGGAATCAAGGTACAGCAAGGCGTATACCTCGCTACACAAGGACCGACTTTCGAAACTCCGTCTGAATATAAAATGTTCCGCATTTGGGGCGCCGATGCGGTGGGTATGTCGACCGTACCCGAAGTCATCGTAGCTAATCATTGCGGAATCAAATGCTTCGGTATCAGTGTCATCACCGACCTCGGAGTGGAAGGAAAGATTGTGGAAGTCAGCCACGAGGAAGTACAGAAAGCTGCCGATACCGTACAACCCCTTATGGCCGAGATTATGCGTGAGATGATAAACCGCGCTTAAAGCCCATAAATTTATGCAAGAAACAAACAGGACAGAAATCTCTACGCTCGGAGAGTTCGGGCTTATCAAACATCTGACAGAAAATATCCGGCTGATAAACTCTTCCACCCGCTATGGAGTTGGTGACGACTGTGCCGTCATGGAATATCCGGCCGACAAACAAGTTCTCGTCACCAGTGACTTGCTGATGGAAGGCATACATTTCGACCTGACATACGTCCCGATGAAACATCTCGGATACAAGGCTGCCATGGTCAACCTCTCGGACATTTATGCCATGAATGGCATCCCCCGTCAAATGGTGGTCTCCATTGCTTTAGGCAAACGTTTCTGTGTAGAGGACATGGAGGCTTTCTACGATGGTCTCAAAATGGCATGCGAAGCTCATGAGGTCGATATTGTAGGAGGTGATACGACATCTTCGCTTACAGGGTTAGCCATCAGCATTACCTGCATCGGGGAAGCAGACAAAGACAAAGTGGTTTATCGCAACGGAGCCAAAGAAACCGACTTGATCTGTGTCAGCGGAGATTTAGGAGCAGCCTACATGGGATTGCAGTTGCTCGAACGCGAAAAAGCCGTTTTCAACCAACAGTTGCAGGAGGCACACAGGAACGAAAAAACAAAGACCACAGAGGGATTATACGAAGCCCAACCGGACTTTAGCGGAAAAGAGTATTTACTGGAACGACAGCTAAAGCCAGAAGCACGACGTGACATTGTGCAAGCATTGACAGCCGCTAATATCCGTCCGACTTCCATGATCGACATATCAGACGGACTCAGTTCCGAATTACTGCATATTTGTACGCAAAGCGGTGTCGGTTGTAGGATATATGAAGAACATATTCCCTTAGATTACCAGACGGCTGTTATGGCAGAAGAGCTGAACATGAATGTCACGACCTGCGCTCTGAATGGCGGAGAAGACTATGAATTATTATTCACAGTCCCCATTGCCGACCACGAAAAAGTCAGCCAGATCAAGGACATTAAAATAATAGGCCATATCACCAAGGCCGAATTAGGCTATGCACTCATCAGTAGGGATGGCCAGGAATTTGAACTGAAAGCTCAAGGCTGGAACCCGCTTAAAGGCTGATGTGCCGCATTGTTTCAGCCAGGTTGGACAACAATCCTCCTTGCTATCAAAGACAATCTGTCTGCATTTAACTACACTCTCACCTGTCTTCTCCGACCCAGAAAACAGGTGAGAGTTTACTTTTTTCTCCTACATTACACAAAAATATATCGAATATATTTGGCATTTCAAATTAAATCGCTACCTTTGCACTCGCAAAACCGAAGTAAGTCGGTGCCATAGCTCAGTTGGTAGAGCAAAGGACTGAAAATCCTTGTGTCCCCGGTTCGATTCCTGGTGGCACCACTTTGAAGAAAAGCTATTAGCAGTAAACTCCTGATTCCCAAACGAAATCGGGAGTTTTTGTTTTTCCGCAGGACGCAAAAAAGTGCCGGAAATCATGTATGTATTTAGCCCTGTTTTTCTGTCAAATATTTCCAATATCTTACGGGCATATCTTTCTTTTGTTTGCGAGGATTGAGTCTTTCACGGATACAAATTGCTTTGAAATAAGTGCGCCAAAGGTCTTGGAATAGTTTCTCATCCTTGTCCAGCAGGGCTTCATCCAGCTTTCCGGTGACGAAGTGAGGCAAGGATTCGTCCAGTGTCACATGGGTCAATTCCTGACCGTCGTAGTAATAGCCATAATGTCTTCGTTTGTCATAGATGAGAAATGGTTGGTCACTGAAGCGGTCACGAAAGTGTTCGATGGCTAAGGGTAGCACATTGTAGATGGGTTCCATGATGCCAAAGTAAGTACCGTCGGCAGCCTTCTGGAAGCGTATGAACTGCATCATGCGCAGACGCTCGTAGCGGACTTTGCGGAAGGTGTTTACGACGAACAGCACATCTTCATCTGTAAAATTGCATTCGATGCTTGCAGGACTGTCTATGGCTTTGCAGACGTAACGAAACAGGTGGATGTCAAGTTCCGGCAACTCTGAAAGATAGCTTACGGCAAGGCTGGTGAGCGCTTCGGGTGACAGTTTCTTCTGGAGTGCTTTCCACACTCGTCCGGCTTTGCTGTCGTCGGTGATGACGGTATGCACTTCGTCATAGAATAAGGGTAGTGGACAGCCTTCTCCTTGCAGGATGTCGGGAAAAGAGCGGCGTGAATAAGCGTCGAATACGGCTGTCAGGAGTCCGTCAAGCGTGCGGTCAAAAACAAAAATGGTCATAGGCGAAGGGTCAAGTACTGCCAAAGTCCAGTGTCAACTGGCGTTCATCAATGTTTCTCTTTGGTTTGGGTACGAGCAGACGACGGACATTTTCCGGATGAAGCTCGTTGACTGATGGTGAGAGCAGTTCGCCGCACGTGATGAAATATTTGGCTTTTTTCATCACTACGCCCATCTTCTTCAGGTGGAAAGAGGTGACACGTCCGAAGCGTCGGGAATTTACGATGAGCGTAGCCGACTTCACTCCGATGCCTGGCACGCGGAGAATCATTTCATAGTCTGCTTTATTGATGTCCACAGGGAACTGTTCCGGATGGCGCAGTGCCCAGGCCAGTTTCGGGTCTATCTCCAAGTCGAGGTCCGGGTGGGTGTCGTTCACGATTTCGTCGACTTTGAACTGGTAGAAACGGAGTAGCCAGTCTGCTTGGTAGAGGCGGTTCTCGCGCACCAAGGGAGGTTGTTTCAGGATGGGAAGTCGCTTGTCATAGGTGTTGACATGGATGTAGCCCGAATAATAGACACGCCGCATCGTCGGTCGGGCATACAGGGCGGATGATAGGCGCAGGATGTCGCGGTCGCGGTCAGGCGTGGCGCCGACTATCATCTGTGTGCTTTGTCCTGCCGGCACGAAACGGGGGACGTGGCGGAGATGCCGGCGTTCTTCCTTGTTTTCCAGGACTCCTTGTTGGATGAACTTCATAGGCTCGTAGACGCTTTGGAAATTCTTTTCCGGGGCAAGAAGTTTCAGTGAGTTTTCGTTGGGTATCTCGATGTTTACGCTCATACGGTCGGCATACAGCCCGGCTTCGCTGACCAGTTCACGGCTGGCTCCTGGGATGCTTTTCAGATGGATATAGCCATTGAAGCGGTGTATGGTGCGCAAGTCTTTTACCACGCGCACCAGGCGTTCCATCGTGTAGTCGGGATTGCGCACGACGCCGGAACTAAGGAATAGTCCTTCGATGTAGTTCCGCCGGTAGAATTCCATGGTGAGTTCGACCAGTTCGCTGACAGAAAGCGTGGCGCGGGGGATGTCGTTGCTCGTGCGGTTGATGCAGTAGGCACAGTCATATATGCAGTAGTTCGTGAGCATCACTTTGAGCAAGGATATGCAGCGTCCGTCGTCAGCAAAGCTGTGGCAGATGCCCACTCCGCCCACGGTGTTGCCCACGCCTTGCCCGCGGTTGGCCCGTACAGTCCCGCTCGACGAGCACGATACGTCGTATTTCGCCGATTCCGTCAGGATGCGCAGTTTGTTGAGCGTTTCTTCGGTCACAATTTCACTTTCTTCTTCACGGCCTTTGACTCATTTTGCAGATGGTCGAGTGCCGTCACTACATAGTAATAAGTAGTCTTTCCGTCCTCGTAGGGCAGCTTATAGAAGGTGTCACGTGTGATGGTGACGATTTTAGAGGGGTCGTCCAGATTGCGTTTTTCTCCTTTGGCAAAACGATAGACGACATACTGGATGGCGCGGTCCATCTCGTGTCTGGCTTTGGGTGCTGTCCAGCAGAGGATATATCCGTCCTCCATCCACACCGGTTTCAGCTTGCGCACCTTTTTAGGAGCTTTTTTGTCCATGAACGGGAAGAGCGGTTGCAGGGCCGGATAGCGGTGATAGTGGCGGCTGAGCGCTTCCCGGTAGTTGCCCACATTGTCCACTACGGCTGCGGCATACCATTGGCAACTGCCTTCGATGGCCGGCTGTGCGCGTTGGAGCTGCATCTTGCGGGCTTGTTGGTGTATGTTGGGGTTTTGCAAGTCTGGCTTTTGCACCGTGCGCATCACGTCCTGTCCGATGAAGAGCGGACGGTTGCCGGCGTGTTGTGCCCACCATTGCACCAGCTCTTGGTAGTCAGCCGCCGGATGTCCGATTTCCCAATAGATTTGCGGGATGGTGTAGTCCACCCAGCCGTTGTCCACCCACAGGATGATGTCGGCATAGAGGTCGTCATAGTTTTGCAATCCGTTGGTCTTGCTGCCCTTCGGGTCGCTCTTCTGGTTGCGGTAGATGCCGAAGGGGGAGATGCCGAACTTCACCCACGGCTTCGTCTCGCGGATGGTCCGGTGCAGGTCCTGGATGAGCTGGTTGACATTGTTGCGTCGCCAGTCGGCGCGGTTGGCATATCCGGTGCCATATTGGGCGAAGCTCACGTCGTCGCGTATCTCCTTGCCTTTCGCCGGGTAGGGATAGAAGTAGTCGTCCATGTGGATGGCGTCGACGTCATAGCGTTCCACGATGTCTTTTACGATTTTGCAGATGTAGGCGCGGTTTTCGGGATAGCCCGGGTCGAAATAGAGTTGTCCGTCATATTCGATGAAGCGGTTCGGATAGAGCTTGACCGGATGGTTGCCAGCCAGTACTGTCGTGCCTTTTGTCTTGGCCCGGTAGGGATTTATCCAAGCATGAAGCTCCATGCCGCGCTTGTGGCATTCGTCCACCATGAATGCCAACGGGTCCCACTGCGGGGCGGGGGCCTGTCCCTGCACGCCTGTCAGGTAGCGGCTCCACGGTTCGTATTTCGAAGCATAGAGTGCGTCGCCCTCCACGCGCACTTGGAAGATGATGGCGTTGATGCCGGCCTTTTGCAACACATCGAGTTGGCTGGTGAGTGTCTGCTTCATCTTTTCTGCCGGCATTCCTTTGAACTGTCCGTTGACGGCCTGAATCCATGCGCCCCGGAACTCACGTTTCGGAAGGTCTTGCGCCGGGAGTATGGCTGTGGCGCAGACAAATAGGAGGAGGGAAAGTAGTGTCTTGATTTTCATAAATTCGTGTATAGAGTTTGATGGTAGGTGCAAAGATAAGGATATGTTTAGAAATTAGGTGCGAAAAGTCCGGATTATTGCGAGGAGGAATCTTCGGAGTTGTCGGGAAAAGTTTCGAGATGGCTGTTTTTGTTTTATTCTTAGACTAAGTATATATATACGTAGTGTAAGAATGTATATACTTAAGCTAAGAATATAGAAACTTAAGTTTGGATTTAATATTCTCTATCTATTTTCGACTTTTTTCCGGCTGCTTCAGGAGTTTTTTCCAGCTATGTCGGGGATGTTTTCCGTTTGGGCAGGATGTCCTCCGGAGCTTATTGATGTAACATGTTTTAATATGCGCCGTCGCTTCGGGGCTGTGGAAAATTTGCAAAAATAGGAGCTGAATGTTGTGGAAATTTTGGGCTTTATCTGTGTGAATACGCTTGTTTATAGATTTTTATCAGCTTCAAAATTGTAGCAAATGTGTAAACAAATCGTGTCGGAAATGTATCGTGTGCCGTCTTTTCCTTTGTTTATGTAACGACAAGAACCGCTACATCCCGATGGACATCTTTCCGGCCGACCTGCTGGACAACGAGCCGCAGGTGTTCACCGACATCTATGATGCTGTGTTCAGCTTCCATCCCGCGTCGGAAGGGCGGGGCAGCATCGCCAACCCGAACACCTACATCTCGCGCGAAGACATCCTGGCGTAGTATGCACAGGCCAAGCTGGAGATAGCCAGGCTGGAGATATTGGGAGGCGTTCGCATCGAGCGCACCCGCCAACGCTATGAGACGGTGATGGATGAGAGCTTCGAGGGACGGACGGGTAATAGCCGCTATACCGATGTGCTCCCCGCGCTGCACCTGAAGTATCGGTTGACCGACAAGCAGAACCTGCGCTCATCCTACTACATGTCCATCAGCCGTCCCGGCTTCTTCGAGGTAATCAATTAACTTCTTAGACCATTTGGATTATGACAAAGAAACCGTTTATTCTCTTCCTTGTGATGATGTTTGCCCTGGCGGCCCATGCGCAATTACACTGGCCGTCCGTCACTCAGACATCTGACAGCACGTTGGCCGCTCAGGTCAATGCTGCTTATGCATCCGACTGCCGCTGGCAGCGTGTCACCTTCGCACAGAAAAGTGTCGACTATCTTCGCACGCTCAGCATGGGCATCCCCGCCTATGGCCGTGAGCCGGACGGGGACTATCGCCGGGGTGTCTTCCTCGTGGAAGCAGCCATTCATACGGTGGTGGACAGTGCCGGTCTGAAAGCGGCATATGAAGAATGTATTTCGCGTGTCGGAGGTATCCGTCTTGCTATGCCTGAAGAAGGAGAATGGGTCGTTGTGGGTTGCACGGACCGCAGTCGGTTGGGGGGGGAGAAGTCTGCCGCCGACGTGAGTGAAGTGTTTGTCAATAGGCAGTTTGTGCTTACAGAAGAAGCCGGCTGCTATCGCACGTTGTCACCTTTATATGTCTTTGACCATTCGATGATGGGAGTCGTCGAGTTGAAGTTCCGTCGCGATGTGCCAGCTGACCGTGTGGCTGAGGCTGCGGCAAACTATGTGCGCATCTTGTCCCAGTGTACGCCGGACTACGGTGAACTGATGTCTCCCTTTGATGAGGGGTTTCGTCCCGGTGATATGCTTTGCCAGAAAATCAACCAGATGGTCCTGGCACGGCATCCTGAGTTGCTGATATACTCCTTGCACATCGTTGACCCGGCAGACCCGAAACGGGAAAACCGTCACTATGCCATCAACCGGCCCAATTTTCATAAAGAGTCCGGCCCGCTTACGCTTGACACGGAAGTGACGGGCAAGGTATACGTTGTCATGTTACCCTATTCGCATCACATGGAAATGCACTTGCCGTTGATTGACAAGCGCGGACGTTTTGTGGGAGTCATCGTGTGTGGCTACTTGTATGATTCGTTGAAGGAGGGCGTAGACTGTTTTGCCCGTTCGTTCTCCCTGATGGATGAGACCACGCGCCTGATGCCCGACACCTTTGCCGACCTGTTCAAGCCCTGACTTCAGAGCGAATAGACCACACCTCCGATAGCCCCGCAGATGACGATGAGCAGGATGGGATGCACCTTGAACTTGTAGGACGCGACGAATGTGCCGACAAAGAGGGTGATGCTCAATACGAACTGCAACATCGACGTGTCGGGGGTGCTGAAGTTCTCCGGAGTCATCAGCAGGAGAGCTGAGGCTGCAAGCAGTCCCACCACGGCTGGACGCAAGCCGCGGAATACAGACTCAACTGTGGGATGTTTCTGAAACTTAAGGAAGTATTTGCTGATGATGAGCATCAAGACAAACGATGGAAAGCAGACGGCAAACGTGGCAATGGCGCTACCCAGTACGCCGAGAGCCGGAGAATAACCTGCTTGGACGATGGCTGAATATCCGACGTAGGTGGCCGAATTGATGCCGATGGGGCCGGGAGTCATCTGGCTCAGTGCCACGATGTCGGTAAACTCCGAGCTGGTGAGCCAACCGTAGCGGGCCACTACTTCGCCTTGTATCATGGACAACATGGCATACCCGCCGCCGAAGCCGAACAGGCCGATTTTGAAGAACGTATAGAAGAGTTGAAGGAATATCATGCTTGCTTGTTTTTATATTTTTCATAGCGTCCCCAGAGGAAGCCTCCGATGCCCGCAATGACGATGACATAGATAGGCGAGAATCCCCAAGCCCATATCAGGAGTGCTCCCAAGACCGGAATCCAGACGTTGTAACGGTTGATTTTGCTTGATTTGGCTACGGTGAATGTCGGGGCGGCAATCAGTGCCACGACGCCCGGGCGGATGCCTTTGAAGATGTTTTCCACCAGAGGGTATTCCTTGAAGTTATGGAAAAAGAGTGCGATGAGCAACATGATGAGGAAGGACGGCAGGATGGTGCCCAGTGCGCATGCGTAACTCCCCTTAGTGCCCCGTAGCTTGTAGCCGATGAAGATGGCAATGTTGACCGCAAAGATGCCGGGAGCCGATTGCGCCACAGCCATGAGGTCGACAAAGTCTTCACGGCTTATCCACCGACGCCGGCGGATGAGATCTTCTTCAATGAGTGGTATCATGGCATACCCGCCGCCGATGGTGAACATGCCGATTTTGAAGAAGAGCAGGAAGAATTGCAAATAGATGTTCATAGGGAGATTCATTAGAAAAAAGGTGCGACAGAGCCGGATGCTGGTTTGCGAATCCTACATGTGCATCCGGTTATATGGGGATATAGATAGAAACAAGGATGTGCCAGTAGCAGCACATCCTTGTCATAAACCTAATTATAAACCATTAACACCTTTGTGGGATTCCACCCAACGACGGGCGTTCACGAAAGCTTCAAACCAAGGAGTGATTTGGTCGGAATGCATGCGTTCTGCCGGGTAGTAGGCATTTTGCCAGGGGAAGAATGCACGTTCCAAGTGGGGCATGATGGCGATGTGGCGTCCGTCGGCGCTGGCCAGTGCAGCGACGGAATAGTCGGAGCCGTTCGGATTGCCTGGATATTCGTCATAGCTGTATTTAGCCACCACGTTGTACTTGTCTTCGTCGTAGGGCAGTGAGAACTTGCCTTCTCCGTGGGCCACGAAGATGCCCAGCTTGCATCCGCTCAGCGAACCGAACATCACGCTGCGGTTTGTCGGGATGGTCAGTCCGACGAAGGCTGACTCGAACTTGTGCGAGTCGTTGTGGAGCATGTGTCCGCGCTTTTCAAATTCCGGATTGATAAGGTTCAGTTCCATCATCAGCTGGCAACCGTTGCAGACGCCGAGCGAAAGGGTGTCCTTGCGGGCGTAGAACTTGTCAAGCGCTTCTTTGGCTTTGGGGTTGAAGAGGAAGGCTCCAGCCCAGCCCTTGGCTGAACCGAGTACGTCGGAGTTGGAGAATCCGCCGCAGAAGACAATCATATTGACGTCTTCCAGTGTTTCGCGTCCGCTCACAAGGTCGGTCATCGTTACGTCCTTCACGTCGAATCCGGCCAGATAGAGCAGATAGGCCATTTCGCGTTCGCCGTTCGTTCCCTTTTCACGGATGATGGCGGCGTGGATGCCCGAAGGTGTGCGGCGGTCCGGGTCTACGCCATACTGTGAGAACTTGCCGGTGAAGTCTTTGTTGAAGACCATTTCAAGCGGTTGCTGCTTGTAGTTCTCGAAACGCTTCTTGGCGCAGCCGTTCATGCTCTGCTTGCAGTCGAGCAGGTAGGAGGAGTAATACCACACGTCGCGCAGGTAGTCGATGCCAAACTGGTACGTGGCGTCGTTGTGTTCGACGAGGATGTGGCGTTCGTCTGTGGGCGAACCGAGTTTGACGTAGCCCACGCCAGCCTCTTCCAATATCTTCTTCACTTCGTCCTTGTGCTTGTCGCTCACCTGGATGACTACACCCGGATTTTCGGCAAAGAGGATTTTCACGAGGTCTTTCTCTTTAATCTTGTTCAGGTTTATCTTGAGTCCGCCTTCCACATTGGCAAAGCACATTTCGAGGAGTGTTGTGATGAGACCGCCTGCAGAGATGTCGTGTCCGGCCAGTATCAAGCCTTTGTTCACGAGTTCTTGGATGGCCATGAAGGCATCACGGAAGTATTCGGGATTTGTCACCGTCGGCACGTCGTCACCTACTTTGTAGAGCGACTGTGCGAAAGCCGAGCCACCTAAGCTCAATTTGTCAAAGCTGAAATCGACGTGGTAGAGCGTAGTCTTCGGATTGTTGACCAGGACGGGGGAGACCACTTTCTTGATGTCGGACACTTCGCCGCCGGCTGACACGATGACTGTGCCCGGGCTGATGACTTTTTCTCCATTGGGATACTTCTGTGTCATGGAGAGGGAGTCTTTTCCGGTCGGGACGTTGATGTGTAAGTCGCAGCAGAAGTCTGACAGGGCCTTTACGGCTGTGTAAAGGCGTGCATCCTCGCCTTCTTGTGAGCGGCAAGGCCACATCCAGTTGGCCGAGAGCGAGATGCTGTCCATGCCGTCGGCCATCGGTGCCCACACGATGTTGGTCAGGGCCTCAGCTACAGCCAACACGGAACCGGCTGCAGGGTTGGCGAGAGCGGCTTGCGGAGCGTGCCCGAGCGAGGTGGCGATGCCTTTTTCGCCGCGGTAGTCGAGGGCCACGACACCACAGTCGCTCAGTGGCAACTGGATTTCTCCCTGACATTGCTGGCGGGCAACTTTGCCTGTCACGGAACGGTCCACCTTGTTGGTCAACCAGTCTTTGCAGGCCACGGCTTCCATCTGGAGCACGTTGCGCAGGTATTCATTGAGTTTGCTTTGTTCGTAGGTCACATTCTCGTAGTGATGTTCCACGGTGTTGTCCACCATGTAGGTTTTCGGTGAAGAACCGAACATCTGGTCGACTGCCAGGTCGAAGGGACGCACGCCGTCAGCCTGTTGGAAAGCGAAGCGGTGGTCGCCCGTCGTCTCGCCCACTTCGTACATCGGGGCGCGTTCGCGGTCGGCTATCTTTTTCACGTGTTCGATGGCTTTTTCGTCGATGAGCAGGCCCATGCGTTCCTGGCTTTCGTTGGCGATGATTTCTTTGGCCGAGAGTGTGTGGTCACCGATAGGTAGCTTGGACATGTCGATGAGTCCGCCGCAGTCTTCCACCAGCTCAGACAGGCAGTTCACGTGACCGGCCGAACCGTGGTCGTGTATGGAGACGATGGGGTTCGTATCCTCTTCGCACAAGGCACGCACGACGTTGTAGGCGCGTTTCTGCATTTCCGCATTGGCGCGTTGCACGGCGTTCAGCTCGATGCCGGAGGAGTAGCGGCCTGTGTCCACGGACGACACCGAACCGCCACCGAGGCCGATGCGGTAGTTGTCACCGCCCATGACCACGATTTTGTCACCTGCTTCGGGAGTGCCTTTCAGGCAGTCGCGCTGTGTGCCGTAGCCCACGCCGCCAGCGAGCATGATGACCTTGTCATAGCCGTAGAACACATCTTTTTCTTTATGTTCAAATGTCAGGACCGAGCCGCAGATAAGCGGTTGGCCGAATTTGTTTCCGAAGTCGGAAGCGCCGTTTGAGGCTTTGATGAGGATTTGTTCCGGTGTCTGGTAGAGCCATTTGCGTTCGGGCAATTCTTTTTCCCAGGCACGTCCGGGTTCGGTGCGCGGATAGGAGGTCATGTAGACAGCCGTGCCGGCTATCGGCCATGAACCTTTGCCGCCGCCCATACGGTCGCGGATTTCGCCGCCTGTTCCCGTCGAAGCGCCGTTGAATGGTTCCACGGTCGTGGGGAAGTTGTGAGTCTCAGCCTTGAGGGAGATGACTGTCTTGATGTCCTTGATGACGAAGTAGTCGGACGTCGAGTGGTCAGCCGGTGCGAATTGTTCCACGACAGGTCCTTCCGCGAAGGCCACATTGTCCTTGTAGGCAGAGATTATCTTATTGGGGTTTTCGGCAGTGGTTTTCTTAATCATCTGGAAGAGTGATGACTCCATCTCTTTGCCGTCGATGATGAATGTACCGCCGAAGATTTTGTGGCGGCAGTGTTCGGAGTTGATTTGGGCGAAGCCGAACACTTCCGAGTCGGTCAGCTTGCGTCCCAGGTCTTTTTCTACTTTCAGCAGGTAGTCCATCTCTTCGCGTGAGAGTGCCAGTCCTTCTTTCTCGTTGTATTCTTCGAGGTTGTCGATATACACGATGGGCTGCGGCTTGATGTTGGTCGTAAAGACATTTTGCGTCAGCCCGTGATACAGGCGTTGCAACATGGGGTCGTAGTCGGCATGTTCGTCCTTGACCGGGAAATATTCCTCGATTCGCGCAATGCCCGTCAGGCCCATGTTTTGGGTGATTTCGACGGCATTGGTACTCCAAGGAGTAATCATTTCCTTGCGGGGGCCGATGAAATATCCCGTCAGGTTCTCTTCTTTTTCAAGAGTTGCGTCACCGTAGAGCCAGCACAGTTTCCGGATGTCGTCAGCATTCAGTTCGCGGTTGGCTTCAGTTGCAATCACAGAGTTAGTGGATGTTCTGAAAAATAGAATCATAATAGATATATATTGGTTTTTATTGTCCTTTGGAATTTTGCATTTTATATGTCCGCAAAAGTAGGCAAAATCCGTGAGGTGGCAATAAGAAGCTGTTTTGAATTTCTACAAGAAAGTTGTCCAAGTCCTTCCAAGTCCTGTCGTGTTTCGGCTTTCGTATGCTCTTTGAGCGGAGTTAAGGGCGTCCGACCTAGGTATAGACTCGGCCCGGGGACGGAAAGGAGGCCGCCCGACCACCGAGTCTATACCCAGGTCGGACGCCCTCTATGCCCGGACGGACCGTCTGAAAATGAGTCGTTTGTCTTGCAGGGTGAAAAAACAAGAATAGGCAGGAAACAAAATCGCTTCCTGCCTATTCATTATATGCCAATAACATTGATTTCAAAAGAAACAAGCTTGCCCTGTCATTTTAAGGGCTTCTTGTTTTTTACTTATTCCCGGGGAGAAAGTTCCCCGAGAATCTCACAATCTCGTTTACTTTTTCACGTTAGTCTGAACGACGGCAATAACACTCAAAACTGTGAATACTGCTACGATAGCTAACAAAATAGAAACTTGTGCTGTCATAATCTTAAAAAATTAAATCTTTTTACCTTTACTAATTATCCTATTTACTTGTTATCCCTTGTAACTCATCAACTGAATTACGCTGCAAATATAGGGGGTATTTTCTTCTTGTCAAGGGAAAACATGTTTTAAAGCATAAATATGGCCTTTTTCTTGATATAGGTCAAAGAAAGGCGAGGTTGTTGTAACGTGTATGAAATGTCAGGATAATTGTAGGAATCGCCTGGGGCTGGCATAGTGGGTCGGTTGTGAAAACCACGTTTCAGAATATGTGACAGAGCCATCGTCAGGAGGCGATGACGCTTTCCTGCGATGGCTCTGTTTTTATGCGGTGTCGGCCGGGCTTATGAATGAGGCCGTTGCAACGCGGCCGGTTGTCGCTTGGCCGCTGTTCAGTTGCTTTTCAGCACGCGCCAGACTCCGGCACTGATGCCGGCTCCCAGCATGGGGGCTACGATGAACAGCCATAATTGTGCGACGGCTTGTCCTCCGTCAAATAAGGCCGGGCCAATGCTTCGTGCCGGATTGACGGAAGTGCCGGTGATCGGGATGCAGACGATGTGGATGAGCACGAGTGTGAGGCCGATGGCCAGTCCGGCAAGGTTGCCAGCTCCTTTTTTCTCATCGGTCGCTCCCAGGACGACGAGGACGAAGATAAACGTGAATGCTGTCTCGGCGATAAATGCCTGCCATGTCTCGCCCGAGTCGAACGTGTTTGAACCGGTCATTGTCGGACCGTCATGTCCTCCCGTAGCCACCAGTATGGCGAGGATGAGCGAGCCGAGGATGGCTCCCACTACTTGAAACAGCATGTAGAACATGGCGTCGCGGCTGCCGATGCGTCGTGACAGCCACATGCCGAGTGTGATGGCAGGATTGATGTGACATCCTGATATATTACCGATGGTGTAGGCCATGGCCACGACGGCCAGGCCGAAAGCCAATGCCACGCCCAGTGTACCCGTTCCGGCTCCGACTGTCTGAGCGATGCCTCCGGAGAAGACGGCACTTCCACATCCCATGAGCACTAAGACCATGGTTCCAATCATTTCTGCAAAATACTTTTTCATAGGCTCTTATGTTTTTATGGTTAGATATGTCAGTCAGTTGTTGGGGCGGAATGCCGTTTGGCCCAAGGTTTCCTTTGAAAAACGTGAGGAAATTTAGCGAAAAAAATCAGAATCACAATATTTTGGAATCAAAATCAACAAATTGTTGGAAAAAAGTAGTGGAAGGATAAACTTTTTTGTCGGAAAAGAGTCCAATATAGAATTGATACAAGATTAATATATGAAACGCACGTTCTTATCCTTATTCGCGCTGGCCTTCCTCTTGGGGAGCGGCTGGCTTATGCCCGTGGAGGCACAAACTCAAAAAGATTCATCTGTTTCCGTTTCTCGTTGGGATGATGCGAATGCAGCCCGGTGGGATGCTGACTTTAAAGTGGTGGACATCCCCTCAAAGACGGGCGGAGACCCGCAGAAGGCTTATATCTACAAGGCAAGCGAGGCAAAACGTCCGCTTATCGTGAGCCTTCACACGTGGAGCGGTGATTACAGGCAGGCTGACCCGTTGGCGGCAGAAGCCAAGGCGAAGGACTATAACTACATCCATCCGGACTTTCAGGGTGCCAACACCCGGCCGGAAGCGATGGGCAGCGAACTGGTGGTGAAAAATCTCCAGGAAGCCATCGAGTATGCGGTGAAAGCGACCGAAGCCAATCCGCAGGAAGTGCATGTCATCGGTGTGTCCGGCGGTGGGATGGCAGCTCTTTTGGCCTATATGAATGTCACTTGCGCCGTGAAGTCATTTTCCGCATGGGCTCCCATAGCTGACTTGGAAGCGTGGTATTGGGAATCGAAGACGCGGGGCAACAAATACGCCGACCACATCTGGAAGGCCACGTCGTCGTCCGGAACGACTTTTAATGCAGCGGAAGCCCGGCGCCGTTCTCCTCTCTATGGTGTCATTCCCCGCAAGCAGCGTCGCACGTCCCACCTTTATATATATGAAGGTGTGCACGATGGATACACAGGTTCTGTGCCTGTGACGCATGCCATCAATATGTACAATCGGGTGGTCGGTGACTGGAAATACGGGCTGTCGCAGTCGGAAGCTGCCAATCGGCAGGCTTTCGTGCATGCCGACATGGTGTCGGAGGATGAGATAGTCCGCCTGCTCAGCCTTCGTTGCGAACCGAAAGCGAACCCTGAAAAAAAATTAGGTGACCGTCAGATACATTTGGAGCGCGAAGCATCCAATACGCATCTGGTGATATTTGAAGGAACGCATGAGATGTTGCCGTGTGCGCTTGAATTGTTGCCCATCGGCGAATAAAGCAGAACGACAGAGACTTGTAGTGACAATCATAGCTGTCTGATTTGCATTAAGCATGTAGCTTCCAGATGCAGACTGTAGTCTGGGAGTAGGAATGGAGGCCTGAATCCGGTGAAAGGATTCAGGCCTTTTTTACATACAGTCCGGTTGCCTTCACGCAGAGTTTTTTTGCGTGTCTTTAGACCGGGAGTCATGGCAAAAAAAATCCCCCGTTAAAGGACGAGGGAACCTAATGTTTTCACAACGGAATAATCCTTATTGTGATTTGCTTCAAATTAGTGGGGCAAATATAAATAGAAAAGATTAAAATGCAAATAATTGAAAGAAAAATGATAGATTTGGGAAAAATTTGAATAAATATGGAGGAAAAACACATTTTAGGCTTAGATCTGGGTACCAATAGCATCGGTTGGGCTGTGATTCGTGCATTAAGAAATGAGGATGGGATAGAGACGTTGAGCAAAATATTGGGTGCTAATAGCCGGATTATCCCGATGGATGCTGCTGTCTTGGGTGATTTTGACAAAGGAAATACAAAGTCGCAGACGGCTGAGCGGACAAGCCGCCGGACTGTGCGCACACTCTACGAACGCAGCCAGTTGCGTCGTGAACGTTTACACCGGGTATTGGCCATCTTGGGCTTTTTGCCCGAACACTACCTGGCTCGATTGGACCGTTATGGCAAATTCATAGCCCATAGTGAACCTAAGCTGCCGTGGACCACGGACGAGCAGGGCCGTCCTTGTTTTCTGTTTCAAGAGTCGTTTCATGAGATGTTGGCTGATTTTCGCCAGAATCAGCCGGACCTGCTTGCGAATGGTAGAAAAGTTCCCTACGACTGGACTCTATATTATCTGCGAAAGAAAGCCTTGACGAAGAAAATCCGGAAAGAGGAATTGGCCTGGATACTTCTGAACTTCAACCAAAAGCGTGGGTATTATCAACAGCGTGGAGAGGAAGAGGATAAGAAATCATCCAAGACCCGGCAATTTTTTGACAGCCAGAAAGTCACAGATGTCATAGACACCGGACGGGTCTATAAAGGCTTGAAGGTGATTACAGTGGTGTTGGCTGACGGAATAAAAGGCAAGATTTTCAAAGCGGAAAAGCCCGACTGGGTGGGGCAGAAAAAAGACATTTTTGCGGTTGTAGACCTTGACAAAGATGGCAAGGACAAGCTTGATGAAAATGGAGAGCCGAGTGTCCGCTTTAAGATACCGACGGAACAGGAATGGGAGGAGCAATGGAAATTGATAAAGGTAAAGACTGAGAATGACCTGGATGATTCGGGCAAGACTGTCGGGGCTTACATCTACGACACCCTGCTGCAGATGCCCAGGCAGAAGATACGTGGCAAGTTGGTCCGCACCGTGGAACGCAAGTATTATAAGGATGAGCTTGCACGGATTCTGGAAACACAGAGTAGATTTCATCCGGAATTTCAAGACCGGTCGCTTTATGAAGCATGCATAAATGAGTTGTATCCGCAAAATGACGCTCACCGCAATTTGATAAGTTCGCGTGACTTGTCCTATTTGTTGTCGGAGGATATTTTGTTTTACCAGCGTCCGTTGAAGAGCAAGAAGTCGTTGATTGCAGACTGTCCCTATGAAGGCTACACCTGCGTAGACAAGCATACCGGTGAAGTGAAGTCCTATCATTTGAAGTGCATAGCTAAGTCGCATCCCTTGTTTCAAGAGTTTCGTCTATGGCAGTTTCTGTCCAATTTGCGGATATACCAGAAAGAAAAAGTAGTGGATGGGAAGTCTTGTTTTGATGTGGATGTCACCGTTGAGTTTTTGAAAAATGAAGATGACTATGTCTGCTTGTTCGATTGGCTCAATAATCGGAAGGACATCAAGCAGGATGCATTCTTCAAATATCCGGCTTTTGGATTAAAGAAGGATGCGAAAAACTATCGCTGGAATTATGTCGAAGATAAAGTCTATCCATGTAATGAAACGCGTGCCGTGATGCTGGCGCGTTTGGACCAGGCGAAAGTGTCTGAAGATTTTCTGACGAGGGAAAAGGAGGAAGCCTTGTGGCATATTCTGTATTCCATAGCAGACAAGGGAGAACTGCGGAAAGCTTTGTCTACATTTGCGGCAAAACAGGGTTTGGGCCCGGAGTTTGTCGAGAAATTCCAGACCACGCCTCCTTTTGAGAAAGACTATGGTTCCTATTCTGCTAAAGCCATCAAGAAACTGTTGCCTTTGATGCGTAGGGGAAAGTATTGGAGCGCAGATGCCATTGATGCCCAGACGCGTGAACGCATGGCAAAGATTCTATCGAATGAGTGTGACGACAGGATTCGGTCGCGTGTGAGAGAGAAAGCTATACATCTGACAGACATGTCTTCTTTCAGAGGGCTTCCTCTTTGGTTGGCTTGTTATGTGGTCTATAATCGCCATTCGGAAGCCAAAGATATAAGAAAGTGGGAAACTCCTTCAGACATAGACGCCTATCTGGCAGGATTTAAACAGCATTCGCTGCATAATCCGATTGTGGAACAGGTCATACTGGAGACATTGCGCACCGTGCGTGATATATGGAAGCAGGTGGGGCATATTGATGAGATACATTTGGAGTTGGGACGGGAGATGAAGAATCCTAAAGATGAGCGTGCCAAGATGACCCGGCAGATGCAAGAGAATGAAACAACGAATCTCCGCATAAAGTCCATGCTCCTGGAGTTCATGAATCCCGAGTTTGAAATGGAGAATGTACGTCCGTATTCTCCCGGCCAGCAAGATTTGTTGCGGATATACGAAGAATCTGTGTTAAACAGTGTGGAGAATGTGCCCGACGACATCCGTGAGATTATCAGTAAGCTTGGCGAGAGTGATTTAAAGAAGCGTCCGACGACTTCGGAAGTGTTGCGGTATAAGTTATGGTTGGAGCAAAAATACCGTTCACCTTACACGGGCGAAGTCATATCATTAAGCAAACTGTTTACACCGGCCTATGAAATCGAGCACATAATCCCGCAAGCACGTTATTTTGATGATTCACTTAGTAATAAGGTGATATGCGAGGCAGAGGTGAATAAATTGAAGAGCAATATGTTGGGACATGAATTCATAAGCAAGCATTACGGAGAGAAAGTCCTGTTGGCAGGAGGCAAGTGCGTGAAGATTTTTTCAGTCAGTGACTATGAAACGTTTGTGAAGGACAATTATGCCAGAAATCCTGTGAAGTTGAAAAAGTTGCTCATGGATGACATTCCTGAACAATTTATAGCTCGGCAGTTGAACGATAGCCGTTACATTAGTAAATTAGTCAAGTCTTTGCTTTCTAATATTGTTCGAAAAGAGAATGAGCAAGAAGATGTCTCCAAGAATTTGATTGTCTGTACGGGAGGAGTTACTGACCGATTGAAAAAGGACTGGGGTGTGAATGATGTCTGGAATAAACTGATTTTGCCACGTTTCCTTCGTTTGAATGAACTTACAGGCACCACAGATTTTACGGCATTGAATGCCAATAGTAAAATGGTGCCTACTGTACCGTTGGGCTTGCAGAAGGGCTTTAACAGGAAGCGGATAGATCATCGTCATCATGCGATGGATGCCATCGTCATAGCATGTGCAAGCCGTAATATCGTGAACTATTTGAATAACGAATCGGCCAGTAAAAATGCAAAAGTGACTCGCTTGGATTTGCAGCGTCTGTTGTGCGACAAGCAAAGGATTGACGATAAGGGAAATTATCGTTGGTTTATTAAAAAGCCATGGCCTACGTTTACTCAAGATGTGTCTGTCGCTTTGCAAAACGTTATAATCAGCTTTAAGCAGAATTTGCGTGTGATTAATAAGACAACCAATTATTATCAGCGCTATGTGGATGGAAAGAAGAAATTCGTACCGCAAGAAAAAGGCGACAACTGGGCGATTCGTAAATCAATGCATACGGAAACGTTTTATGGGGAAGTAAACCTGCGTGATATAAAAACTGTTTCTTTGAAGGAGGCTTTGAAAAATCCAAAAGCTGTAGTAGAAAGGGACTTAAAGAAAAAATTGCAGGAATTGCTTTCGCAGAATCTGAATGAAAAACAGATAATAGCTTACTTTGAAGCCAACAAAGACATCTGGCACGACATAGACTTGAAGAAGATACAGGTTTATTATTTCACGAAAGAGACAACCAAACGATATTTTGCATCTCGTCAATCGCTGGATACAAGCTTTGATGAAAAGAAGATTCGGGAAAAAGTGACAGATACCGGCATTCGAAAGATTTTATTGCGCCATCTGGAAGCCAATGGTAATGATGCGAATTTAGCTTTCTCTCCTGAGGGTATCGAACGTCTGAATGAAAACATGCAGACACTGAATGATGGAAAATACCATCAGCCGATTTACAAAGTACGGGTCTATGAAAAGGCTGATAGATTTGCTGTTGGCCAGACAGGGAACAAAAAGTCTAAATTTGTAGAGGCTGCCAAAGGCACTAATCTCTTTTTTGCAATTTACGAAATGGAGAAGGTGGATAAAGAGACAGGTGAAAAGACAATAAAGAGGATTTATGAGACAATCCCATTGAATGTTGTGATTGAGCGTCAGAAACGTGGCTTGTCTTCAGTTCCAGAGGACAAAGATGGTAATCCATTAAGGTTTGTGCTTTCTCCTAATGATTTGGTATATGTTCCGACACGAGAAGAAATAGAAAGTGGCCATATCATTTATCCATTGGATCGGACGAGGATTTATAAGATGGTTAGTTGTACAGGGAATGAAGGGCATTTTATTCCAAATTATATAGCAAATCCTATAGTACAAATATTGGAATTAGGGAGCAATAATAAGGCGCAGCGTGCTTGGTCTGGTGAAATGATAAAAGAAATATGTATTCCTATAAAAGTAGATAGATTAGGAAATCTAATGCAATTATTATGATAAAGAAAACGCTTTATTTTGGAAATCCTGCGTATTTGTCTTTACGCAATGCGCAACTTGTGATAAAGTTGCCGGAAGTGGAGAATAGCGCTTCACTTCCGGAGAGGATGAAGCTGCAGTCAGAAGTGACGAAGCCTATTGAAGATTTAGGAGTCGTGGTGTTGGATAACAAGCAGATAACAATAACATCTGGAGTGATAGAGGCTTTGTTAGGAAATAATTGTGCACTTATTGCATGTGACAGTAAAAGCATGCCTGTCGGATTGATGCTTCCACTCTATGGTAATACGACACAAAATGAGCGTTTTCGTAAACAGTTGGACGCATCATTGCCTTTAAGAAAACAACTATGGCAACAGACAGTCCAAGCAAAGATTCGCAATCAGGCGGCCGTGTTGTCTGCATGCACGAATGGGGAGACCAAATGTATGATAGCATGGGCCGGCGATGTACGTAGTGGTGATCCGGATAATCTGGAAGCGCGTGCTGCCGCCTATTATTGGAAAAATCTGTTTGCTGAGGTCCCGGGCTTTGTCCGGGATCGTGAAGGGATTCCTCCCAACAATTTATTGAACTATGGTTATGCCATATTGCGGGCTGTAGTAGCCCGTAGTTTGGTCATTAGCGGGTTGTTGCCGACATTGGGCATTCATCATCATAATCGTTACAATGCCTATTGCTTAGCTGATGATATTATGGAGCCTTATCGCCCATACGTAGATGAATTGGTCTATGGGCTTTTTAAGCAATATGGAAATGAGGTTGCATTGACTAAAGAAGTAAAATTCTCATTGCTTTCTATACCGACACTTGAAGTGCGTTTAGGAGGCAGGCGCAGTCCTCTCATGGTAGCGGTCGGCCAGTCCACAGCTTCTTTATATAAGTGCTTTTCTGGTGAGCTTCGTCGAATTCTTTATCCTGAATATTGATGGATCGCTTCAGTGAATATAGGGTTATGTGGATTTTGGTTCTCTTTGATTTACCTACAGAAACAAAGAAGGATAAGAAAGCCTATGCTGAATTTCGTAAAAAATTGCAGCGTGATGGTTTTACGATGTTTCAGTTTTCTATTTATGTACGCCATTGTGCGACTAGTGAAAATGCGGCTGTGCATATAAAAAGGGTGAAATCCTTTTTACCGGAATTTGGCCAAGTCGGTATAATGTGCATCACGGATAAGCAATTTGCTCAAATAGAATTATTCTATGGGAAAAAGCCTCAAGGGGTAAAAACTCCTGGGCAGCAATTAGAACTCTTTTGAAATAATAAATCCCGTTCTGAAGAGCGGGATTTATTTATGGAAACAACCATTTTTTTATTTCTGAGCTTATTCCTAATCTATTGATATTAAGAGAATAATATAGATTAGGTTGTTTCTTATAGCTCAAAGATACTAATTTGAAAGCAAATCACAACGATGTTGATGTGGGTGAATGGTGCGGAATGGTTGTTTCTTATAGCTCAAAGATACTAATTTGAAAGCAAATCACAACGGTCATTGCGTGTGCCAATGGATGCGATGCGTTGTTTCTTATAGCTCAAAGATACTAATTTGAAAGCAAATCACAACGCCCAAAGGGCAGGTTGGTGATATTACCGGTTGTTTCTTATAGCTCAAAGATACTAATTTGAAAGCAAATCACAACATCTCTTCCCTTCCGTGCTTATGCATTGATGTTGTTTCTTATAGCTCAAAGATACTAATTTGAAAGCAAATCACAACCATTTCGCCAATTTTCAGATTGTTCACGGAGTTGTTTCTTATAGCTCAAAGATACTAATTTGAAAGCAAATCACAACGTGAAGGGTAAGGCGCTGGTAAAATAGTCGTTGTTTCTTATAGCTCAAAGATACTAATTTGAAAGCAAATCACAACCACTGGTGGTGAATCTGGAACAGACGTACCGTTGTTTCTTATAGCTCAAAGATACTAATTTGAAAGCAAATCACAACCCACGCTCGATATTTAAGAGTTGCACATAGGTTGTTTCTTATAGCTCAAAGATACTAATTTGAAAGCAAATCACAACCAGCTTTCCACGCTTTGGGCCTAACTGACTGTTGTTTCTTATAGCTCAAAGATACTAATTTGAAAGCAAATCACAACCGCGCTTCGTGGAACATCTTAATGCCTTCTGTTGTTTCTTATAGCTCAAAGATACTAATTTGAAAGCAAATCACAACCAGCAATACACAAACTGCCCGACACAACAAGTTGTTTCTTATAGCTCAAAGATACTAATTTGAAAGCAAATCACAACCAACTATTCCATCATTTACAAGTTCATTCAGTTGTTTCTTATAGCTCAAAGATACTAATTTGAAAGCAAATCACAACGGTGTGCATGAATCGCTGTATAAATACAATGTTGTTTCTTATAGCTCAAAGATACTAATTTGAAAGCAAATCACAACAGAACACCGACGGGGAGAAGACCATCGCGGTTGTTTCTTATAGCTCAAAGATACTAATTTGAAAGCAAATCACAACTGTACTTTGTTGCTCGCCCAAATGGAGAGGGTTGTTTCTTATAGCTCAAAGATACTAATTTGAAAGCAAATCACAACTGTCCACTGTGATATTAGCAGAGATATACGTTGTTTCTTATAGCTCAAAGATACTAATTTGAAAGCAAATCACAACTCTACGATGGTAGTTGTCTGTGGGGCTACCGTTGTTTCTTATAGCTCAAAGATACTAATTTGAAAGCAAATCACAACGTACCTTCGACTGCGTGCAGCGGATGAGCGTTGTTTTTTATAGCCCAAAGATATTAATATAAAAGCTAATCTCTTCTTTATCATTGTAGAATAAGACTAGGAATTAGCAATAAAAAGTAAAAGAGTGGCTGCGGGATGGCTTTCGGGGGGGCGGAAATGAAAAAAATCCCCGTAACATTTCCGTTACGAGGATTTTCTTATGTATGTTGAGATAGTCTCTAAATTACTTGTTCAGAGCCAGGGCTACGTTTACGGCGCAAGCCACTGTACATCCGACCATCGGGTTGTTGCCCATACCCAGGAAGCCCATCATTTCTACGTGGGCGGGAACGGACGACGAACCTGCGAACTGAGCATCTGAGTGCATGCGGCCGAGTGTATCGGTCATACCGTAAGAAGCAGGACCTGCGGCCATGTTGTCCGGGTGGAGTGTACGTCCTGTTCCACCTCCGGATGCTACTGAGAAGTAGGGTTTGCCAGCGAGCACACGCTCTTTCTTATAAGTGCCGGCAACCGGGTGCTGGAAGCGGGTCGGGTTGGTAGAGTTACCTGTGATGGAGACGTCTACGTTTTCCTTCCACATGATGGCTACGCCTTCACGCACGTCGTCAGCTCCGTAGCATTTCACCTTGGCGCGCGGACCGTCAGAGTAAGCGATTTCATTCACTACTTTCAGTTCGCCCGTATAGTAATCAAACTGAGTCTGCACATAGGTGAAGCCGTTGATGCGGGAGATAATCATGGCAGCGTCTTTGCCCAGACCGTTCAGGATGCAGCGCAGCGGGTTCTTACGAACTTTGTTGGCCATCTCGGCAATCTTGATAGCACCTTCTGCAGCAGCAAACGACTCGTGGCCGGCGAGGAAAGCGAAGCATTGAGTTTCTTCGCGGAGGAGGCGGGCAGCCAGGTTTCCGTGTCCGAGGCCCACTTTGCGGTCGTCAGCGACAGACCCCGGGATGCAGAATGCCTGCAAGCCGATGCCGATGGCTTCAGCTGCGTCGGCAGCATTTTTGCAGCCTTTCTTCAGTGCGATGGCGCAACCTACCACGTAAGCCCATTTTGCATTTTCGAAGCAGATGCCTTGCGTCTCCTGGCAAGTCAAGTAGGGGTCAAGGCCTGCTGCGTCACAGATTGCGTTAGCTTCTTCGATGTCTTTGATGCCGTTTTCGTTCAGAGCAGCCAAAATTTGCTTCATACGGCGATCCTGGCTTTCAAATTGTACTGGTCTAATCATAATCTGTGTCCTCCTTATTCTTTACGTGGGTCAATATATTTAACTGCGCCTTGTTCAGGTTTGAAGCGTCCGTAAGTGCCAGTGACAGCTTTCAGGGCTTCGTTGGCATCAACGCCTTTCTTCACTTGTTCCATGAATTTGCCCATGTGGACGAATTCGTAACCGATCACTTGGTCGTCTTTGTCGAGGGCCATGCGGGTGATGTAGCCTTCGGTCAGTTCGAGATAACGGGTCCCTTTGGCTTTTGTGCCATAGAGCGTACCGGTCTGGCTGCGCAGGCCTTTGCCCAAGTCTTCCAAGCCGGCTCCGATCATCAAGCCGCCTTCTGAGAAAGCTGACTGAGTGCGTCCGTAGACGATTTGGAGGAACAACTCACGCATAGCTGTATTGATTGCGTCGCATACGAGGTCGGTGTTCAATGCTTCGAGGATGGTTTTTCCCGGAAGGATTTCAGATGCCATGGCTGCAGAGTGAGTCATGCCTGAGCAACCGATGGTTTCTACCAAGCACTCTTCGATGACACCGTTCTTGACGTTCAGAGTCAATTTGCAAGCACCTTGTTGGGGAGCACACCAACCCACACCGTGTGTCAATCCGGAAATGTCAACGATTTCTTTAGCTTTTACCCATTTTCCTTCTTCAGGAATAGGAGCCGGTCCGTGGTTGGGACCTTTCTTAACAACACACATGTGTTCTACTTCCTGTGAATAAGTCATATCAATTACGTTTTATAGTATGAAAATAATATGTAACCACTGTTTGGATGCCGAAAGGCTTGCATGCCTTTCATTTTCGTGCGCAAAATTACGGTTTATATTCATTTTCTGCAATAAAGAGCTTCCTTGTTTTACGATTTTTATTATATAGAGAGAGGCTGTGTCCTTGCTTTTGCCGGCTTCATGCCGGGGGGCTTGTGGATTCTTGGGAAGAAATGTGTCTGGATTGGAGCAAACCTGCTATATTTATGGGGCATAGAACGAAGCGGTTTTTTCAATGGTCAGGGAAAATGGGCGAAAGGCTTTGAAAACCAAATGGTTTAGACATGTTCGGGAAAATGGGCTGAATATTTCGAAGCGGTTTTTTCCTTTACATGGGCTTACATCTGCTTTACGTTTGAGGGGCTTTTCTGCGGATCTTCGGGCGATTGCTTTACATTGGGCTTGCAGATGGGGTTAAAACGGCCTGGAAGGGCTTTATTCTCGGCTGTGTGGCCGTTTTATGGCTGGGTTGATGGATTTTGTTATATGATGGTGT
>OIWT01001378.1_pt1 | contig 29459 bp, 40 predicted proteins | sample 1587701 | NCBI WGS metagenome assembly OIWT01 (sample SAMEA3888904, study PRJEB22519) | human gut metagenome | biome: human gut; feature: human-associated habitat; material: faeces | place: Denmark | collected 2009 | reverse complement strand
TGCAACCCTGCTTCTGCTTTCTCAGGAAGGAGGAGTTGTTCTTGACAATGTTCCACACGAGTTCAGAGGACATCTACGGCGGGGTGAGCCAATGCGCTAGGAAACGAGAGAGCCGTCCGACTCCCTGTCCATCGTGTCCGCACAAATCAACCCTCACAAATACTCACTTCCGTATTACAATAAACAAACTATCTGTTGCTTCTTGATGAATGGTAACCGTCAATGGAGAGAATCGGGTCATCCGCGGGACTGTCCCGATTGTGACTCCCTCCCCTTTTTCTCTCTGCTCTGCCTTCTGAATTAGGGTCATTTATCGTTTTCCATCACCGCTGTGCTTCTCTTCTCCTTTCCCACACCACCCAACTAGGGATGTTGTGACGACCACCCTGTCCAACAACCATTGAAAACAAACAGATCATCATGGCAACAAAGACACAACTCGATCCCAGTACCTCTGATACACCTCATTTATATCGTACTTGCTGATGAGCTCCGCCTTCGCTTTCTCCCTGTCTTCGTGAAGATGACTCAGGACAAGGAAGCTATCCTTCATACGCACTCACAACACTCACAGGAACGATTTCTCGTTGTCCACCGTCTCCTCCTTCATCAGCGGCTCGTCGATGCACAGAGCGCGGTGCAGCAGCGCGAGCATGACGTTCCCATCCTGCTTCGCGCAGTCCACCATCCGCAGAGCCACTTCTCTCTCACGTTCTCCATTCTCTTCCATCTTCTCCAGTACCTTCGTTCCCAGCTCCTTCATGTCCACATCGTCGTTCAGCCCCGCGAGCTCCACTAGCTCCAGCGCCGCATCGATCTCCTCTCGGACATTGCTAATCGCGGTCATCACATCCTCGGGCTGCTCCTGCGCCACGCCCAGCAGCCACAGCGCTGCCAGCGCCTCCTGCTTCACACGGCGGTGCGTCATCGCTTGGATGGTGACCACGATGTCATCGAAACTGGGGGATCCCCCACGCATGAGAATCCGCCACCATTCCTCGGGGAAGGGCTTCAGCACGCGCTGGGCGAGCTGCGGCCACTGCTCCGCCACGGCCACCAGCTGCGCCTGGTGGTACTGGGCGAAGTGCAGGAGCGCGGCCTCGGCGAGCGCGGCGTCCTTCTGAGTGAGTGGCTGTGTGTGAGGCGGTGGAGGCGAACCCACGAGAAGCACGGCGAGAGGGCGCGAGAACAAGAAAGCGTGGTAGTGATTGGCAGTGGCGAGCTGCAGGGAGAGTGCAGCGTTCTGGCGGTAGAGGAGGGCGTAGGCGTCGTCCAGGAGGGCGAGGCGTGGCAAGTGGAGGGAGGTGAAGAGGGTGATGGTGTCGCGGAGGAGCGGCTGGAGTGGCGCGGCGCGTTGCGTGGACACGGCCTGCAGGCGGCCGCAGTAGGCGAGGAGCGAGGCGAAGAACGCTTGCGTGGGTGCGAGAGCGGTCCAGTGGAGAAGCGAGAACTAGCGTGAAGCGAGATGGGAGCCGTTACGGCGAAGTGTCGAGGCAGGTGCGTTTGCAGCGTCGCCTCCTGCGCGATCAGGTCCGCCAGCAGCGCGTGCAGCGGCGTCAGCGCGTGCACGGGCGTGGCGTCCGTCACGGCGAAGGCGTCGGCCATTGTGATCTTCTTCTCGCGCAACGTGGCTTGCAGCGAGGCCTGCAGCATGGCGTCCACGCGGGCCTGCAGCGCCGGCAGCGCGGGCTCCAGCGTGTGGATCAGGCGCTATGGGTCATTCCTGCTTTCGGCGCTCACGGCGTAGGCCAGCATCTCCAGGAAGCCCCGCACCAGCCGCACGCGCCGCGCCTCCTCCTCTGACTGTTGAGAGGGTGACAGTTGTGACTGCTGTGATTGTTGTGACTGTTGTGACTGTGACTGCTGTGACTGCTGTGACTGCTGTGACTGCTGTGACTGAGACAATTGAGAGGGTGACTGTGACTGTTGAGAGGGTGACTGCTCTGACGCTGACGCTGACGCTGCCGCTGACAATGCTGGTTGACCATGACAAGTCAGGTCATCGCCGAGGGCATGGAGGGCGGCGAAGAGGTCGGGCGCGGACTCGGCGACGCGACAGAGCAGGAAGGAGCAGGCGAGGAAGAAGCGGCGCTGGAAGCGGTCCAGGCACTGCAGGAGCTGCAGGCGTGCAAGCGAGGCGGTGAGCGGCGCGTCCAGCGCGGGGCAGAAGAGCGAACGGTCGGGGCAGAAGAGCGCGTCGGTGGAGGAGTTGCCCTCGCCGATGAAGCGAAGGATGGAGGAGGAGGTGAGGAGCCAGAGCCCGGGCAGCAGCGTCATCGGCGTGGCGGCGAGCAGGGGCTGGGGCAGGTGAGGGTGATACTAGGGGTGATGGTGTGATGGGAATGAGACGGAGGTGAGATTGACTTGCGAGGTGAGAGAGATGACGAGAATGGAGGGACGGGTGAGCGGCGCGATGCAGTACACCTCCAGGCTGTGGGGCGTCTCGCGCACGCTGAGCTGCGTGGAGGGGTGGGTGACGGCGGTGCTGGCGGGGAGAGGGGTGTAGTGGAGGAGATGCCATTTGAGATTGATTTCATGAAGATGGAGAAGAATGCGCTTCCGGGGTAGGGAGACGAGGAGGAAGAGATGGTGGTTGTGGAGGACCGATCGAACCACGGAGCAGGCGGAATCGACGAATTGGCTCAAGTCCACGGAATGGAGCAACTTCAGCTGGGAAACGTCGACCACGTAGACCCAACTCTTCTCACACAGGAGGAGATAGGGGTAGTGGAGGGAGTGGCTGAATTCGGAGGTGGATCGCTGCACGAACACCGATGTGATACGAGAAAGCAGCGAGGAGGACGGACTGCGCATCGCGATGTTGGAGTGCAGGGAATAGAGAGTGCGATGCTGGATTTCAAATGTGTCTACCATTCACATAACGGTTAGGCATTACATTGGTCGTCAAAGTACTCCTCGTCCGTTTCCACCAGATCGATGCGGTACAGAGTGTGATCCTGCGTTAACAGCAGTGCAGAGGCCTGATTCGGAAGTGTGATCACTGCCGTTGCCGTGTTGTTCTACAAAGTGAAACTAGACTAAAATATCAACTCCTAGACCCAAGTCGGTGGATATATAGGACTGCGTCACTTGGTTCCAGAAATAAACGACGCCAATGGATGTAGACACGAAGCAATCTCTGTCACTCCTTCCGCTCAACGCAATCAGGGAAGGATTCAGTGAAACGACGCTCGGTGGAAACGGAATCGACCATTCGCTGCTCACCTACTCTGTGAGTTGATTTCAAGCATCACTTACGGAACTATTCACGCCGTATTCCATATTGGGGTCGAAACGCCAGAAAATCACCCTTCGATCCGCGGTAAACAGCATGTAGCCACTCTCGAGGATTTTCCCCACGAATGTACTGGAGTTCGATAAGGGGTTTGAGAAATTGCGCAATTGCCTCTCCAAGGAGGGTTTGAAATTGGAAACCTTCTCCAGGAAGTAACGCATCGAGGAATCATCGTAGCGCTGCCTCTTTTCCTCTCCGACTCTGCACCATCACTCTCTCCTCCCGAAACCCACTCTTCTCCACTCAGTGACAAGGCGGATCTCTTCAGACCGTTGTCCGTATTCATGGAATCCTCTTCTGTTTTCGCTCCTTCCGATTCCCTTCTTCTCAAATAGACGAGTGAAGAAGTCCATTCAGCGCTCGAATAGCTCAGCTGGTTAGAGCGTCGTGCTAATAACGCGAAGGTCTTGGGTTCGATCCCCAGTTTGAGCATTTTTCCTTTTTGATTCAACGAACGATTATTCTTCATCCTGCGCTTTTCTTTTGTGCCAGGATGTGAAGCACACTTCAATTACCGAAAGACACTCACTTTGCAGAATCCACTCTCTTTCCTTTTTCGATTACTAACACGCACCCACTTGGTGCTACCACTTCACACCCTTTGAATCATCGGACAAACCACACTCGATCCAGCAGCATTCGTCATCAATCAAAATCGGGGCGTTTTTCGGTGCCTGCTTCTTCAACGGAATACAAATCGAAACACGATTATTCAGTTCGAGGGCTCAAGTACTTATTCGGTTTGAATCCAAAGTGAATATCCGTGACTGTGTTTGAGTAAGGGACTGGGGATGGGGCTGATGGTTCCAGAATGAATCTGCCCTCAAATGACGATGAAACGATGAGCCAGCATCGTTCGGAGTACGTGAATCAACTGCTGGAGCGGAATCGGCAAGTCTTCGTTGTGTTTCCCTCTGAGTCGTAGCTCGAAATCCAGCTCAAGCAGGAGCGGATAAACGTGAAGGCGCTGAACGATCGTTTGTTTGTGTCTTCTTCTTCACTGCGAAGGCCTGGACTACATAGAAGATAGCTATTCGAAGCAGGAGAAGGAGCTCGTTCGGGCGAAGGACATTATCCGCCAAAGCGGAGCATCTCTTAGCCTCGAGCATTTGCTCACCCAGATTATATCCTTTTGAACGGCAAGGATCAGATATCCTTCACCCGCACGATGATTTGAAAACGGAGAACCAAACCTACATTGAACAAGTTGGGCCGGAATGAGAAGTGATAATGATAGATTCGCGCATTGCAAGCCATTGTGCGTGAGTATGAGCAGAACAACGCTGACAGTGGGGATGAGAACTACAAAGTGATGGTGAAGAACCTCGAATCGAGAGAGGCACAGCTGAAGAAGACAGAGGTGAGTGTCTGCGGAAGAAGTGATGTGTAGGATGATCTTCGTGTTTGGGGAGCGGTTTGTGTGTCAGCAATAGATCAGCAACGAGAACGCAGCCAAACTCAAGGAGATGCTGGAGATTGCTCGCCAGCAGCTCGATTCTTCCGAGAAGTCCGTTGTTTCCTGTCTCCCTTCAACTATCAATTCATACAATAGATTCCGATTCGGTAAACCAGGAATTACGACGCGAACTCACGAACTGCCAGATCGCCTTAGCGGACTCGCGCAATGAGAAGGACGAGCTGGCCGAGGAGCTGAAGCGCCTCCACGAGAAGTTTGCCGCATGCAACAGCGCCGAGTACACCCGCGTCGGTATCATCGCCATCGCTGATCGCTAGGACTGCGAACTCAAAATCCTGAACCTGAACGAGCAGTTGGAGACGATGACGGGCATCCTGGCCAGCGAGAAGGAGGGCCGTCTGCTGGACAGTGACGCACACTCCCGCGCCATGGCTGTGGGCGTGAGCGTGTGACGTGATGATCAGGCGAACCGTGAGAAGGAGAACGGCTACCGGCTGCGCATCGAGGCGCTGGAGAAGGAGCTGCTGGAGAAGTGCAACGCTATTGGCGACTTGAATGAGGAGTTGGCGGGTAGGCGCGGGGTGGGCGTGTGAGGCGCAGAAGCGCGCGGGCAGGCGGAGGCGTTCCGCGAGGCGGCGGAGAACACGCTGGCGATCCAGACGCGCGCGAACGAGCGGGAAGAAGTGCTGAAGAAGGAGGTGGCGGCGCGGGACACGCGGCTGCGGGCGGTGGAGAAGCGATGCGTGGAGCTGTTGGAGGTGAAGATGGCGAAGGAGAAGGAGGTGGCGGCGCTGCAGGCGGCGGTGAAGGGAGCGAAGAAGGAGGAGGCGGCGATGCGCGAGGCGTGGGAGGAGATGAAGAAGGAGAAGGCGCTGGCGGTGCGGCGGGCGGAGAAGAGCATCCAGCAGGTGTTCGAGGAGAAGGAGGAGGAGGTGGGCCGTGCGCGGCGGCAGCTGAAGGAAGCGGAGACGGAGGCGAAGGAGGAGATGGAGGAGGCGGTGAGGGCGTGGCAGGCGGAGCGCGCGGCGCTGGAGGCCTGCGTGGCGGAGACGAAGCGAGTGGCGGCGGAGAAGGTGACGGCGTTGGAGGCGGCGAAGGAGAAGGAGGTGAGAGAAGTGAAGGAAGCGAAGGAGAAGGAGGTGAGAGAAGTGAAGGAGATGAAAGAGAAGGAGGTGAAGGAGACAAAGGAGGCAGCGAGCCGACGCGAGGCGGAGCTGGCAAACAACCACAAGACGGAGCTGGCGACGAAGCTGAAGGAACTGCAGACGCGGCTGGAAAAGGAGGCGGAGGAGCGGCGCAGCGCGCTGGAGATGAGGATGGTGCGCGTGAAGGAGAAGGCGATGGGCGAGCAGCAAGCCGTGTTCCAGCGCGAGCTGGACGAGGGCGCGGCGCAGGCGCAGGCGCGCGAGACGGCGCTGCGGGGCCAGTGGGAGGCGGAGAAGCGCGAGCTGCAGGCGCTGGTGGAGAAGGAGGGCGAGGAGTACCGGCGCGTGATCGCCGACCTGCGCGGGTCGCTTGCGGCGAAGGACGCGGAGATGAAGCAGGCGGCGCAGCGAGCGGCGGCGCTGGAGGCGAAGACGCAGGAGCAGGAGCAGGCGATGCAGACCCTGCAACGTGCTCTAGCACTGGTACAAACTCCAACTACCGTACCGGCAGAAGTGAAGGAAGTGACGGAAGCAACTACAGAAACGACGGAAGCAACGTCAGAAGCACCAGCGGTAAGGGAGACGACTCAGATCCCCGTGGAACTGCTGGAGAAGGCGAAGGAGCAGGAGAAGGAGGAGGCAGAGAGAAAACAGCGACTGGCGGAGCTGGAGAAGGAGGTGGAGGAGAAGGAGAAGAAGATCCAGAAGCTGGAGAAGGACTTGGAGGTGGAACGGGCGGAGCGGAAGGACGAGTCAAATCGTGGGGGTGATGGGGGGTGATGATGGATAGAGCAGCAGGCGAAGCTGGCGGAGATGAAGAAGAAGTATGTAAAATACAAGACAATTATCCTGAAAGCGAAGGAGAAGAAGGAGAAAGCGTCTACGGAGGGGAAGAAGAAGAAGACGCTTCACAAGGAGTCGAAGCACGAGGAATCGGACTCCTCGTCCATGAGCAACGAGGATTGGAACCTGTAGCAGTGGGGTGTTTGGGAAGAAACACGAGAACAAGATTACACCTTGGCACGATAGTACATGATTGTGTCCAGCAGCTTCGCAATCTAGACATTAGTCTCGAGAGTAGAGGACGTACGGCGGCCACACCGCCGATCACAGCGCAGATGCGGACGAGGAAGTGGGCTAGCGACATGTGCCTCTCGGAAATGGAATGCATAAACGGAGTAATGTCATACACGAAAAATACTCCCGGAAGCGAGGTGATCTGGCCGAAGGCCGACATCTGCACCGGGCGACTCACTTCGTACACGGAGTACTGGTTCGACAACACCTGGGACGTGGCGTTCGTGTAAACCGTAGGCACGATCTTGAGATAGTAATTGTGCGACACCACTGCGCGTAACCGACATCACATAACTCCTCACGTTCTGCTGCAACCATGTCGTGACTGTCCAGAGGGTTCGGCGTGCCGGGAATGAAATCGCCAAAACTGAGCCTACAGCTGACGCATCGCCGGCATTCAAACTTCTCGATGTGGTGCGTGACGTTGAACGAGAAGATCTGGCTGGGGCTGAAGGAATGGACATGGCGGCTGTCTCTGTTCTGCGCGTGGCCCGCCGCAATGTGGAAGTTGCCGGACACCTTGTTCACCTCCAGGACGCCCCACACCATGCATCCCTTCGCGGGAACGCGACTGCTGCGATCCGGCTGATCCTTGCGACACTGAGGCGTGTAGTAGTCGATAAACCACGTGTCCCATCCGCGCTTCAAGTAGGCATTCCGCAACTCAGAACAGCTGTTGCAGCACTAGCGTTTGGCCATGCAAGCCTCTCCTACCTTGTTACTCACGTCGGCACCAAAGCAGCTTCCGCAGTTCTTGTCTAGCTTATCCTACACTTCATGGAAGGTTTAGGAACCGACTTCCTCCAAGACAGAAGAGAACGCCGCATTCACAGGCTTGTTCGCTTCGTCCAAGTCGATCTTCACAATCCGCGAAATCACTCCCATCTGCTGCTGTCCCGAAATGTCCATCAGATCGATCGACGCCTCTACACATAAAACAGCATCCGCCCAAATCGCACTGTCGCAGGGGATTTCAAACAACGACACATTGAAGTTGATCTGCAGCTTCTCGCTCAGGGTGTGATCGATTGTGATGCGCTCCTCCCTGCGGACCGACATAAAGGAGATGAGCTCGGAAATGAAGAGGATGATCATGAGAATGGAAGAGATCACGGAAACTACACATCAGCACAATTCTCAGCAGAATCATACCGTAACCACCGCTCTCCGTCTTGATGACGTAGTCGTCGCCAATTTTGGGGTAAAAGTCCAACTTCTCCAAGCGCTTCGTCAGACTTCGCTTGGGAACGGTTTCCGTATCGTCCTCTTCTCTGCGGCGCTGCCTGATTTCAGATACAGGGTCCATGTGCTTCGCTACTGCTTCGCTGCCGTTTTGCGCTGTTACCCAATGCCAGAATTCCAACCGATTTTTGTGAAACAAACAGAACGTAGAATACACTAAACGGATTGAATGATCGGAAGGTTCGCATCGTACCATTGCCGGATGGAGGAGATCGGGATTGACAAATAATCCCCCTAGACATGACAACTCCACGCAGAAACCACCTTCTCGCGGAAGAGCAGGGGAGGTGACAACTCTTGTCGCAGCATCCGTTTCAACACCGCGTCATTCTCCACCGTTCTCACGGAGAGGAACGACCGGCTCCGCCCCTTCCCACCGTGGTTTTGCGCAACCTCCAACAGCGCATCCAGGAAGCGCATTCGCCGTTGCGAATCTTCGTAGGTGTTCACGTGCACGCTCAGATTTCCGCCGCGCTTCTCCAGAACCGGCGATTCGTTGTTGCGTCTGCAGAAACTTCCGATCACCTGCGCGCCACGGACGAATTGCGGCAATCGCGCCTCTGCCAGCAGCTTCAACTGCCTATTCGATTACACATAATGCAGAAAGACGACTGCTCATCCGACAGACCTGGAGACGCCTTCAATGCGTCCTCGTACTTCTCCCTCCAAAAATCGCCATTGGCGAAGATCTCCGTGACGGCGTACACAACCTCGCGACTGGGCCAGAACTTTCTCGCCTCGATTTCGTCGAACAGCTCGATGCCCAGTTTGTAGTCCTTCAGCCGGTAGGCGGAGAGCAGAACGGAGTAGTAGCCACGCGGATCGGCGATGGGGTGCTTCTTCCCGTTGTGTTGCAATTCCGAGTAGAATGCGAGGCACTTCTCGTAGTAGCCCCCCTCGTAGTACCCCAGCAGCATGCACGAGTTCCCGGTGGGGACAGCGAAGCTTCTCTTCTTCATCAGCGCCAGGAAGGACTCCGTCTCGCCGATTCGCTTCGCGCCCAGGAGGGTGCGCGCGTGCTGGGCTGGAGGTTAGCGAGTGCGGCATCGCGTACCCATCACTCGCCACTGGTGCTGCTCGCGCGGCGTGCAATTCTGCCAGAGGACGTCGATCAGCTTGCTATCCCTCTCGGAGGCGATGCACTCGAAGATCATCTCGATGGACGGGACGGTGAGGTAGACCTGATGCTAGGATGAAGAGGATGGGGGGAGCGAACGTATTTCTCCATGATCACTCGGAAGAACTTGTTGACGCTCCCGTAGCGTCTCGCCTTGAACAGCGAGCGGATCCCCAGCTCCACCTCCTACCCGTCAATCCAACCCCCCGCCGCAACATCCGCAAACACGTCGTTGCGCTCCGCCAACTCGAATACGAGCGGAAAGATCTACTCAACACCCCGCTTTCTCTTCGCTACGTCGTAATTGTGGAACTTCCGCGCCTTCAGGTACAGACAGATCTCCGCCGTCGACATCTCCTTCGTGTCCTCTCTCGTGACCGGAGGAAGCACCATTCCCCGACCGAGCTCCTTCGTCTCCCTCGGCGCCGCCTTCCGCTCCGGGTGTGACGAGTAGTGCGCGTGGGAAAACAGCGGAAGGACTGCTGGAGAGGGAAAACAAGCAGGTCGCAGGGACTGCACCGTTTGCTGCATGGTACGTGCAGAGAATAGCGTCCTCAGCGAACGACTGACGCGAAACATGACGCGCGCCTAGGACATGCGAGAATGTGACTGTGCTCCGTTTCAGCCACTGCCATTCTTTCCATTAAAACAAACAGTGCACGTAAATAGAAACACTATGGTAAAAGACGACTATTTCCTCTTCTTCTTTATATCGTTCAGCGTGCCGGTCGCGTTCTCCGAGGCCTCGAACACCACCTTCTCCGCCATCTCCTGCGCGGGCTGGTCGAACACCCCCGCCAGCGCCTCCACCTCGCGCACATCCCACAGACAGAGGTCCTGCGACGTGCCGCACGCCGCCAGCAGGTGCGGCTGCGACTCGTAGAAGCTGCACGCGAACACGTTGCCCAGGTTCACGTTGCGCTCGCCCGCCTGCCGCAGCGCCGTCTCGCCCGCCTCCCACAGGCGCACGAAGCCGTCCTCGCCCGCGGTGGCGAGCAGGCGGGGGTTGGCCTGGTTCACGGAGACGGAGGTGCAAGGGCCCTCGTGCACCTTCTGGCGCAGCACGGGCGCGTCGGTGCGGCGGACGTCGAAGCGCAGCAGCTCGCCCTCCTCGGTAGAGCAGTAGAAGCCGTAGGGGTTGGCGGCGTCCCACGTGGCGCTCTCCGGCTTGGCGGGCAGCCCCAGCCAGGTGCCGTTGTTGGGCGAGCGGCCGTCGGTGACGGCGCAGACGCGGTCGTAGGAGGCGGTGAGCAGCACGTTGGCCTCCACGGGGTGGAACTGCACCACAGGGATCTTGTCCTTGTGGAAGTTCAGCGTCATCATGCACTTCTGCGTGGTCACGTCCCACAGCTTCACCGTGGTGTCCGCGCTGCTCGACGCCAGCACGTTGCGGTACTCGCGGTTCCACGACAGGCCCATCACCGCCTGCCGGTGGCTGCCCGGCTTCAGCGTGCGCTTCTTGTTGTCCACTAGGCCGCCCAGCACGCAGTCCGGCTCCATCGCGTCGATCACGTCCGTCGACCAGATCTCGATCTCGGGGCGGAAGGTGCCTACGGCCACGAAGCTGCCGCTCGCTAGGCGTCAGTGAAGGAACGAAGCGCTACGCTGGCCATTCAGACCGTTGAAGGTGTGCGGCACGCAGTCGAGCCAGGCCAGCGAGAGCGGATACGCGGCGAGGAGGATGTCGTGGTGGAGGTAGAAGTTGCCCGACTCCTCGTCGTACACGTGGATTTCAAGCGAGCTGCCCGTCATCGCGGAAAGGAGTCCCTACCTCTGGTCTTCGTCAGACTTCGCGGCGAGCAGGATGTTGTCGGTGGGTCGGATGTCCATGTCTTCCTCGTTGTCCGAATCCCATTCGTCCTAGCGCTAACCGCGTTGCTGTACAGACCCACCTCCTCCACAGCAATATTGGGGTCGTTCTTGGGATCCATGGCTTCGGGGGAAATAGACTCGCCCAAAATGCCTCTGTCGGCATACTCTGTGTCTCCCATCGCCAGTCCCTCTCCCTCCGGCATCACGGTCGCCTCGTCGATGTTATTCTCCTTCAGCCTGCGGATCACAAAACCAGTAGGACTTCTCACATCTTCTTGTACTCCTCGATTTCATTTGCAGTAGGGACGGCGCGAATGGGCTTCGCAGCCGAACTGCCTCTCGGGACCTACGAAATGAGTTTTATATGGAGAGACGCACCCAGCAAACGGCAGAATACATGTTGTGTTGCAAACAAAAGAAGGATTAGAGACATCCAGCGTCCATTCAAAGGGCGTGCTGATTGCGGTTATTCCCTTGTTTTGGCGGTGACGTGGTATTCTCTAGGGAAGGCGCTGTTTACGCTGCCATTGAAATGACGATGTAGTGAAAGTGGGAAAAGCAACATCGGAGGGTTTGGAGGAAACAGCTCATCATTGTTGTGAGGAGAATAGTGTCAAAAACCCCTGCCAAATGCATCAGCATTCTCGATAATCGTCACCTTGCCATCCAGACCCGTCTTTGGAAGATGGGACTCTTCCGCTATGCGTTAGCATTCTCCTTCACTTGTACCCGCAACGACCATTTCGATGTGGAGGACGTTCATGAAAACGGGAAGGCTCGATGATTTCATGTACGAGAGCACTCTCTAGATATTAAGAATGGAGTGTGCACCATGCGTCTCGACTGAATGCACTCGGGGCAGACGAGGAAAGGACATGGAAGAGGAGGTCGCCGTACGCTCTCCCTTCTGCTTCCGACGTGCATTGCACCGCAGTGTAACTACGAACTGAGAGCCAAAGAACGAACGCACATCCCGTATTTCTTCATGCGATCCAACAGAATCGTGACCGCGTCTTCGTTCACCACCGGCTTTCCGTCCTCTATCCGGAAGAGAAGCTACGGGTGATGCACGTCCATGACAGATGCGTCGTTCGCAACCACCAGCAGGTTCATTCGCACCGCTTCGTGACTCTGTCTCGACTACGGACTCAGTCCCGCCACGATCGACCACCTTCGCAAACCACAGCAGCGCAATAGCAACAACGGCGATCACTACGAGGAGTGTAAAGTCCATCTCCGCGTTTGGGAGGCGAGGCGAGAGTGTATAGAACAAAGAGTGCTATTCTTGTTCTTGTTTCTCGTAGGTGAAATCAGGGAAGGAGGGAAGGTCGAGCATCAAATCGTTCTACCTCTGAATCACTTAAATCGCTCCTACGGGCGGAGTGGCTTCATCAATGTCGGCGTATGTGTATTTCTTGTTGAAGTAGGACGTGTCCGTCTCGCTCATCAGCGTCGGCTTCCACGGCGGCGGGATCTGCTTGTTCTCCAGCGCCTTCCAGTCCAGCCCGTAGAAGAACGGGTGCGCCTTGATGTCCTCCGCGTCGCCCGCGCCGGAACCCAGACGCAGCTGCGGGTCGCGAATCAGCAGGCGCGAGATGAGGTTGGACGCTTCGGTGGAGAAGAGGCTCTACACATGGGTGCGCACGACGGGGCGTACGGAGAACTGCAGCGGCGCGTTGAGAATGTTCGAGAACATCACCTTCCGGTTCTTGTCGTAGAAGGGCGGCTACACATGAATTGGAGCCACTAACACCACCAGTCCGGCGATCATCTCGTACAGCAGCGTGCCCACCGACCACCAGTCCACCGCGCGGTTGTACGACTGCCCCAGCAGCACCTCCGGCGCCACGTACTCGGGCGTGCCTACCCCTCACCCTCTTCAGCCATACACACCGCAGATAGTCTGGGCCGTGGCGTCCATGCTGTCGGTCAGCTTGGACAGCCCGAAGTCGGTGATGACGATGTGACCCTCCTTGTCCAGCAGGATGTTCTCGGGCTTCATGTCGCGGTACAGGATGTTGTTCTCGTGCAGGTGCCCGATCCCCACGATCACCTCCGCCAGGTAGAACCGCGCGCGGTCCTCCGAGAACCGGCGACACTACGCCTCACGCCCGCGCGCCGCACTCACCTGCTGGAGGTGGTAGAACAGCGGTCCGCCCGCCAGAAACTCCATGCCGATGTACAGCTTGCCCTCCGTCTGGAACGCGAACTCCAGCCGCGACAGGAACGGGTAGTTGATCTCCTCCAGGATCTTCCGCTCGCTGCGCGTGTGCTCCCCCTGCTTCTTCGCCAGAACGCGTGACTTCATCAGGATCTTCAGCGCGTATACCCTCCGGTCGCGTTTGTTCCGCACCAGCAGAACCTTGCCGAAACTCCCCTTGCCGATCACTTTCAACAGCTGGAAGTCGTCCTTCGACAACGGCACGGCCACCTGCGACGACGAGATCATGCGCGTCGCACCTACCGTTGGGGCCCCCCGTTTTTCGTACTGTCGTTCATGTGGCCGAAGTAGCAGGAGCAGCAGACGCGCACGGGCTTGTTGGTCTGCTCGAGCACCATACGGTACTTGCTGCACTCGCCGCAGATCACGCGGCCGCAGAGCCGGCAGTGGTGCTTGCGCACGAGGAAGGAGAAGGGCTTCATGCAGGTCTGGCACTCGAGCACCTCGGAGTCGGGGATCCAGATGGAGGCGGGCTTGAGGTGCGTGATGGGGATCTCCTGTGCGGGGATGGCGTCGTCGCTGGGGCGCTGGGCCATGGCGCTGGAGAGGCCCAGCGACTTGACGAGGTACTCCCAGAAGGCGACGCTGGAGACGGGCCGCGGGATGCCGTCGGGCGGGCGCATGGCGTACGGCGGCGGCGGGCAGGACATTTGGAAGAAGGTGAAGATGGCGTCGAGGGCGAGGAAGTTGGTGGTGGCGTGGTTGGAGGAGCCCGCAGGCCCGGTGGAGATGCACAGACAGCCCAGGCACTCCTCGATCTCCTACGCGTAAGGCGAGATGAAAGCGGGCACGGTGACGCGCTGCGAGGCGGGCACGGTGGAGGAGGCCAGCCAGTTGATGGAGTGCAACTCCAGGAACTCGCGCAGTCCCTTGCTGTCGGAGCTGCCCAGTCCAAAGTTCAGCTCCGACTGGAGCGAGTGCGTCGACTCCGTCAGCGCCAGCGCGCGCAGCCGGCGCAGCACCTCCTGCTCGCGCGACTGCAGCAGGTTCTTCGCGCGCATGCCGCCCTGCCCGTAGGCCAGGATGAAGAGGTTGGTTGCGGAGGCGCGGGAGATGATGCGATCCCAGATGTACCTTGGAGTGAGGTGGGGTCGGAAGGATCACAGGACGTGCATGTCGGGCGTCTCGTTGTGGGGGATGGGCACTCGCGAGCTGACGCCCTGGCTGGTCATGACCTAGGATGGAAGCAGGTAGTGAGAATAACCTTGGCGCTGTTCACGTTGGGGTTGAGAACGATCACGCCCAGGCCCATATTGATGGCTTTGATGAAGAAGGGGAGCATTGTTCCTGGAGGTGAGACGCACACAAAAGATCCACCGATTTGCAAACCCTTCTCGATGCAGAGCGTGCGGCTCCACAAGCCGGGCATCGTTCCGGCGCTGGGAATGATGACGAGCAGATTGTCCGCGGACAAACACCCCTTCGTCGCAAAAATGCTGCTGCGCGCGCAGTTTGGGCAATCCGCCACTAAGGGGATCGCGATTTGTTCAAACCCTAGTTCCTTCACCATTTTCAGCTGCACCTAAAGATAATGACACGAAGAGCGCGAATACGAATTCTGTGACAGCGTTTACAAGCACCATGGGATCTCCCTGAATGGTGGATACCGATACATACTCTCCCGAACTTTTGTCTCGTAACCTCCCGCTCTCGTCGAACATCACGCCCAAATCTTGGAGCGTCCGCTCTACGAACATGCAGACCCATATCCGATCCTACTGCCCCCCAAATCTTGATGATGCGGTTGCATTTGCAGAGCAGCAAAGTGGCAATGCAAGACTAGGCACAATGATACACCTAATTTCGCTTCGATTCCAGGAGTCCAGAAATCGGGTGCTTTCCGGCTTCCTTTACCCATGCATGGAATGGGATATGGGCGGAAGGAGAATCGTCATTTGGGGTCTCATCGCCAGCGTCGGGCTGGTTCTCGCGAGTCTTCTCCTGATCAGCCAGTCCTTCCGGATTGTGCGCTTTTGCGTCCCTCCTCATCCTCATAGATTCAAACGCTTCACAACTCTTCCTCCTTTTCGTATGATCATGAGTGTTCCTCAACTCGCTGCTTTACCGTGTAGAAAAGCACAGCCCGTTTCAATTAATCGTGATCCTAACAGGGAATCGTTGTCAAGCAATAGAGACGGGTGTTTGCTGAATCCTCTCTTGATTCCTAGGTACTTACTTGTGATGGGCACTACGTTCATCGACACCATCGTTGGAGGAGGGATTGGAAGTAAAGCGTAGGATCCTGTCAAAGTCGAGCTGCAGAAGGCGGTGCTCAAGAGCTGGTCCTTTTTCGATCCTTCCATAAAGCTGGTTCTCTTCACAGACAGCGAATACTGGAAAGAACGCGCTCGTGAAGTGGGAATCACGTGGACGGAGGCATTTGCGTTGTTGCTTCTCCTCTTTCTCATTTGCAGACTCAATCCGAACGGTCTGCCGTACTTTTCGTCCATGACGGAGTATCTTCAGGATCACTACGTCAGTCGCTTCTACGGCTATGTGAACGGAGACATCATCTTCCACAGCACGCTGCGCGACGTCCTCCTGCGCATCGACCACGCCATTCCCTCCCCTCATCTCCTCGTCGTCGGGAGGCGTTACAACGCCTACTTCAAGTCGGGCACCCTCTCCTCCCTTTCCTCCGCCTCCGCCGTCGATCGGTACATCAAGTCGCAGATTCGATTCTCGGAGCAATTCATCCCCGTAGCCCAGGACTACTTCCTCTTCACCGAGAACACCTTCACTCGCCACAACCTCCTTCCCGTCGTCGTCGGTCGCAACCGCTACGACAACTACCTCCTCACCCTCTGCAAGACCACTTCCACCTGCCGCCTCGCCGACGCCTCCGAAGCCCGTCGCGCCCTCTCGCCCTGCTTACGCCTAGTCATCGCGCTGCACCTCTCCGACGCCAGCGGCGACTTCGCCGGCACCAAGGCGCGCGTGGACGCCGACTGGAACGCGCGGCTGATCGGCGACAACCATCACTTCAACTCCGTCGCCTTCGCCGACTGGCGCGTCTGTTGGTCTCAGTCGCTCCCCTCACCGCTAGTTCGCCTGCAGAGCGGGGAGGTCGTGCTCGCGCGCAACGCGTTCGTGGACGACGCCTTCGCGCCCGCGGCCGTCGCCTTCCTGCGCAAGTTCGTCACGGCGGAATCGCGGTTCGTGTACTACGGGCGGACGGCGGTCGGCGCCGCGCTGCTGACGGAATTCGGGACGATTCCAGTCGCGGCGGTGATGAGTGACAAGTGGTTTAAGTTGGGGCGAGATGGCGGTGTGAGGCGTAGCAACAACATGGAGTTGGTGATGGCGAAGCCATCGCGAGAGGGCGTGTATCAGGAGGTGCGACTCCCCTCGTGAGCGTGATGTGACGGTGTGAGGCGTAGTGTGTGGGAGATTGACAAGACAGGCACGTGCGCGCGCTACGCGAACTATCTGAGCTTCTACGCGGGGCTGATCGACGAGAACGCGGAGCGGCGCAAGCGCAAGTGCCCGGCGTGTCCGCCGTTCAGCAAGAAGAACAACGTGATCGTGGTGGACGGGGACTGCCGCTTCCACCTGCTGCGGCAGCTGGCGTCCGTGGTGTCGTTCAGCTCGGTGGTGGTCGTGCCGGACCTGCTGCTGCAGAAGTACGAGGGCTTCGAGGTGGTGGAGGAGGCGCTGGAGCTGGTGGACGTGTACACGCCGTCGATGGAGGGCGCGGACGTGCGGTCGCTGCACGTGTTTCGGAGGTCGCACGAGAAGACGTGGAGTATTCGTTTACCTTTGTGGGGTGTTTGTTTGGAGGTGCGTTTCAATCGTTTCAGGGTTGACTTGTTGCTTTGGTTTAACAGTAATAAGATAAAGGTGTTGTTTTGGGTTGCTTAACAGTTACAAACAACAGTAAATGACTTCAACAAACACACAACTCCGCCTGCACCAAACACATCTACACCTCACTCTGAAACGCAACACCCACATACGACGGCAACACCACTTCGCTGGAGAAGGCCGCGCCGTCCGCCGTCAGCGCGTACTCCGTGTGCGTGTCGTCCGCCACGGCGCGGAAGGGCAGATTCGCACTCACACCAGACATGGCGTCGGCCACCGACACGGCGAACTTCACGAAGTCCTTGATGTGCGGATTCTATTCCTCATCTCACGCCACAGCCGCCACGATCGCGCCGTCCTCCACCACGTCGCGCTTCAAGCACTCGTTCACGAACTACGCCTCACGCCCGCGCGCTTCACCCACGCGCATGCACTCGCTCCCGTCGATGAACTTCGCCAGCCCGCGCGTCACCGTCAGCAGGAAGGCGCAGGCGAACACCACCGCCGGCAACAGCACCGCCGGGTCGCGCGACGCGCCCAGCAGCGTCTCCAGCCGCGCGAAGAGCGAGAACACGAAGCGGTCGACGAAGAAGGGCAGGTGCTCGCAGAACGCCTCGTCTAACGACAGCATCTGCGCGACGCGTCCGAACAGCGGCAGTGTGTAGGACACGGCGTGCTCGCTGCGGGCCGCTCGCTGCTGCAGCGCCGCCGCGTGGTCGATCAGCAGCGACTGGGGAACCCCTCCCTTTGCGGTGGCACGCAGCGTCTGCACCGTGGCGTCGGTCTTGGCGAGCAGCGCCTTGAGCTGGGGGTTCTGGTTCAGCACAGCGCGCTGGTTGGCGTGCAACTCCAGCATCTGGAGGAAGTGGTAGGCGTTGCTCACCACCACCAGCTCCAGCAGCACCTCCTCGAAACCCTCTTGTGAGCTGTCCGTCGAACCCTCTTGTGAGCCTTCCTTTGCATTCTCCTTTCCTCCCTTCTGTGAACTCTCCTTTGCTCCCTTCTGTGAACTCTCCTTTGCTCCCTTCTGTGAACTCTCCTTTACTCCCTTCTGTGAAGATGATGCTTGTGAGAGGGTGGCTGGTGAGAGGGTTGCTGGTGAGAGGGCCAGCTGCTTCTGGAGCTGGTGGAAGAGGACGGGGATGGAGTCGCCCTCCGCGACGACGGGCGGCGGCGTGGCGAGCACCGTCGCATGCAGCGAGCCGAAGATGCCGTCGAGATGCGTGGTGAGGAGAGAGAGGAGAGAAGGCAGGAAGTGCACGTGCAGCAGGGTCGCCACCTCGAAGAGCGCGTGAATGTGCGCGGAGGTCAGCGACGCCGCCAGCTCCGGGCGCTGGAGCGCGCGCTTGGCCTCCGCACTGCCGAAGAGGAAGAGCGAGGACTAGAATTGAGGGGGTCCCCCACTCTCACATGCTTGAAGGAACTCTCACGCGCGGGCAGCACCCACGTCTATTCTTCATTCACCATGACGACGCCCACCTTCTGGTCCACGTCGAACACGCCGAAGCACAACAAATCCATCGTCTCGCGCTGCAACCACTGGTTGAAGCGGTTGGCGCCCGCCGTGGTGCCGGCACTGCCGCAGCAGCGCGAGACGATGGCGGCGAAGGGCGGCAGGGGACAGAAGGACTGGAGGGCGGCGTGGGTGTGGAGGAGGAGGCGGAGGAGCGTCTCCAGCTCCGCCAGGAAGGCGAGGGAGAGCGTCTCCATCTTGTCGAAGACGCACAACACGTCCTTGGTGAAGCTGGCAATTAGACCACCCAGTCACTCCTACAGCGCCTCCAGCTCGCGGCACAGCACCGAGTACAGGTTGATCTCTCTCCCGCACACCGCGGTAATCCGATCGAACTGGCGGATCTACCCATCACACCCTCCACTCGCCACTACATCCAGCTGCGGCCGCGACGGCACCTCCAATGCCTTGTCCAGCCGGTTCGCGGCGCAGCGCTTGCACCAGCGGTACAGCTCGCGCGACACCTGCGTGACCAGCTCCTTCAGCAGCACGCTCGCCATCGTCTCCAGGTCCTCCTCCAGCGCTGCGGGCGTGGCGCACACCGCGCTCACCTCCTCCAGTCGCTCCGCGTCGCGCACGGCCGCCAGGGGCAGCAGCAGCTGCGTGGCGGTGAGCTGCAGACAGCGGCGCAGAGCGAAGCGACTCAGCACCAGCGGGAAGTGCAGAGCAGCCATCGCGTCCCACGCCGGGCGCGTCTCGGCGAAGGCCTCGTCCAGCGCCAGGAAGTGGAGCGATGCGCAGCGGCGGAGGGCCTGCGCGTAGCAGCTGTAGTGCGCCGCCTTCTCCAGCAGCTCGCGGTGCTCGCGCAGCAGCGACAGGTCGTTGGCGCGCAGCAGCGTCCCGCGAGGGAAGAACTTGTGCGCCACGGCGACGGAGGTGGGGTCCGCCAGAACGGACAGCAGCGCGTTCAGCACCACCAGCTGCGTCTGCGAGAGGGGCACGCCGCGCTCCACGCAACGGATCTCGAGTTGGCTGCGCGCCTTGCTGCCCAGCTTGTACTCGTCCTCCGGCGCGGGCGGCTGGCGGCCGAGCCAGTCGCAGGCGACCTCGCGCACCTTGAGGAGGAGGTTGCGCTCGCGCTGCAGCTTGCTGCCCTGCTTGTCGGCGTGGTGCAGCCAGTAGAGCACGTCCACGCGAATCAGCTGCTGCGCGCTGCTGTAGGACAGGTCATACGCCAGCGGCGCCAGTACCGGCTCGAAGCGACGCAGCGCGCGGGCCAGCGACTGCAGCATCAGAGCGTGGAGCAACAGCTCGCCCTTCTCCTCCTCCGAGAAGCCGAACAGCGTGAAGCGGGCCGCGGGCGAGCTGGCATCCTCTGCGGGCGGCGGGGCGTGCTCGGCACAGAAGCGGCAGAGTGTAGGGTCCTCCGCGTGGGTGAAGCAGGCCTGCGGGTAGGTCTTGCCGCAGCGGTCGCAGCGGAGACACGCGGGCGGGTTCATGATCTTCCACGCCCACTAGCGGTGAGGGAGAAGAAGGAGACGAACGAAGAGGCGCAGATCGATGGCCAGCGCGCGCAGCACGTGGAAGGCGCGCAGGAGCACGCGCTGCTGCGGCGTGAGCGCGAAGTGCGTCAGGCGCGTGGCGGCGTCGGCGTCGGCATAGCCGCTGGTGGTGCTAATCACGCTGGTGTCCACGGCGGCCGAGGCGTACTGCGAGCGGCCCAGCAGCCCGCCCTCGTTCGACCGGCTCGTGTACAGGCGCTCCCCACTCCCTACCCGTGATTCTCATTCCACGACAGTACGGGCAGTGCTGGCAGTGCTGGCAGTGCTGGTGATGCTGGCCGAACTGGTGGTACTGGTGGTGGTGGTGACACTCACAGCGCCATTCGCGCTGGGGTCCCACGCGCCGGCCTCTTGGGAGGCGTCCTCGCACGTCTCCAGCGCGACGAGGGCGTCGAGGTACTGCTGCCGCATGAGCGCCTGCTTCTTGCTCAGCAGGTACCGGCACTCCGTGCGGTCTACGCTTCAGCGCGTCGCGCCACGCTCACCTTGGCGTACCGTGTACGGCTTGGTGCCCGCGACCTCGGGCCAGGAGGGCGCGCGCCGCAGCACGGCGAAGACGCTGTAGACCAGCTCGAAGTCCACGGGGATAAAGGGGAACACGCGGAACAGCTTCTGCGCGTCGGTGAGGCGGAGGAGTTTGTCGCGGAAGACGGAGCTGCCGGCGCCCATGGAGTCGAGGAGGAGGAAGAGCTGGGAGACGGAGCGGAGCAGGAGGAAGTGGGATTGGGGGTAGGTGGAGGAGGAGGTGAGGACGCGATCGATGGCGTGCGGTTAGGGAGAACAGGGAAAAGGAGGGTGGATATGGAGTTGCAGAGCGATTCGAGGAGGGAGGTGATGCGATAGGGCTTGACGAGGTCGATGAGATGGCGGGAAAAGTACTGGTCGGAAAAACAGCTCTCCAGCTCCGAGATGGCCTTTCCGTCCTCTCCAGCAACGGAAGTGCGGAGGGACGCGGAGAGAGAGGAGAAAACGCGGAGAGTCGAATGGAGACTTGGCTTCTTTTCCTGCACATTAGGAGCATATTCGGCAGCTACAAAGACAAGATCCGCGATAAAGGAACAGTCGATCACCCCCAGAATCGCGTCCTTGACAATGTCGGGGACAATCTACTGCTGAGTGGATTCTCAAAGCCAAACGGGCTTTTCCTTCAGCGAGTACAACCTTGCAATGTCGTCAAGGATGGAGAGGAGCGTCTTTTCCAAAGACTCCATGGCGCTCCTGACGCCCAATATCAATTTGATTTGTGAGTACAGCACCTTCGCAGCATCCGAGTACTTCCAGTCGTTCTTCGATTCGGAAGACAGGGCTGGGGTGTGCATATCGACAAGCTTTCCAAGTCCCCTTTCCAGATAGAGCTCGGAGAGCTTCGTTTGAAAGGCAGAAACGGCCTACATATGAGAATCGCGAAGAGCCAGCACATCCAAGCATTCCAACGCGGCAACAAGATTAAACGGGATGGAGTCCTTCTGCACGGCGGCTAGTGTGGGGTAATGGAGAGGCTGCTCCGAATTCCCGGTTTTCAGGGTAATCAGGGGGATATCGCACAGATCTTCACTCTCCATCCGGATGAATTGCAGTTGGGGAGATTTGGAAATGCGTTTCTGGGTCGTGTCCGAAAAAACGGCCCATTTTACTCGATTCAAACCGATTCGCCAAAAAACGCTATGGAGGAGGTTTCACTGGCAACAGCGGAGGTGAAAGAGAAGATAACGCACCTGCTGGGAAAGCAGTCAAGTCATTTGTTTGTTTGCTTCTGTCGCGTGCTCTATGCAAGGAAAGAGGACCGTCACCCTTTGTTCGTTGTTGTTACTCGTAGGCCAGTGGATAGATGACAACCTGACTGGGTTCTTTGCGGTGACCATTACAAGAGGACTAGTCGCTGGATTTCCCATTTATTCGGCTCTGCTATTCGATTACAACGTGGAATCTGGGTGCAACTCTGAGGAGTAGACATTTGATGTAAAACTGGCTTTTGAATTCTCCGACAATATGAACCAGCCGATTAAATGCGGAGATATGTGCTATATCATGCCCCATCAGGAAAAGTGCTTCTGCTTCCTCTTCACAAATACCGATGACGCCTTCACGTTTTTTATCGGAGTATTGATTGTTGTGGAGAATGAATGGTAGATGCGCGGAATGTGCACGAGTTTGCAGCGGCATTCCGCTCCGGTGACCGCCACAGCGGCTCCTGGAGAGAAGAAGAAGAGAAGGAGCTTCTTCTCCTTCTTTCGCGTGTGTGCCATTCATTGGGCTGATGGGTAGGGAGAGAAGGAGGAAAAGGAGGAGATGTCCATTTCGGGCGTGGTGTTCGTAGGCATTCTGAAACGCCTTCATCCTTAGATTGAGAAGGTGGAAACGCAGGCACAGGAGTCCAGCGCACTGGACCGTGTGGCGCAGGAGAGCACGTTGTCCAAGTTCTCGCTGTGCAGGGGCGCTGTGGTGCAGGAGTTTACGGGCAGCCGTCAGGGCAGTGGGCGTGTGTCCATCGAGGACGTGGAGCTGCTGAATGCAAATCGGGAGATGATGGAGAAGAAGAAGATGGAGATGAAGAGGGAGGAGGAGGAGAGACGTCGTAAGGAGGAAGAAGAGAGACGGAGGAGAGAAGAGGAGGAGAGAGTGAGGAGAGAAGAAGAAGAAAGGAGGAAAGAGGAGGAAGAGAAGAGGAGGAGAGAGGAAGAAGAGAGGTTGAGAAAGGAGGAAGAGGAAAGGTTGAGAAAGGAGGAGGAAGAGAGACGAAGAAGAGAGGAGGAGGAGAAGAGGAGGAGAGAGGAAGAAGAGAGACTTCGTAAGGAGGCGGAGGAGAGAAGAAGAAGGGAAGAGGAGGAGAGACAGAGGAGAGAAGAGGAGGAGAGACTTCGCAAGGAGGCGGCGGAACGGACGGCTGCCGCGCCGGAGATCGTGCCCAGCGCCGTCACGGCCATCTGCAAGCCCACCAAGAAGCCCCTCAGCCCCTCCAGCCCTACGGCCCAGCCCATGGCGCAGCCCGCCCTCCACTCCGTGGCGCTGCCGGCGCCGCTGCCCAAGAAGCGCCGGCCGTTGGCGCTTGCGCCGCAGCAGGCCGTCACGCTGCACGCGGAGGCCCCCACGCCCTCCTCGCCCGTGGCCGTCGCCCTGCCCAAGCCCGTCGCCCTGCCCAAACCTGTGGAGGCGTCCATGCCTGTGGAGGCGCCCAAGGTAACAGAACTGCCCAAACCAACCGAATTGCCCAAACCCACGCCGTTGCCAAAGCCGGTGGAGATCAAGCCTGTGGAGATGCCCAAGCCTGTGGAAGTGGCGCCCGTGACTGCCGCGCCTGCCCAATCACGGAAATCCACGGAGTTGCCGAAACCCGTGGAACTGCCAAAGCCGATGGAACTGCCAAAGCCGACGGAGTTGCCGAAGCCCGCACAGGCGCAGCCCACGCCAGCTCCACGGCCTGTTGCAGAGCCGGTGCAGCCCACGCCAGCTCCAAGGCCCGCTGCAGAGCCGGCGCAGCCCAGCGAGATCCCCTTCGCGGAGGTGAGCACGGAGTCCTTGTCGCAGCAGACGGCGCAGCCCCGGCTCCAGGGCCGCAGAAAGAGGCGAAGCGCTCTGACCGTGGCGCCGCGCGAGGGTGCGAGCTTCGCTGTGCAACCAGAAGTGAAGGAAGCAACAGAAGTGAAGGAAGACACAACAAAGAAGGAGATTCAACTGCCCATTCCCCCTCCCCCGAAGGAAGAGCCAGCAGAACCGTACTCTTTCACCTAGCGTTATAACGAGTAGAAAGACAGTGGAGGCGAAGGAAGACGTACCCCAGTCATCCGAATTGAGAGATGAAGAAGAGGATACCGCAGGTGCGTTCTACACAAGTGCACTTATCTGTAGAGCCAGTAGTCTTCAAGCCCAAGCTTGTGATTCCGAAAGTGAACTTCAGAAGAATCAAGTGATCGCCAATACAGAGATCGTTTCAACTGTTTCGTTGCAACACGCAATGCGAAGGAATCGGCGTGTTCTTCCGTCCCAAAGTGACGAGCCTTGGTGATCAAGAAACCACTGAACACGCAATTCACAAACCACTCGTCTCCTTGGTTAGAAAGACGTTCTTTGATTAGTAATTGAAGATGGTCGTGAAGTAAGTGTGCTGTTCCGTCGAGTCCACCGTTTTGGAGAGGAAGGACGAAGGGAGTCTCATTCTCTGTAGAACTGTCACTTGCTCCTTCTCTGAGTACAAGATCTACCCCGGTCACGGTGGTATGTACATCCGCAAGGATGCCCAGGTGGCTTGCTCGGTCCATGTGTGAATCCTAGCCCGTGCGCTACATCAGCCGCAAGGTCTGCTCTCTGACCGAGCAGAAGAAGAGACCCGCTCGTATCCGATGGACTGTTGCCTGGAGACGCAACAACAAGAAGACTGAGGTAGGGAGCTGAAGTCGCGAGACCTCATGATGTAGGCTGCTGAGAAGAGCAAGAAGAGAAGCAAGAAGTCCTTCAAGGTGCAGAGAGCCATCGCTGGCATGAGCATCAGCGACATCCAGAAGAGAAGAGAGCAGAAGGATGAGATCACCAAGAAGTCGAAGGAGGCTGCTCTTGCGTGAGTGCTTGTGTCGAGGCGTGATGCGTAGCGAGATTAAGAACAGAAAGGCCAAGAAGGCGAACCGCAAGTAGACGTCATGATCAATAGTTCTATTCTATTAAGGATGTCTGCGAATGTTGTGTTTGTTCCTTTTGCTTTTGCCTATTCCCTATTCCTATTCTCTGCATGCACAGCGCTTAATCTGGGTTGAATGGAGGGACCCCACATACCACCCCAATTTGAGCGAACGCTGTCCACAGAAACCAGAAGAAATCGTCGCAGTGCACTGCTATGGAGATTTCAACGCCGACGAAGATTATCGATGGGCATTCGGACATTGCCAACATATCGTATACCGTGGTGCGTGGCTATGGAGAGTGCGCGATGGTGACTACTCCTTCCGAGCTGTTCATGTACTCCGTGACGGAAAAGAACGTTCCCGCAACGTGGGTGTTCCCTTCCAATTCACGGGAATGCCTAACGAGCGCGGTGTACTCGGCAAAGGAGGACTCGTACGCTCTTTTGTCATCGCTTCACGCGTCTAGAAAGTTGATGGCTTGCCAGGGCGGTTCTACGCTTCTTCTGTGGAATACGACAGATATATCAGTGAAAGAGTTCAAGCGACTTGAGGTAGTTCCTGCTCCCAACAGCAGTCATATCTAGTTGAAAGAGCCCAGCATCGCCTTCCTGCCCGTGAATGACTACATTTTGAATCTTTCGAAGTCGTTCACCTGCACAATGTGCGTTCTTTCCCATTTCCTCAACGATAGCTACACATCGGCCATGGAGGAAGTGTTCTCCGAGAGCATCCCTGTTCCCGACGAAACGGTGCGCATTGTGACCCGCCAGCTGTCTGCGGACTCCTGCCTGATGTACATGCTCCTTCGCTACAACACCCAGCATGTTCTCCCTTCTCGGCTTCACCGTAGATACAAAGCCGTCCTCGTCGAGGGCACTCTCTCCGAGAAGCCATCCGCGCACATTTCCATCCTCCCCATCCCCGTGGAGGAGAGAAACACGCCGATCGACATTCTCTTCTCGCCCTCCTCCTGCCTCTTCTCCTTCTTCTTCCGCAACGGCGCGCTGCGCCAATTCGCCCTGCGCAAGGACGCCACCACCGGCGAGTACTCGCTGCATTTCCAGCAATCCATCCCTCTTCTCACAAGCTCGCTTCCCACGCCCGCCTCCAAGCGCGCAGAAACAACTGCCAAGCGCGCCGAGACGACCTCCCCCGCGGACGATTCCGCCGTGGTGACGTGGCGCCCGTGGCTGACGGAGGTGACGGCGAAGGCCTTCGCCTTCGTGAGCTTCGCCAAGAACGCGTGGCGCCTCTGCGTGCTGCAGGCCGAGTACCTGAACGAGCTGTGCAGCCTGCCGTTGGAGGGCGAGCCCACCGCGCTGGCCGTAGGCAAGGCCACGCTGGCCGTGGCGGTGGGTCGTTCGGTGAGCGTCGCGGGCTTCCAGCGCTCCACGCTGACACTGGCGTCCATCCTGCGGGGCGGCAAGGCGAACGGGACGCCGGCGCGGCAGAGCGCTCTGCACAGCGTGCAGTCGCGTGTGACGACGGGCGCGGCGCTGCTGAGCGGGCTGGAGACGGGCGTGCTGGGCGAGGCGGAGTGGGCGGCGCGCAAGCCGGCGGCGGACCCGAGCGAGGCGGAGGAGGAGGCGCTGCTGGCGGCGGAAGACTTCGAGGCGGCGGCGCTGGCGTTCATTGCGCAGCGCGTGACGGCGAACAGCGGCGTGATCTCGCTGCGCAACGCGTTTTTGATGCGGCTGACGGAGCGGTGCGTGCAGGACCCACCCAAGGAGGAAGAAGAGAAGGAGAAGGAGGAAGAAAAGAAGGGGAAGAAGGGGAAGAAGAGTAAGAAGGGTAAGAAAGAAAAGGAAGAGAAGGAAGAGAAAAAGGATGAAAAGAAGGAAGAGGAAAAGAAGGAAGAAAAGAAGGAGCCAGTGGTGCTGTCGTCGGTGCTGCGCGCGCTGCTGCGGCACTCGGTGGACATCGCGATGAACCCGCACGTGCTGCCGCGGCTCATGACCACCAACGACATCACCACGCTCCTGCTCTACCTGAAGCAGGCGCCCGCCGTGCCCGAGGCCAACCTCCTCACGCTCGCCGTCTACTTCCTCGGGCTGGAGGACGCCGCGGTCCAGCGCTTCGCTACGGAGTACGGCTGGGAGACGGGCAAGGGCGACGAGGCGCTGCGCCTGCTGTTACTGGCGGGCCGCTTCCTGCTGCGCGTGAACGCCAAGTCCGGTGCGCTGCGTCAATGCATGCGCGAGCTGAACACCGACACGGCGTACAACGTGGCGCTGCTGCTGACGGTGGGCGTGGGGCGGCGCGGTGAAGTGTAGACGATGCTGGCGAACCTGGACGAGCCCTGCGCGGAGGAGGCGACGTTCCTGTCGCGACACGACCTGCGGGACGTGCGCCTGTACGCGTCATCGGTGGTGGAGTGGCTGAACTGTCTGCTGGACGTGTGCGAGGCGCGCATCGTGCTGGACGCCAAGCGCGACCAACGGTTCCAGATGTGAGTGTGGCGGCGGCGTGTGAGGTGCAGGCTCATCAAGCAGATCGATTCGCTGGCCCGCCGAGACATGGAGGTGTACGAGAACCTGATCACGGTAGGCGGCATGCTGTGGCATTTGGAGTGGGAATGGAGACGAGCGGTGAGGTGTAGGCAGAAGCTGAACATGCCCGTCATCCCCTCGGCCCAGTACGCCATCGAGCGTATGGTGCTGTAATCCTTTACGCGTACTTTACGCCTGTTTTCAGAAAACACGCCAAATTGACACTTCGCTCATTTCTTTAACCAGGCTATCAATGCTAGCGATGGGCTGATGGTTGGTGACCTCCGGCTTCTTGGTCTTCGCCGCCTCCGGGTTTTCGATGCCCATCTTCTTGATCACGTCGCACGCGCAGAGAACGGAGTTGAAGGAGCAGGGCTCCTACAGAATCAGGAGATAGAGAGATGGGGCACCGTCACGGCGAGCTCGGAGAGCATCTTGCGATTCAGGAGAATGCCCGCCTTCGCTTCGTTATCAATCACGTGTCGATAGGTAGTTCCAAAGAGGCGTGCCGTGGCCTACTCATAACACCAAAGGAGACACTGCCAACGTTAATTCGCATAATCCACAGCTTCCGCATGTCCCGTTGCTTCAGTTTTCGTCCCACATACCTAGACATCACGCCCACAATTTCAGTTCGAACGCTCTGGACTGGGCCTTGATAACACTGCGAACTGCGATGGTGTAGCAATTCTTCTGTCTTCCGCGGAAGCCCTTAGCAAGCTTAAGGATCTTCTTGTGGTAGTGGTGCGTCGTGGGAGCCATTCTTGAGAGATTTCCCGGATGACACAATTCGGGCAGTCCTTCATTCCTCCCAAGAACGAGCCGATTTGGGAAGCGAAACTCCCATATGAAAACCCTCTCAAATTTAAGAATGGACGTTCCTATCGACATTCCCGTGACTTCAGACAAGCCGAAGCGCCGGGCGCCTCCCGCTCGCTTTGCGGCGATGATGAAGGCGAAGGAATCGGCGGAAACGGAAGTGCCACGAGAAGCTCCCAAAGCGGCCACGGCAACCAACGGAACGAATGGTATGCGTTTGGATTGGGTGTGTAAGAAGCAGAGAAGCGGGTTATTCGTCATGTCCGTAGTCCTCCGGTGAAGGACAATGCGGCGCCGTGCACACTGAGCGAAGCAGAAGAGAGTGTAGCAATAACGGGGCGGTGTAACGGAGTAGTTGTCGTCTTTTTACAGCGACTTTGGAAAGCTGAAGACGACCGTTGAGACGAGTCCGAAATGGCAGGAGAAGGTGGAGGCCATGAATACCTTTTCAAAATTCATAAAGGAGAATGGGAAGGGGCGGGAAGCGCAGAACGAAGCGATCGTGGTGTATGCCAACTCCCTCTCGAAGGATTTCAAGGCTGCAAATATGAACATCCTGAAGTGCTGTCTCGATTGCATCCGCTGCACTGCCGAAGTCTGCGGCATCGGTCCTCGCGTGGCCAAGAGCATTATGCTCTCTCTCGTGCCCAAGGTGAGTGGTTTTAGGTGTTTACAACGTAGATCCATGATCGCAAGCTGGGTGGCGAGGTGAGCGACCTGTTCATGGTCCTCGGAGAGGGCGCGGGTCCGTCGGTGGTCGTGGACGCTCTGACGGAAGGAATGCAGAAATCGAAGGTTCCCGTGCAGCAGAAGGCGGCCGTCTCCATTCTCTTGCGTTTGGTGAACGAGTTCGGCGCCTTCTCGCTGGACCTGAAGGTGCTGTTCGCGTACATCAAGAGCGATCAATGCCTACTGAACAGCCACGTGGAGGTGAAGAACCAGGCGGTGGAGCTGCTGCGCGTGCTGTACCAGCAGCTGGGCGCGGTGGTGCGCTCGCTCATCGAGCAGAGCGGCATCAGCGACCTGTTGAAGAAGACAGTGATGGACGCGTTGGACGGTGTCGCCTTTGACGCTACTGCTGCCGCCGCCTACGCCAGTCGGCCTGTTGCCGCTGCCGCTGCTGCCACTGCGCAAGCTGGGCAGTTGACTCCTTCGGTGCAGACAGCAGCAGTGCAAACAGCAGCGGCGCCACAGGCAATGTCCCTGCAGGACCTAATCGAGAGGCAAGACATCACGGCGGAGGTGGGCCCGCTGCTGAAGAAGCTGGCGACGACGGAGGGCAAGGAGGCGTGGAAGGAGCGTCAGCAGGGCGTGCTGGAGCTGACGGCGCTGCTGAAGAAGAAGGTGCGCGTGGAGAACAACGCGGCGGTGGGCGAGGTGATGGGGTTCTCGA
>OIWT01001377.1_pt1 | contig 29506 bp, 36 predicted proteins | sample 1587701 | NCBI WGS metagenome assembly OIWT01 (sample SAMEA3888904, study PRJEB22519) | human gut metagenome | biome: human gut; feature: human-associated habitat; material: faeces | place: Denmark | collected 2009 | reverse complement strand
CGTAGCGGCGACTTAATCACTTAAAGCCGCGTAGCGGCGACTTAATCACTTAAAGGTCGTAGGCCGACTTAATCGTTCTTTCATCGTTTACTGTAAACGTGGCGTGGGTGTTCTTACGGAATCTGTAACGAATGGGGTGTTTCGGGGCGGCTGGGGAGGTTGGCACGGGGTTTGCTAATGAGAGGCACTGAAAGGAAGCAAACACATGAAACTCATCATCGCCTACATTCAGCCGGAACGGCTCAATGCCGTCAAGCAGGCTCTGTACGAACGTGAAGTCTACAAGATGTCCGTCTCGAACGCGCTGGGGTGCGGACAGCAGAAGGGCTACCTCCACCAGTATCGCGGCGCGATCGAGGAGGTGACGCTCCTCAAGAAGATCCGCCTCGCCATCGCGGTGAACGACGACTACGTCGAGAAGACGGTCGAGGGCATCGTCGCGGGAGCCCGGACGGGCGACATCGGCGACGGCAAGATCTTCGTGCTGCCGATGGAGGAGTGCATCCGCATCCGCACGGGCGAGAAGGGTCCGGCGGCGATTGGGTGATGCCGCACCGGGAGGGACGCGCTTGTCGCGTCCGCAAAACAAAACAAGGGACGCACCCATCGCGTCCGAAGTATCGGGAGGGACGCGCTTGTCACGTCCGTCAAACAAGAAAGGGAATGAAGAAATGAAGAAACTTGTTCTGTGCAGTTTGCTGGCGCTTGGCGCGGGCGGCGTGTTCGCGGCGGACGCGGCGCCGACGGCGGCGGACGTCCAGACGAACCTGAACGTCGTGTGGACGCTCCTCGGCGGCATCCTCGTGTTCGTCATGCAGGCGGGCTTTGCGCTCGTCGAGACGGGCTTCACGCGGGCGAAGAACGCGGCGAACATCATGATGAAGAACCTGATGGACTTCGCGTTCGGCTCGATCGTGTTCTACTTCATCGGCGCGGCGCTCATGTTCGGCGCCTCGAAGCTGGGCGGCGCGCTCGGCTGGGGCGGCCTCTGCATGCCGAGCGTCTTCGCTGGCGAGGGAACCTGGGACTGGACGTTCTTCTTCTTCCAGACCATGTTCGCCGCGACGGCCGCGACGATCGTCTCGGGCGCGGTGGCGGAGCGCATCCAGTTCCGCAGCTACCTGATCTACACGGCGCTCGTCTCCGCGTTCGTCTACCCGGTGACGGGCCACTGGATGTGGGGCGGTCTGCACGGTGCGGCATCCGTCGGCTGGATCGAGGCCCTGGGCTTCCACGACTTCGCCGGTTCGACGGTCGTCCACTCGGTCGGCGGCTGGCTGGCCCTCGCGGGCGCGATGGTGCTCGGCCCGCGCATCGGCAAGTACCGTCATGACGGCAAGGCGAACCCGATTCCGGGCCACAGCCTCGTCCTCGGCACGCTCGGCGTCTTCCTCCTCTGGATCGGCTGGTTCGGCTTCAACCCCGCGAGCTACACCGCCGGCATCGGCTCGATCAGCCGCGTCGCGATGACCACGAACCTCGCGGCCTGCGCCGGAACCTGCGCCGCGCTCGTCACCGCCTGGGTCGTCATGGGCAAGCCCGACCTCACGATGGCCCTGAACGGCTCGCTCGCGGGACTCGTCGCGATCACCGCGCCCTGCGACCTCGTGACGCCGAACGCGGCCCTGCTCATCGGCGCCATCGGCGGCGTGCTCGTCGTCCTGAGCGTGTTCTTCTTCGACAAGATCCACGTGGACGATCCGGTCGGCGCCGTCTCGGTCCACTGCGTGAACGGCGTGTGGGGCACCCTCGCGGTCGGCCTCTTCGCCGCACCGGAGGCGCTCGGGTACGGCAACTCGATGGTCGGCCTCTTCTACGGCGGCGGCTTCACGTTCCTCGGCGTCCAGCTCGTCGGCGTCGCGATGACCTGCCTCTGGGCGTTCGGACTCGGCCTCGTGCTGTTCTACGTCCTGAAGCGGCTGGGCGTGCTGCGGGTCGACGCGAAGACCGAGCTCAAGGGCCTCGACGTGACCGAACACGGGCAAGACGCCTACGCCTCCTTCCAGTTCTTCTCGAACATGTAAGACAGGATGCGGACGAGGGGGGCGCACGGAAGGCGCCGGATTCCGAAAGGGGTCCGGCGCCTTTCGTCGTGTGGGGACGGTCCTCCCGTTGAGGCTCCCCGCGCGACGTACCCGCGCCGCCCGGTCGCGCGGGAGCGCGAAGCTAACGCCTGAAACCTAACACCTAAAACCTTCCCCATCCCCCATCGGCTCTTTTTGCTTTCGGAACGGCACTGAAACGTGCTATCATGCACAGCGATGTTTCCTGAAAGATCTCGGTTTCCGGGATGGGGAACGGCGGATGGTGTTGTCAAACGAGAAAGGAACGGAATATGAAAAAGGCAGTGAAGTTCGTGGTGTTCGGCGTCTTGGCCGTTTCGGCGTTCGCACAGGCGAAATCCGTACAGCTCGACGCCAAGGCGCTCCTGGTGAAGGCGCAGACGGCGATTACGTCTGCCAAGACCATGCGGGTGACGATGCGCGAAGAGGTCGGCGGCGTGAAGACCGAGGCGAAGTTCGTGTCGAAGCAGAATGCGAAGGGGGTGTTGTCGTTTCGGCAGGAAACGCAGGCATTGCTTCCGGGAAGAAAGCCCCAGCCCTTCATCCAGGTCATGGACCGAAACAAGCTCTACTTTTTCCCAACAGGATGCGGGGAGGTGGTTGTGAGGATGGCGTTCAGGGAGGAGAAGATGCCTCGTGGACTCGTCGCCAACCTGTTCCTCCCGGATGGAACGATTGAACTTCTCAAGGACGACGGGAAGGTCTGCTCCATCCGCTATACGTGTACGCCGAAGGAAGTCGAGGAATTGGCCAAGGCCGTGAAGGAACAGTACGGGGCGCTCTTCAGCAGGGACCTCGTGCCGGGCATCTTCGAGTATCGGATCGACAAGGCGTCGGCGACGCTTCTGGAACTGTCCTGCTCTTCCGAGCGAGGGCGTCCCGTCAAGCACGTGACCTTCCACGACTGGGCGTTCAACGGCACGGTGGACGACTCCGTTTTCCAGATTCCGCCGAAGTACAGGATGTACACGGCAAAGACCCGCGCGGACGGCGAGCGCATCCAGGCGGAGCTGCTGAACGCCGCACGGGAAGGGCAGCATGCCAAATGAGCTTGGCGTACCTGTACGGCGCGGCCGCAATGAATTGCGTCCCTCCCGTTGATGTCCGTCTCGCCCTTTCCCTTTGCAGAAAAGGTGAGGAATGTGTTGGAACTTCAGGGGGGCTGTGCTATCCTTTTCCGCGTCCTTGGCCTGCGGTGACGAATGAGGCAGGTTCCGGCGCGTGCCGGGACGGGATGCGAAAACTGGAGATGTCATGAAAACCGAACGAAACGAGTATCTGCGCGTCGCGGCGGCCGTGCCGGCGGTGCGTCCGGCGGACGTGGGGGCTAATCTTGCGGCCATCCGCGCGCTTCTGCGGCAGGTGGCGGCGGCGCGCGTGCAGGTGGCCGTCTTCCCCGAACTGTGCCTGACGGGCTACACGTGCGCGGACCTCTTCTACCAGCCCTACCTCCTCGACGCCGCCGAGCGGGCGCTCGCGGAGCTGATCCCGGACTGCGGTGACGGACTCGTCGCCGTGGGCCTCCCCGTGCGCGTGGGCGGACGCATCTTCAACTGCGCCGCCGTGGTCGCGGGCCGCCGCCTCGTGGGCGTCGTGCCCAAGACCTATCTGCCCAGCACCCACGAGTTCTACGAATCGCGCTGGTTCGCGAGCGCGCTGGAGGCGACGGCGGACGAAATCGAGCTGGCGGGCGCGCGCGTGTCGTTCGGGAACGACCTCGTCTTCGACCGGGGGGACGGCGCGGTCGTCGGCGTGGAGCTGTGCGAGGACATGTGGACGGCGAACCCGCCCTCGACGCGGCTCACCCTGCGCGGGGCCAACGTGGTCCTGAACCTGAGCGGGTCGAACGAGCTGGTGGGGAAGACCGAATACCGCCGTTCGCTCGTCCTCGGGCAGTCCGCCCGCTGCCTCGCGGCCTACGCCTACGCGGGCGCCGGGGTGGGCGAGTCGACGACGGACCTCGTCTTCGGCGGACATGCCCTCGTCGCCGAGAACGGCGCGCTGCTCGCGGAGGGGCGGCGCTTCATGCGCACGCCGCAGCTGACGGTGGCGGACGTGGACGTCGGCTTTCTCGACTTCGAGCGCTCCGCCAATTTCGCGTTCCGCAGCGCCGCCCGCACCGTGGGGGAGATTCGGCGGGTCCGGGTGGACGCCGGGCGGGGCGTGGACGGAGCGGAGGGGGCCCTGCGGCGCCCCGTCGAACCGCATCCGTTCGTGCCGAATGCGCAGGCCGACCGGGACGCGCGCTGCGAGGAGATCCTGGCCATCCAGTCCACGGGGCTCGCGACGCGCCTGGAGGCGATCCGGTGCCGGGACGTCGTGATCGGCCTCTCGGGCGGACTCGACAGCGCGCTCGCGCTCCTCGTGTGCGTGGAGGCGTTCGACCGGCTGGGGCTGGACCGCGCGGGCATCCACGCCTTCACGCTGCCGGGATTCGGCACGACGGCGCGCACGAAGGGGAATGCCGAACGGCTCTGCGCGGGGCTGGGCGTGCCGCTGGAGACGATCGACATCGCGCCGATGGCGCGGCAGCACCTGAAGGACCTGGGGCGCGACGAGGCGATTCACGACATCACCTACGAGAACACGCAGGCGCGCGGGCGCACCTACCTGCTGATGGACAAGGCCAACCAGCTGGGGGGGCTCGTGATCGGGACGGGCGACCTCTCCGAGCTTGCGCTCGGGTGGTGTACCTACAACGGCGACCACATGAGCATGTACGGCGTCAACGGCGGCGTCCCGAAGACGCTTGTGCGGTACATCGTGGACTGGTATGCGGGCGCGCGCCTCGCGGAGACGGGGGGCGGCACCGCCGCGCCGGATCCCGCCCGGGCCGCCCAGGCGCTCCGCGACATCCTCGCGACGCCGGTCTCCCCCGAACTGCTCCCGGCGAACGCGGACGGCTCCATCGCGCAGGTGACGGAGGACAAGGTGGGACCCTACGAGCTGCACGACTTCTTCCTCTACCACTTCCTGCGGCGGGGGGCGGGGAAGGAGAAGATCCGCCGCCTGGCGGAGGTGGCGTTCGCGGGCGTCTGGGACGCGGCGACGGTCGGCAAGTGGCTCGACACGTTCTTCCGGCGCTTCTACGCGCAGCAGTTCAAGCGCAGCTGCCTGCCGGACGGCCCGAAGGTCGGCAGCCTCAATCTCTCCCCGCGCGGGGATTGGCGCATGCCAAGCGACGTGGCCTTTGCGCCGTACCCCATTGTTTTTTAAATTTACCCCCTTGTCCTCCCCGCCCTTTTTTGCTAAACTGAGTGCTCACCCCAAGAAGGGTTCGAGTTCGCGATACGGTCAGGAAAGGGTCGCTCCCGCCTGACGCGTCCGGCAGGGAGCAGAAACGCTCGTGCGTGCCGGAAAGGCGCCACGGGCGCTTTTCGTATCGTGAACGCGGCTTTTCGGCGGGTGGACTGACCGGACACCCAGCTTCGAGCCGGCTTGCGAGGCCGCGAAGGCAACGGGATTCATCCCGACCGTCGATATCGGAGTCGTGAAAGGACAGGAAACGAAGAACAAACCAAGGAAAGAAACAGAGATGCAACAGCAGAGAGTACGCATCCGCCTCCAGGCATACGACCACCGTGTGCTGGATCAGGCCGTCGGTGGGATCATCGACACGGCCCGGGGGACGGGTGCGCAGGTGGTGGGGCCGATCCCGCTGCCGACGCGCGTCGAGCGGTTCACGGTGAACCGCTCGCCGAACGTGGACAAGAAGTCCATGGACCAGTTCGAAATGCGGACGCACAAGCGTCTGCTCGACATCGTCAACCCGACGGCGAAGACGATCGACGAGCTGAAGAAGCTGAACCTGCCTGCGGGCGTGGACATCACGATCAAGGTCTAAGGAGGTTGTGATGGAAGGTCTGATTGGCAAGAAGGTCGGCATGACCCAGGTGTTCGTCGACGGCAAGCGCCTCTGCGTGACGGTGCTCGAAGTCGGCCCCTGCCCGGTCGTGCAGCTCAAGACGCTGGAGAAGGACGGCTATGTGGCCGCCCAGCTCGGCTTCGGCGAGCAGAAGAAGCAGCGCCTCACGAAGGCCGTCGCGGGTCACCAGGAGAAGACGGGTGGTCTCGTTGACAAGAAGGTGCGCATCCTCAAGGAATTCGCGCTCGACGAGGGCGAGACGGTCAAGGCGGGCGACGTCCTGACGGTTTCGAACTTCGAGGGCGTCCAGTATGTCGACGTGACGGGCACGACGAAGGGCAAGGGCTTTGCCGGCGTCCTGAAGCGCTACAAGTTCGCGGGCGGCAACCTCACGCACGGCGGCCACTCCAAGCGTCGTACGGGCGGTCTGGCGGCGCGTGATCTGCCGGGCTGGATCGAGAAGGGCAAGAAGATGCCGGGCCACATGGGCGACGTCACGCGCACGACGACGAACCTCGAAGTGGTGCAGCTCCGTCCCGAGGACAACGCGATCCTCGTGAAGGGTTCGGTTCCCGGTGCCCGCAACGGCACGGTGTTCATCCGCAAGTCCCTCCTCAACGCGGCTCTCGCGTTCAAGGCGAAGAAGGGGGCTAAGTAATCATGGCTACAATCAAGCAGTATACCTCCGCCGGCGCCGCCGCCGCCGACCTTTCGGTCGAGGACGGCCAGCTCGTGCTGGACAAGGGCGCCCAGGCGCTCAAGGACGCGGTCACCGCGATCCGCAACGCGATGCGCGCCGGCACGGCGTGTACGAAGGGCAAGGGCGAAGTCGCCGGCTCGAACAAGAAGCCCTGGAAGCAGAAGGGCACGGGCAACGCCCGCGCGGGCTTCCGCCAGAGCCCGGTGTGGCGCGGCGGCGGCGTGGCGCACGGTCCGAAGCCGCGCGACTACTCCCAGAAGATCAACAAGAAGGTGATGAAGCTCGCGTTCGCGCGCGCCGTCTCCGAGAAGATCGCGGCCGGCGAAGTCCTGGTCGTCTCCGAATTCAAGTTCGAGGCGGCGAAGACGAAGGCGATGGTGGCGTTCCTCAAGACGCTCGGCATCGACCGCAGCGCGCTCATCCTCACGGCCGAGATCAACGAGACGCTGGACATCATGGTCCGCAACCTGCCGCGGGTCGATTCCGCGACGGCGTCCGAGATCAACCCGTACGCGGTGCTTCTCTTCAAGAACATCGTGTGCGACAAGGCCGGCTTCGACGCCCTCATGGCCCGCGTGGCCGGAAACAAGGAGACCAAGTAATGGCCCGTGAAATCATCAAGCGCGTCATCCTCTCCGAGAAGGGTTCGCGTCTCGCGGCTCTCAACCAGTACTTCCTGGAGGTCGACCGGGCCGCGTCGAAGCCCGCGATCCGCCAGGCCGTCGAGGCCCAGTTCGGCGTACACGTCCTCGCGGTGCGCACGGTCAACATGAAGGGCGGTCTCCGCACGATCCGCGGCACGCGCCGCCAGACGGTGGAGCCCACCTGGAAGCGCGCTATCGTCGAGGTCAAGGCCGGCGAGCGCATCGAAATGCTGTAAGGGAGCTGATCGAAATGGCACTCAAGACATTCAAGCCCCGTTCGCAGGGCATGCGCTTCCGCGTGGCCTCCACGTTCGAGGAGATCACGGAGAAGAAGCCCGTCAAGTCGCTGACGCGCGCGGTCCGCAAGACCGCCGGGCGCAACAACTCGGGCAAGATCACGGTCCGCCACCACGGCGGCGGCGTGAAGCGCCGCTACCGCATCATCGACTTCCGCCGCGTCAAGGACGGCGTGGAGGCGACGGTTTCGGCGATCGCGTACGATCCGAACCGCAGCGCGAACCTCGCGCTCCTGGAGTACGCCGACGGCACGAAGACGTACATCCTCGCCCCCGAGGGCCTCAAGGTCGGCATGAAGGTGATGTCCGGCGAGAAGGCCGAGGCGACGGTGGGCAACTGCCTGCCCCTCAGCCAGATCCCGCTCGGCCTGATGGTCCACTGCGTGGAGCTCATTCCGGGGCGCGGCGCCAAGCTGGCGCGCTCCGCCGGAACCGAGGCCCAGGTGATGGCGCGTTCGGGCGGCACGGTCACGCTGAAGCTCGCGTCGGGCGAAGTCCGCATCTTCGACGGGCGTTGCCGGGCGACGATCGGCGCGGTCGGCAACAAGGACTGGGGTTCGATCAAGCTGGGCAAGGCCGGCCGCAAGCGCCTGATGGGCATCCGCCCGACGGTGCGCGGTGTCGCGATGAACCCGGTCGACCACCCGATGGGCGGCGGCGAAGGCCGTACGTCCGGCGGTACGAACCCGTGTTCGCCGTGGGGCCAGCTCGCGAAGGGCGGCAAGACCCGCAAGCCGAACAAGGCGTCCAACAAGGTCATCGTCAAGCGGAGGAAGTAAAACATGTCGCGTTCTCTCAAGAAGGGACCGTACGTGGAGGATTCCCTCCTCCGCAAGGTCGAGAAGATGAAGTCCGCGGGCAAGAAGCAGCCGATCAAGACGTGGAGCCGTCGTTCGATGGTTCTCCCGGATTTCGTCGGCCTCACGTTCGCGATCCACAACGGCAAGCAGCACCTGCAGGTGTACATCACCGAGAACATGGTCGGCCATCGTCTCGGCGAGTTCGCGCCCACGCGCACGTTCAAGTCGCACGGCGCGCTCGTGAAGAAGGAAGATAAGAGGTAAGCTCATGGACGTGATTGCACTTACCCGCAATGCGCGCATGTCGGCGGCGAAGGGCCGTCCGCTCGCGCGTGAATGCCAGGGTCTGCCGGTCGCGGCGGCCCTCCAGGTCGTCGAGTTCTCGCCCAAGAAGGCGGCGCAGATCCTCAAGAAGACGATCCTCAGCGCGGTCGCGAACGCGAAGAACAACAACGGTCTCGATGTCGCGACGCTGACGGTCAAACTGTGCGTGTTCGACGAGTCCGTGCGCATTCGCCGGTTCTGGCCGACCGCCCGCGGCTCGGCGCATCCGATCGCCCGCCGTCTCTGCCACTGCAAGGTCGTCCTGACGGACGGCAAGGAGAGCAAATAATGGGTCAGAAAGTCAACCCCACCGGCTTTCGCCTGCCGGTCAACCGTGCGTGGCGCAGCCGCTGGTTCGCCCCCAAGAAGACGTTCGGCGCCTTCCTCGTCGAGGACCAGCAGATCCGCGAGTACGTGAAGAAGCGCTTCGTCGACGCGGGTCTCTCCAAGATCCTCATCGAGCGCTACGCCAACCGCGTGCGCGTCTCGCTGTTCAGCGCCCGCCCGGGCGTGATCATCGGCCGCAAGGGCCAGGACGTGGACCGCGTGCGCCAGGATCTCGAGAAGATGACCAAGAAGGAAGTCTACCTCGAGATCAAGGAAGTGCGCGTGCCGGACTGCGACGCCCAGCTCGTCGCCGAGTCCATCGCCCAGCAGCTCGAGAAGCGCATCGCCCTCAAGCGCGCCATGAAGCGCGCGCAGAAGGTCGCGATGGACATGGGCGTGGACGGCATCAAGGTCCATGCTTCGGGCCGCATCAACGGCGCGGAGATCGCGCGCGTCGAATGGGGCCGCGAGGGCAAGGTGCCGCTGCACACGCTCCGCGCGAACATCGACTACGGCTTCGCCGAAGCCAACACCACGGCCGGCAAGATCGGCATCAAGGTGTGGATCTGCAAGAAAGAGGATTTCCAGCCCCGCCAGAGCCCCCGCCGCGAACGCGGCGAGCGCCGCGAGCGCGGAGATCGCAAGGAAGGTAGGTAAGCCATGCCTTTGATGCCCAAGAGAGTCAAGTACCGCAAGCAGTCGAAGGGTAACCGCGGCGGCTACGCCACGTCCGGCACGGAACTCGCGTACGGCGAGTTCGGCCTGAAGGCGCTCACCCGCGGGTTCCTCACCGCCACCCAGATCGAAGCCTGCCGCGTCGCGATCAACCGCGAGATGAAGCGCAAGGGCAAGCTCTGGATCCGCGTGTTCCCCGACAAGCCGATCACCCGCAAGCCGATCGAAGTCCGCATGGGCGGGGGCAAGGGCAACCCGGAATTCTGGGTCGCCGTGGTCCTCCCCGGCAAGGTCCTCTTCGAGATCGGCGGCGTTTCGGAGGACGTCGCCCGCGAATGCCTGCGCCTCGCCGCGACGAAGATCGGCATCCACACGAAACTCGTCACCCGTGCCGGAGTTAAAATCTGATGAAGACGAACGAATTGAAGGAACTCGGCGCCGATGAGCTCGCCGCGAAGATCCGCGAGGTCCGCAAGGAACTCGCCGACCTGAAGCTGAAGCATGCGTCGAAGGTCGATGTTGAAAAGCCGGCTCGGATGCGTTTCATGCGCCGCGAAATCGCCCGCATGCTGACCGTTCAGAACATGGCGAAGAAGGAGGCCAAGTAACCATGGCGAACGAAGTCACACGCGGCGCCCGCAAGGTCCGCAAGGGCAAGGTCGTCTCGAAGATGGGCATCAAGAGCGTTGTCGTCGAGGTGTCCTACCGCGAGCAGCACCCCCTCTACGGGAAGATCGTGATCCGCCGCAAGAAGTATCACGTACACGACGAGGCCGACACCGCGAAGGTGGGCGACGAGGTCGTGATCATGGAGACGCGCCCGCTCAGCGCCACGAAGCGCTGGCGCATCGGCAAGGAAGAGGAGAAGTAAGCCATGTTGCAGGAACTCTCCAACCTCGTTGTCGCGGACAACACCGGCGCCAAGCGCGCCATGTGCTTCCGCATTCTCAAGCAGCGCAAGGAGTACGCGCACCTCGGCGACATCATCCGCGTGTCGATCAAGGAGGCGTCCCCCACGGGTTCGATCCGCAAGGGTCAGGTCGCCACGGCGGTGATCATCCGCACGGGTGCGCAGATCGTCCGCGAGGACGGCCAGCGCGTCCACTTCGACCAGAACGCGTGCGTGCTCGTCGACTCCAAGCTCAACCCCATCGGTTCCCGCGTGTTCGGGCCGGTGCCGCGCGAGCTGCGTGAGAAGAACTACATGAAAATCCTGTCCATGGCCCCGGAAGTGGTCTAAGAGGAGCGAATCATGAGTATCGCACGTATTCGTAAGGGTATCACGGTCATCGTGATCAACGGCAACGACGCGGGCCGCACGGGCACCGTCAAGCGCGTCAACCGCAAGGACGGCACCGCGATCGTCGAGGGCCTCAACATGCACAAGAAGGCCGTCCGCCGCACGGAGCGCACGCAGGGCGGCCTGGTGGAGATGGAGTTCCCGATCCGCCTGTGCAAGCTGATGCCGTACGACGCCGAATCCAAGAAGGGCAGCCGCGTCGCCGCCGCCGAGAAGGACGGCAAGAAGGCGCTTAAGCTCAAGGATTCCGGCAAGGTCGTCGAGTTCAAGTGGACCAAGGGAGCCTGATCATGCCGAAGCTGAAAGAAGAATACAATTCGCGCATCATCGCCGAACTCGAGAAGAAGCTCGGGACGACGAACAAGATGCTCGTCCCCCGTCTCCAGAAGGTCGTGCTCAACATGGGCTTCGGCATCGTCTCCAAGGACGAGCAGAAGGCCCTCGTGGACGACCTGACGGTGATCACCGGCCAGAAGCCCATGCTCTGCCGGGCGAAGAAGTCCATCTCGAACTTCAAGCTGCGCGAGGGCATGGTCATCGGCGCGAAGGTCACGCTCCGGGGCGACCGCATGTGGGAGTTCTGCGAGCGTCTCATCAACGTGGCGCTCCCCCGCATCCGCGACTTCCGCGGCGTTCCGAACCGCGGCTTCGACGGGCGCGGCAACTACACGCTCGGACTCAAGGACCACTCGATCTTCCCGGAAATCGTGGAAGCGGCGGGTCCCAACTCCGGCATGGACGTGACGTTCGTCACGACGGCCCAGGACAACAAGGCGGCCAAGGAGTTCCTCGTGGCTCTCGGCATGCCGTTTGCGGGAAGGAACTAAGCAATGGCCAAGAAATGTCTGATGGAAAAGGCGAACCGCAAGCCGAAGTTCGGCGTGCGCGCCTACAACCGCTGCAAGCTCTGCGGCCGTCGCCACGCCTACATGCGCAAGTTCGGCGTCTGCCGTCTGTGCTTCCGCGAGCTCGCCGTGAACGGTCTCATCCCGGGCGTCACCAAGGCCTCTTGGTAACGGAAAGGAACTGAAGAAATGATCATCGATCCCATTTCCGACATGCTGGTGTCGATCCGCAACGGACTCAAGGCCCGCCTCGTGCAGGTCACGGTTCCCGCGTCGAACCTCAAGGCCGAGATCGCGAAGGTCATCAAGGCGGCCGGCTACATCCAGGACGTCTACATGACCTCCGACTTCCCGAAGAAGCTCGTCCTCACGCTGAAGTACTCGGACCGCGCCGAACCGGCCATCCGCGGCCTCCAGCGCCAGTCCCGCCCCGGTCTGCGCAAGTTCGTCTCCTGCGCCGAGATCCCCGCCGTCCTCGACGGCATGGGCCTCGCGGTGCTCTCCACCTCCAAGGGCGTGATGAGCGGCGTGGACGCGAAGAAGCAGCGCCTCGGCGGCGAACTCATCTGCACCGTTTGGTAAGGAGCAAGGACAATGTCTCGTATCGGTAAAGAACCCGTGGTCCTCCCGGCCGGCGTCACCGCGACGGTGGACGGCCAGAAGGTCACCGTCAAGGGCAAGCTCGGCGAGCTTTCCTATGTCATGCACAGCGGCATCACCGCGGAGGTCAAGGACGGCAAGGTCCTCGTCTCCTGCGCGGACGACAAGCTGCTCGGCAACTTCCACGGCCTCGCCCGCGCCCTCATCAACAACAACGCGAAGGGCGTCGCGGAAGGCTACATGAAGAAGCTCACGATCGAGGGTACCGGCTTCAAGGCCGCGCTCCAGGGCACCACGCTCTCCCTCTCGCTCGGCTTCGCCTCCCCCAAGATCTACGCGGTCCCCGCCGGGATCAAGGTCACCGTCGAGAACGACGGCCTCCTCGTCACGGTCTCGGGCATCGACAAGGACAAGGTGGGCGAGGCGGCGGCGCGCATCCGCAGCTTCTATCCGGCCGAACCCTACAAGGGCAAGGGCATCAAGTACGAAGGCGAACACATTCGCCGCAAACAGGGCAAGAAGGTGGCCTAACCTGAGGGCTGCCTGATTCGGAGAAAACAGAATGAGTTTCAACCGTAAGGACCAGCGTGCGAAGCGCCATCTTCGCCTCCGCCAGCGCGTGATCGGCAGCGTGGAGAAGCCGCGCATGTCGATCTGCGTCTCGAACAAGCACATCTACGTGCAGTTCATCGACGACGCGGCCGGCAACACGCTCGCCTCCGCCACGTCCGTCAAGGAGCCGCACTGCAACATCGAGGTCGCGACGCGCCTCGGTGCCGCGGCCGCCGAGGCCGCCAAGGCGAAGGGCATCACCAAGGTCGTGGTCGACCGCGGCGGATTCAAGTTCACGGGCCGCGTCAAGGCCGTCGTGGACGCCGCCGTGGCGAACGGACTTTCGATCAGCGACAAACCCGCCAAGGAGGCTGAATAATGGCGATGAACCGTGACAAGCGCCGCAACGAGTCCGGCGCGAACGACGATCTCGACGAGCGCGTCGTGTTCGTGAACCGTTGCGCGAAGACCGTCAAGGGCGGTCGGCGCATGTCCTTCTCCGCCGTCATCGTGGTCGGCGACCACGAGGGCAAGGTCGGGGTGGGCTTCGGCAAGGCCAACGAGGTTTCCGACGCCATCCGCAAGGGCGGCGAGGCGGCCCGCAAGTCCATGCACGCCGTCACGCTCCGCAAGGAGATGATCGGCGACAAGCTCGCGGGCATCACCGTGCCCCACGACGTGACGGGTGACTGCGACGGCGGCCGCGTGCTGCTGAAGCCGGCCCCCGCCGGTACCGGTCTGATCGTCGGCGGCGGCATGCGCCCCGTCCTCGAGGCGGCCGGCATCCGCGACGCGGTCGGCAAGTCGCTCGGCTCCAAGAACCGCCTGAACGTGGTCAAGGCCACGCTCGACGCGCTCTCGAAGCTCCGCTCCGCCGAGGAGATCGCGGCGATTCGCGCGTAGGTCTGAAAGGACGGGGGAACCCCGGTTCCCCCGCACCCCTTCAATTAGGATAAGGAATTTTAGCTATGGATCTTTCCTCTCTTACAAACACCCCCGGTGCCCGCAAGCGCGCCAAGCGCGTGGGCCGCGGCTGCGGTTCGGGCATGGGCAAGACCTCCACGCGGGGCCACAAGGGCCAGAACGCCCGCAAGGGCCACAAGCAGAAGCTCGGCTTCGAAGGCGGCCAGATGCCGCTCGTGCGCCGTCTGCCGAAGCGCGGCTTCAACAACTTCGAGTTCCGCGTCGAGGCGCTGGGCGTCAACGTGTCGACCCTGGAGAAGCTCTTCAATGCGGGCGACGAGATCACGGTCGCGACGCTCGCGGCCAAGGGCCTCTCGGACAACAAGCGTCCGCGCGTGAAGATCCTCGGAACCGGTGAGCTGACCAAGAAGTTCACGGTCAAGGTTCCGTGCTCCGCTTCCGCGAAGGCGAAGATCGAGGCCGCCGGCGGCTCCGTCGCCTGATGCCAGCAGTCCGGACGCGCACGCCGCGCGTCCGCGTCCGGATGAAGGGACTCTTTGGGGCGTCCGCCCCGGGGTCCCCTCGCCTTTTTCAGCAATCCTCTTCGGAGAACAACCAAATGTCAATGTTCACGGGCTTCTCTAACGCCTTCAAGATTCCCGAGCTGCGCAAGAAAATCCTCATTACGCTCGGCCTTGTGGCCGTCTGCCGCCTCATCTCCCTGATTCCGACCCCCGGCATCGACTGGATGGCCCTGCAGTCGGCGATCGACACCGCGCGCGCGAACAACCAGGCCGGCGGCATGTTCGGCATGTTCGACGCCTTCACGGGCGGCTCATTCGCCGTGTGCGCCATCGGTTCGCTGTCGATCTGGCCGTACATCTCGGCGCAGATCGTGATCCAGCTCCTGTCGTCGGTCATCCCCTCCCTGGAGAAGCTGAAGAAGGAGGGCGAGACCGGGCGCCAGCAGCTTTCGCAGATCACCCGCTACCTCGCCATCGTCATCTGCGTGCTGCAGGCCTGGCTCGTCTCCATCTCGCTCATGAACCCGGTGCAGCTTGCCGGCCTCCTGGGCATCCAGGACGCGGGCGTCGTGGCGGCCCTCAAGCAGGTCGTGGTGAACCCGGGCCTCGGCTTCCAGCTCATGACGGTGATCGGCATGACCTCCGCCACGCTGTTCATCATGTGGATCGCGGACCAGATTACGACGTTCGGCATCGGCAACGGCGGCTCCCTCATCATCATGATCAACATCACCTCCCGCCTCCCCGACGCGATCAAGGACGCCTGGCGCCGCTACTTCGGCCTCGGCGGCGAACAGGCAACCGGCAGCGTGACCGAACTCGCGCTCCTGCTCCTCTTCGGCTTCGCGGTCGTCATGGGCACCGTGCTCCTCACGCAGGGCGTGCGCAAGGTCGCCATCCACGCGACGCGCCGTTCCATCGGCGGCGGCAACACCTACGGCATGCAGCAGACCTACATGCCCCTGCGCGTGAACTACACGGGCGTGATGCCGATCATCTTCGCCCAGCCGCTTCTGCAGCTGCCGGCCGTGCTGCTCACGAAGATCCCGCCGGACAAGACCGGGTTCCTCGGCTGGCTGCGCTACTTCGGCATGCAGCTCGGCGACCTCGGCAGCCCCACGCACATCGTCATCTACGCGGCTGTGATCCTGTTCTTCGCCTTCTTCTGGGTGGCGACGCAGTTCAACGCGATCGAGATCTCCGAGAACCTCAAGAAGGACGGTTCCTACATCCCGGGCATCCGTCCCGGCCTCGCGACGGCCGAGTACCTGGACGCCGTGATGACGCGCATCACCCTCATCGGCGGCGTGGGCCTCCTCCTCGTCGCCATCGTCCCGCAGGTGCTGAGCGGCATGATGGGCGTGCCGGGGTCCGTCGCGGCGTTCTTCGGCGGCACCTCGCTGCTGATCATCGTGGGCGTCGCCCTCGACACGCTGCGCGTCATGGAGTCCCACCTCCTCGTGCGCAAGTACGACGGCTTCCTCCGCCACGGTTCGCTGCGCGGCCGCGGCGGCATGTAAGTGCCCCTCCGGGCACGTCCCGCACGAACGCGCGACCCCACGGGGCCGCGCGTTTGTGCTATACTATTCCCCGTCATGAAAATCGGTCTCGCCTTCTGGCACGGCATCTTCAAGAACAACCCGACCTTTCGCCTCGTGCTCGGGCTGTGTCCGACGCTGGCCGTGACGACCTCCCTGGAGAACGCGCTCGGCATGGGCCTTGCGGCGTCGTTTGTGCTCGTCTGCTCGAACGGCCTCGTCTCCGCCCTGCGGAAGGTCATCCCCGATGCGGTCCACATCCCCTGCTACATCGTCATCGTCGCGACGTTCGTGACGACCATCGACCTCCTCATGCAGGCCTTCCTGCCCGCGCTCTCCGAATCGCTCGGCATCTTCATCCCGCTCATCGTCGTGAACTGCATCATCCTCGGGCGCGCGGAGGCGTTCGCCTGCAAAAACGGCGTCGTCGCCTCCCTGGCGGACGGCCTCGGGACGGGGCTCGGCTTCACGCTCGCGCTTGCGCTCGTCGCCGCCGTGCGCGAGGTCGTCGGCGCGGGCTCCCTGACCGTCTGGGGCGATCTCGCGATCCGCGAGATCCACACGAAGCCCGTCGTGCTGGCGATTCTCCCCGCCGGCGGGTTCATCGCGCTGGGCCTTCTCCTGGCGGCGATCAACCACCTGGGCGCGCTCTGGGCCCGGCGCCGGGGCGCGCCGCCGCCGCTTCCGCTCGCCCTCGACTGCCGTCACTGCACGCTCTGCCCGAACGGAAAGCAGCCATGAAGTGCCCCAAGTGCGGAAACGACGACGACAAGGTGCTTGACTCGCGCGCCTCCAAGGAGGGCGTGGTCATCCGCCGCCGCCGCGAGTGCCTGAAGTGCGGCTTCCGGTTCACGACGCACGAGGAGATCGACCGCGAGGACCTGTTCGTCGTCAAGCGCGACGGGCGGCGCGAGGTGTTCCAGCGCGAGAAGTTGGAGAAGTCGGTGCGCATCGCCTGCCAGAAGCGCCCCATCCCCGAGTCGAAGGTCCAGGACCTCATCGGTGGCGTCGTGGCGGCGCTGGAGGGCGAGGAGGTGCCGTCGGAGCAGATCGGCCAATGCGTCATGGCGCGCCTCCACGAGCTCGACGAGGTGGCCTACATCCGCTTTGCCTCCGTCTACCGCCGGTTCACGGACGTCAACCAGTTCCTGAGCGCCATTACGGAGATGGTGAAGAAATGAGGGTGCGGAGCCTGTTCTGCGCATGCGCCGCACTGCTCGCGGGCGTCTGCCGCGCCGCCAACTACGTCGGCGCGGCGGGCGGGCTGCTGCTGCCCGGCAACGGGAACGCGCTCTCCCGCGCGGCGGAGACGTGCGTGCGCGCCGGTTTCTACGCGACCGACTTCCTGGCGTGGGAGGTGGAGGGCCTGTGCGCGCCGAACGTCTCCGGCGCGGGCGGACGGGAGGCGCTTTCGGGCGTCGCCGTGCGCGGCCTCTACCATTTCACCGGTTTCGAGGCGTTCGACAAGCTCTTCGGCTGCGAGCGCTTCGACCCGTTTGCGACGTTTGGCGCGGGGACGCGCTTCGGCGCGCGGCATGTGTTTGCGGAGGGGGCGCACCGCACGGCGACGGGGCCGGTCGTGGGGCTGGGCGCGTTCTACCACCTGACGGAATCGCTGGACGTGCGCGTGGACGCGCAGGCGCTGCTGGCCTGCGACGCGCCGTGCGGCATGCTCTATTCGGTCTGCATCGGCCTGCAGTGGAACTTTGGGGGAGCTGTCGAATGAAAACCCTTGAGCGCTATGTCTTCGGCGCGTTTCTGTCTTCCTTTTTCCTCGCGTTCCTCGTGCTGTCCTTCGTGCTCACGGTGGGGCTGATGGTGCAGATCGTCCGCTACATGCTCCAGGGCATCCCGGTGGACCTCGTGGGGCGCTTCGCGTTCGTGAGCTTCCCCGAGACGCTGCAGTGGACGATCCCCCTCGCGCTGCTCGTCGCCTCCGTGCTTGTCTTCTCGCGCCTGTCGGCGGACAGCGAGATCGCCGCCATGCGCGCGTGCGGCGTCAACCTGCTCACCGTCATGCGTGCGCCGCTCCTCTTCGCCCTGTTCTGCACGGTGATGGGGCTCTTCGTCAACAACGAGATCGTGCCGCGCGGGCACCAGATCCGCCGCGACCTCGCCCGCCGCATTTCCGTGGGCGCGGGGCTGGAACTGCTGGAACCGGGCCGCGTCATCGACGACTTCCCGAAGGTGAAGATCTACTTCGAGGAGAAGGAGGGGAACTGGCTGAGGGACCTCATCGTGCTTGACTTCTCGAATCCGCGCGTCGACCGCATGATCACGGCCTCCAAGGCGCTCGTCACGAGCGAGGGGCGCGACGTAGTCCTCGACCTCCACGGCATGACCGTCGATCCGCTGGACGAGAACAACCCCGGCATGGCGCGCGCCACCCGCTTCCAGTACCGCGTGAAGGACGCCCTCAAGGACCGCACCTACAAGCGCCGCGAGAAGGACTTCCGCTTCTTCGAGATCCTCTCCGAGATCCGCCTCGCGAAGGCGGACGTGAAGGATCCCCAGGCGGCGGCCGAGCGGCGCGCGCGCGAAGGGCGCGCGAAGGGGGCCGTCGCCAAGGAGCTGAAGCTCGTGAAGAAGTCCCTGAAGAGCCAGCTCAGCAACCTGCGCACCGAGTTCCAGAAGCGCCTTGTCTTCGCGTTCGCCTCGATCTGCTTCGTCCTCGTGGGCGTGCCGCTCGGCATCCGCGCGCAGCGGCGGGAGTCCTCCATCGGCATCGCGATCGCGCTCGTCACGGCGCTCGGCTACTACCTCGTCGTCATCCTCATGACGAGCCTGGAGAAGAACTACGCGGTGCGCCCGGACCTTCTCATCTGGCTGCCGGTCGTCCTCTGTGCGGCCCTTGCCAGCTACCTCATCCCCAAGAACCTCTAAGGAGCAAGCACCATGTCCGTTTCCATCCACCCCACCGCACTTGTCGACAAAAACGCGCAGCTCGGCGACGGCGTCGAGATCGGCCCCTACGCGAGCATCGGGCCGGACGTGAAGCTCGGCGCGCGCACGGTCGTGCAGCAGGGCGCGATCATCCGGGGCCATTCGACGCTCGGCGAGGACTGCCAGGTCTTCCCCTACGCCTGCATCGGCATGAAGACGCAGGACCTCAAGTACAAGGAGGGCAGCGTCTCCTACGTCGAAATCGGCGACCGCACCGTCATCCGCGAGTTCGCCACGGTCCACCTCGGTACGGCGGACGGCGAGAAGACGGTTCTCGGCAACGACGTCCTCTTCATGGCCTACTGCCACGCCGCGCACGGCGTCGTCCTCGGCGACCACGTGATCTGCTCCAACTCCGTGCAGCTCGCGGGTGACGTCCACATCCAGGACTGGGCGATCATCGGCGGCTGCGCCGCGTCCCACCAGTTCTGCAGCATCGGGCGCCACGCGATGGTGGGCGGCATGTCGAAGATCCGCCAGGACTTCCCGCCGTTCATGCTCGGCGACATGGTGGAGGGTTCGCTCAAGGTGATCGGTCCGAACGTCGTCGGACTCAACCGCCGGGGCTTCCCGAAGGACGTCATCGCCGCCCTCAAGGAGGCGTTCCGCTTCATCTACCACAGCGGCCTCAACCGCTCCCAGGCCCTTGAGCGCGTCGAGAACGACGTCGAACCCTTCGACGAGATCAAGGAACTCGTCCAGTTCTACCGCCACTCCACGCGGGGAGTCTGTTGAGAGATTAAGTGATTAAGTAGTTAAGTAGTTAAGTGATTAAGTGGTTAAGTGGTTAAGTGGTCAACCGGTCGGCTGCTTGGACCGTTCTGAACGAACTCCCCCCACTCACCCAACTTACCCCCCAAAAAAACTTAATCACTTAACGACTTAACCACTTAAAGCCCGTCGGGCGGCTTAATGGTTGCATGAAGAGATGAAAGAGGAAATTCTAGGGACGCCTTTTGCGGGGGCGACGCTTGATTCCCGGCTTGTGAAGCCGGGGATGCTGTTCGTCGCGGTCAAGGGCGAGAAGGTCGACGGGCACGCCTTCATCGACCAGGCGCGCGCGAAGGGCGCGGTGGGGATCGTCGACGGGCGCGAGGAGCTTGCGCGCGTCGCGCGCGCCTACCGCCGCACGCTCAAGGCGACCGTGATCGGCGTGACGGGGTCCGCCGGCAAGACGACGACGAAGGAACTCGTCGCGGCGTTCCTCCGCGCGGGCGGCCTCAAGGTCCACGCCACCGCCGGCAACTTCAACAACGACCTCGGCCTGCCGCTCACGATCCTCAACTGCCCGCCCGATGCCGACATTCTCGTCGTGGAGATGGGGACGAACCATCCGGGCGAGATCCGCCACCTCGTCGGCATCGCCGAGCCGGACGTCGGGATCATCTCCTCGATCGGCACGGCGCACATCGAGTTCTTCGGCACGCAGGACGGCATCGCCGACGAGAAGGGGACGCTCCTCGCCCACCTCTCCGGCTCCCCCGCGCATCCCTCCTTCGCCGTCCTCGCCCGCGAGAACGCGCGCTACGACCGCCTCGCCGCCCTCTGCCGCGTGCCGCTCGTCACCGTCTCGCTCGCCGACCCCGCCGCCGCGCGCTTCGCGGACGCCCTCCGCCTCCGCCTGCCCGGCGCGCACAACGTCTCGAACGCCCTCCTTGCCGCCGCCTGCGCCGCGCGCTTCGGCGTTTCGGAGGCGGCGTGCCGCGCCGCGCTCGCGGACTTCACGCTGCCCGGCGGACGCTGGCGCGTCGTCGCGCGCGGCGGCGTCACCTACATCGACGACACCTACAACGCGAACCCCACCTCCATGGTCGCGGCCCTCGAAACGTTCGCCGCCCTCCCCGTGACGGGCCGCCGCCTCGCCGTCCTTGGCGACATGTTCGAGCTGGGCGACCGGAGCGCCGCGTTCCACGCGCAGGTGAAGGCGCGCGCGAAGGACTTGCCGCTCGACGAGGTAATCTTCGTGGGCGAGCAGTTCGGCGGCCTCGCGCGCGACGCCGCGAAGGACGCGCTCGCCGCCTTCGTCCGCCCCGGCGACGCCGTCCTCCTCAAGGCTTCGCACAGCATGCACCTCGACGAACTGCTGCCATGAATGCGCTCGTCCTCGGAAACGGCCGCAGCGGACAGGCTGCGGCGGAACTCCTGCGGCGCGAAGGGGCGGCCGTCACGGTCCTCGACGGTGCCGACGCCTGGCCCGCCTCCGGCGCGTGGGACCTCTGTGTGACGAGCCCCGGCATCGCCCTCGACCATCCCTGGCAGCGCGCCGCGCGTGCGGCGCGCGTGCCCGTCGTCTCGGAACTGCAGCTCGGCGCGACGCGCTGGCGTGCGCGCGGCGGGCGGATGCTCGCCGTCACGGGGTCGAAGGGCAAAAGTTCCGTCGTGAAGCTCGTCGCGGATGCGCTTCTCCTTGCAGGGACGCCCGCCGTCCCGTGCGGCAACTACGGCACGCCCCTCTGCGCGGTCGTCGGCGACGGGGCGGATCCGCGCCGTACCTGGGCCGTCGTGGAGGTCAGTTCCTTTCAGCTGGAGACGACGTCCCTGCCGCCGGACGCCTTTGCGGCGGCGGCGCTCCTCAACCTCCAGGAGGACCACCTCGACCGCCACGGAAGCGCGGCCGTCTACCACGGCCTCAAGCGCAGACTCCTCGCGATGACGCCCGTGCCGGTCGACGGGAGCGGCGGGGCGCCCGTCTCCGCCCCTTCCGACGCACGTCTGATGGCGGGCTCCTACTTCGACAACCCCGTCCTGCGCGCGAACGGCCTCTGCGCCGTCGCGCTCCTGCGGGCGGCGGGGCTGGACGACGCGCGGATCGCGGCGGGCTTCGCCGCCTTCACCCCCCTGCCGCACCGCATGCAGACCGTCCTCGAACGGGCGGGCGTCACGTGGGTGGACGACTCCAAGGCCACCTCGCTCGCGGCCCTCGCGGCGGGGGTGGGCATGTGCGCGGGCCCCGTCCGGCTGATCGCGGGAGGCCTCCCGAAGGGCGACGACCCAAAATCTGTCATTCCGCGCTTGCGTTCGGGGGTCAAAAAAGTGTATCTTATTGGACGTTGCGCGCAGCAGTTTTCGGACGCATGGCGGGACGCCGTGCCCTGCGAGTTCTGCGGGACGCTTGACCGCGCGGTCGAGTCGGTCCGGCGCGACGCATGTCCTGGCGAGACGGTGCTCCTGTCGCCCGGAACGGCAAGTTTCGATCAGTTTGAAAGTTACGGTGTACGCGGCGACACGTTCGCGGCCCTCGCACGGGAGGGCGCGGAGAGTGTGGACGCGCACGCAAGCAAAAGAGGATGATGACATGAAGGTGCAGAAGCTCGGATTGGTGCTGGGAATGAACATGGCGGCGGCCTGTTTGGTGCTGCAGGGATGCAAGGCGACGCGGCCGGGGACGGACAATCTGCCGCCGCCGGTGGTCGTTCCGGGCCCGGCGACGCGGATTGAGACAATCCCCGCGACGCCGTCCGAGCCGTCGGTGACCGTCACGCCGGAGGTCAAGCCGCTGCCGCCGCCCGCCGTCGCGACGCCGCCCGCCAAGGTCGCGGAGGTCAAGCCGTTGCCGCCGCCGCCGCCCGCGCCGAAGAAGCACCCGAAGGCGGTTGCGCCCGTGGCGGGGGGAAGCACGGTGGTTGTGCAGCGGGGTGACACGCTCTCCGGCATCTGCGTGCGCCATCGCGTGAAGATGAGCGCCGTCGTGGCGGCGAACCCGGGCCTGAACCCCAACCACATCCGCGTGGGCCAGAAGATCGTGCTGCCGGGCGCTGCCGTTGCGGCCGTGGCCGAGAAGCCGGCGGCCAAGGTGAAGCTGGCGGCGGCGGACGCGCCCGTCACCGCCGCGAATACGACGGCTCCCGTCAAGACGAAGTCCGCCTTCAAGGCGTACACGGGCCCCACGAAGACGTACAAGGTCCGCAGCGGCGACTCGCTCGGCAAGATCGCCTATGAGAGCGGCATCACGATCCGCGCGCTCAAGGACCTGAACAAGCTCACCAAGGACTCGATCCGCGTGGGCCAGGAACTCCTGATTCCCGCCGAGAAGGTCGTGGCGAAGCCGGCGGCGAAGGACGCCGGCAAGTCGGCGGCGAAGGCCCCCGACGCCAAGAAGGCCGCAGCGAAGAAGGATGCGAAGGAGCCGAAGAAGGAAGGTGCGGAAAAGAAGGAGGCCGCCGCCCCCGTCGCGGAGACGACATCCCTGTCGAACGCCGTCGAGACGGCGGCCGCCGTTCCTCCGGCCGAGGTGGCGCCCGCTCCTGCCGCCGCCGAGTCGGCCACCCCTGATTCCGCCCCGGCTTCTTCTTCCGCCACCTACACGGCGAAGGAGGGGGATGACATCGTCTCGATAGCCATTGCGTACGGCATCAGCCCGAGCCGCCTGATGGACCTCAACGACCTCAAGGCGGGCGATTCGATCAAGGCCGGACAGGTCCTCAAGCTCCCGGCGGACGCGAAGCCCAGCGCCCAGTAAGGGCGTCTCCCGGTAGGTCCGCTCCGTGCAGCGCGTTCTGACTCTGCTGGGCATTTCCGTTCTCGCATTGCTGGCGTGGGGATTCGTCGTCCTCGCTTCCGCCGGCGGCGGGAACGGAATGCGCCTTTATTCGGACCCCAACCACTTCATCATCCACCAGGCGGTGTGGCTGCTGGTGGCGCTTCCCTTCCTCTTCGCGGCAATCCGCTTCGACTACCACAAGTGGCGGGAGTGGCCGTGGCTGACGATTGGCTTCTACATCGTGATCGTGGCCCTGATGGGGGCGGTGTTCCTCTTCCCGCGCGTGAACGGGTCGCACCGCTGGGTCGTGTTCGGGCCGCTGCGGCTCCAGCCGAGCGAGTTCGCGAAGCTGCTCACCGTGTTCGCCACCGCCGTGTTCCTCGACCGCGCGGGATGGATGGTCGGCAAGTTCTGGCGCGGCGCGTGCCGGGCCGCCCTGATCGTCGCCGTCCCGCTGGGGCTGGCGCTGGCCGAGCCGGACTACGGCGCGACGATGGTGATCGCGCTTGTGGGCGGCGTGCTCTTCCTCGTCTCCGGCATGAAGATCCTCCACATGGTCATCCTCGGCGTGACGGCGGGCTGCGTGATCCTCTCGTTCCTCTCGTTCAACGCCAACCGCATGAACCGCATCCTTTCGTGGGGAAAGGGCATGTTCGTCGACGCGGTGGTGAACGCGACCGGCGCGGCGGTGGTGCTGAGCGACAAGGAGCAGGCGGCCGCGCACCAGGCCGACATGGCGCTCGTCGCGATCCGGAACGGAGGGCTCACGGGGGTCGGGTTCAACAAGTCCTACCAGAAACTCCGCTACCTCCCCGAGGCGCACACCGACTTTATCTTCGCGATCGGCGCGGAGGAATGGGGGCTCGTCTTCTCGCTTTCCCTGCTCGCGCTGTTCGTCCTTTTCTTCGTGTGCGGCATGGTCATCTCCGCGCGCGCGCCGGACCGCCTGGGGCGACTGCTCGCGTTCGGCATGACGTTCCTCATCTTCTTCCAGGCCGTCTTCAACATCGGCGTCGTCACGAAGTGCCTGCCCACGAAGGGGCTTGCGCTCCCGTTCATCAGCTACGGGGGCACGAACCTCATCTCGGCCCTCATCGCGGTCGGCGTCCTTTTTAACGTCGGCCGACAAATCGAGTTGCCAAAACCGCGTCCGAGGAGTACAATATCCCCCGTTTTTCCGAAAGAAGGAGTCTAAAGAATCATGTCTCGTATCTACAACTTCTCCGCTGGTCCCGCCGTGCTTCCCCTGGAGGTCCTGCAGGACGCCCAGAAGAACCTCGTCGACTACAAGGGCTGCGGCATGTCCGTGATGGAGATGTCCCACCGCGGCAAGGACTATGACGCCATCCACCAGGAGGCGATCGCCACGTTCAAGGAACTGTGCGGGCTCGGCGACGAGTGGTCCGTCTGCTTCATCCAGGGCGGCGCGTCCCTCCAGTTCGCCATGATTCCGATGAACTTCCTCGGAAAGGACAAGGTCGCGGACTACGCGAACCAGGGAACATGGTCGAACAAGGCCCTCAAGCAGGGTCAGATGGTCGGCAACGTGAACATCGTCGCCAACTGCCAGAAGGACATCCCCACGCGCATGCCGACGGCGGACGAGTGGACGTGGACGCCCGGCGCGGCCTACAGCCACATCTGCTCGAACGAGACGATCTCGGGCGCCGAGCTTAAGCAGTTCCCGCAGTCCGGCTCGCCGCTCATCTGCGACATGTCCTCCGACATCCTCTCCTGTGCGCGCGACTACAATCAGTTCACGATGTTCTACGCCGGCGCCCAGAAGAACCTTGGCCCCTCCGGCATGGCCGTCGTCGCCATTCGCAAGGACTTCGCCGAGACGGGGTCCAAGACGATTCCGACGATGCTCCAGTACCGCACGTTCACCGAGGAGAACTCGCTCTACAACACGCCGCCCACCTGGGGCATCTACATCTTCGGCGAGACCATGAAGTGGGTCAAGAAGATGGGCAAGGAGAATCTCTTCAGGCTCAACGCCGAGAAGGCGAAGAAGATCTACGACGTGATTGACGCCTCGGGCTTCTACCGCGGCACGGCCGTGAAGGAGTTCCGTTCGAACATGAACGTGACCTGGCGCCTCCCCACGGAGGAGCTGGAGGCCAAGTTCATCGCCGAGGCGAAGGCCGCCGGGATGAGTTCGCTGAAGGGCCACCGTTCGGTCGGCGGCATCCGCGCCTCGATCTACAACGCCTTCCCGATGGCGGGCGTTGACTGCCTCGTGGACTTCATGAAGGAATTCGAGCGGAAGAACGGTTAACCCTCTCCGCTTCCATTCGGTCAAAGGCCTCCCCCTCCGGGAGGCCTTTTCGTTTCCCCACGGGAGGGACGCGCTCCGTCGCGTCCGCCCTCCTTTTTTACCACAGAACACACAGAACGGCCTTCGGCCGGTCACAGAATACACAGAAGCGTTTTTTTCTGGTAGGGGCGGACGTCCTCGGCCGCCCGCCGTCGCAGAAGCGTCGTGGCCTGGTAGGGGCGGACGTCCTCGGCCGCCCGCGTGTCCGTGGCGTCCCCGTGGGCGTCTTCGCGTACGCGGCGCGCCGGGGACGTCGCGCCCTACCATGTGTGTGGTCATGGCGCGGCGCCTGGTAGGGGCGGACGTCCTCGGCCGCCCGCCAGTTGCGACCGTACCACACCATGACCCCCCCCCCATCCTCCGTACGTCTGGCCTCCGGCCGGTCAACACGGAGCGCGCGGAGGCACGAAGACACGGCGAGGAATCTTGAGGTTGGCGTCTGCACGGCTTCATCGTCATCGGAATAGGGAAGCGTGGCTTCCAAGATGGAACGTCAAGACTCTGCGACCTCTGCGCTTCTCTGCGTGAGATGGAACGGACGAGCCGTGACGTGACACTCCCGGTGGGACTGTTCCGAAGTGAAATCTCGTATTCTGTCCTGTCGGTCCGAAGATAAGATTATGGTGCGGAAAATATTCCGTAGCCGTTTTCGCTTTAAGGTTCACAGGGCGAACGGCTAAATGTAAATGGCCGCTTGTTTGTTTTATATGTTGTTATCCGTTTAAATTTTCTGTTGTTTTGTAATTATGTTATTTGCGGTGTGTGCAGAGATTATTACGCACAGAAATCTCATTCATGGTGAGAGGGCTCACTCGAGATACGGCAATAAACCTAAATGTCGCAGTTGGATTCTAGTTTTTAGCCGCAAAGAACGCAAAGATCGCAAAGCTTATCGCGATGGTGGATTATTGCTAGATTTCCAGGCTCATCCTCTATTTTGAGCTTTCACCAATCGGGTGAATTGTGTACAGAACGAACGGCGTGTATAATCAATAAAAACATCACTTCTTTGTGTTCTTTGCGTTTTTTGCGGCAAAAGAAACAAGAAGGGCATTACTCAACTGCGATTTTTAGGATAAATCAGGTTGATTCTCCCCAGTGTGAAAACGAACTCCGATTCGTGTGGCTCTCGCGCGGCCTACGGCTACCCTCCGAAGCAAGCTTCTGCGGCGTATTCCCGCTCCGCAGAATGTTTCTGCCAAAGGTTGCAACATTCGCACTTCACAACCCTGTAAGTGATTGTTTTGTGACGGACTTCTGCGAAGCCAGATGTAGTCTGCGGAGCGGGAATGCGCCGAAGCGGAGCGGAGGGCAGGTCGCCGAAGGCGATCGCGAAGCGATACGCAAGTACCCGCGCGAGAGCATCAATCATCGGCGTTTATCAACCCTTTTTATTGCCGTATCTATAGAAACGAGTGGGCGAGTGATTGTGGGATTTCACTTCGGAACGGTGTCGTGCGGAACTTGGAACAAGGTGGAATGAAAGCAGCGTAGAAGGTGAATGGCGCGCGAAGGATCCGCGCCGAGACGGTGCGCGTACATGACTCGCCGTGTCGCGTGAAATCGTGCGGACGCCAACCTCAAAATCCCTCTCCGTGTCTCCGCGCGCTCCGTGTTGACCGGCCGGAGGCCAGACCGGGGTGAAAATAGTTGAACTCTGCCCTTGACGGAGAAGGGCTAAACAAAGTATGCTTTGTACCATTCCTTGTCGGGAAGGGGTTTCGTAGATCGGCCTTGAGGCGGCCATCCGGGGGGATGGGGCCAAGGGCGGCGGAGTTCTGGGGGACGGGGACTGAGGGATAAGAACACATGCAAGAGTTGTCGATGGCAGAAGCCGCTGGGCGGACCAGGACGGACGTCCTGGTCGATCTTCTTGACGTAGCCGCGAAGGACGACGCCACGGATCCGCTCGTCCTCATCTGCCAGACGCTCGTCAGGAATGTTCCGGCGTTCAAGTTCGTGACGTTCGTCCATGTGGGCGAGGACGTCTGGCACATCCCCTGTGCGCAGCCGGGTTTCCAGGTGCGGCTTGCCCCGCCCGACGTTGAGCTTACGTTCGTCCGCTTCCTGGAGGGCGAACTGGCGGAGGATGAGATCGCCTTCCTGGGGGAGGAACGCCTGCTGCCGTTCATCCCCGAGGACAGCCGGACCCTCTGGACCTGTCACTCGTGCGCGGCTTTTTCCGTTCGGGGCGAGGGGAGTGACAGGGCGATCCTGATTGCCTTTCTCGAAGGCGACTGCCCGTTCGGCGCGCACCTGCGCGCCGACGTGCGGCGGATGGTCGCCGGCCTCGTGTCCGTCTACGGCTTCCTGTGCGTAAACCGTCGGCTGCGGAAGACCTGCGTGGCCGCGCAGGCCTCGGCCCGGCGGCAGTCGCAGACGCTGGAATCGGTGCGCGGCGTCCTGCGGAGCGCGTTTGCCGAGCTGGGAGAACGGGTGCGGACGGACGGGCGACGGTGACGTGGACCGCCCTGCGCGCGCTCGTCGCGCAGGGCGCGCCCGAACTCGTCGCGTTCGCCAACGACCCCGAGATCCGGAACCTGTGCCGGGAGGCCGCGCTCAACGACTCCGGCTTGTCGAACTGGGTGCATGCCGGACTGGACGACGCGCGCGTCAAAGTGCTGGTGGGCGTGCGCGGCTCGAACAAGACGGGGGCCCTGCTGGCGGTGCGGGACTGGCTGCGCGCACGCGGCGTCGAGGAGGCGCGCCTCGTGTCCCTCGATTTCGAAGACGTGCGGTTCCGGCACTTTGCGACGGCGGACGACGTCCTGTGCCATCTGGAGGACCTGCCGCCGTGCGCCGCGCCGCGCTTTCTGTTCCTGGACGAGGTCTGCCGGATCGGACACGCAGCCGAGCTGCTGCGCCGCCTCTCCCGGATGAGCGGCTGGAACGTCTGGGTCGCGTCGTCGACGTCCTGCTTCCTCGGCGAAGGGGACTCCGCCTGCCCCTCCGACCGGTTCTCGGTTCTGCGCGTGTGGCCCAATCCGGGCGGCGTCCGTTCCCGGCAGGTTCTGTCTCGGATCTGGAGCATGATCTTCATGCGGGACATCGCGTACGGCGTCATCCACCCGGACGTGCGGGCGCTGGAGGCGCTGACGGAGTATTTTTCAGACCATCTGGGCGAGGTGAAGACGCTGCGCGAGATCGCGTCGGAGCTGGTCGTGTACGGCCGGCGGATCTCCGCAAACTCGATCCGCGCGTACCGGAAGGAGCTGGAGTCCGTCTACCTCCTGGAGGCCTCGGAGGTCTACGACACATTCGAGCGGTGCGTCGTCAAGAGCGCCGGCGCGCGCATGTTCTGCGCCGACCTCGAACTGCGGGCCTGGCGCTATGGCCCGGCCCCCGAATACGAGGCGTCGCGCGTGGCGCTGAACACGCTCTACCTCCGTCTGCGCCGGACGTACGACAAGGTCTACACGCCGCGCGACAAGAACGCCGACTTCCTGACGCTGGAGCCCGACGGAACGCCGCGCCTGTGGTCGGTGGCATTCGGGAGCGCGCAGGAACAGGCTTTCTTCCACCCCTTCGGACAAAGCAATTGGGGGGGGGGGCATCCTGGGAAGGCGGCGAAAGCGAAAGTAGCCGTCTGAAGGGGCCCGGAGACCGGGAGGGACGCGCCTACCTGTGCGACACGGGAGGGCCGCGCTTGTCGCGGCCGCCTGGATGGGAACGTGAGGGACGCGCCTACCTGTGCGACACGGGAGGGCCGTGCTTGTCGCGACCGCCCAGATGGGAACGGGAGGGCCGCGCCTACCTGTGCGACACGGGAGGGCCGCGCTTGTCGCGGCCGTCTCGTCGGTGTCCGTCTTT
>OIWT01001375.1_pt1 | contig 29511 bp, 41 predicted proteins | sample 1587701 | NCBI WGS metagenome assembly OIWT01 (sample SAMEA3888904, study PRJEB22519) | human gut metagenome | biome: human gut; feature: human-associated habitat; material: faeces | place: Denmark | collected 2009 | reverse complement strand
CCTACTCCTAAGCCTACTCCTAAGCCTACTCCCAAGCCTACTCCCAAGCCCACTCCCAAGCCCACTCCTAAGCCCACTCCCAAGCCTACCCCCAAGCCTACTCCCAAGCCCACTCCCAAGCCCACGCCCAAGCCCACACCTGCTCCTCCCAAGCCCACGCCCACTCCTTCTCCTAAGCCTACTCCCAAGCCTGCCAACTACACGATTTGGTACATTCTTGGTGGAGTTGTTGTGGTGGTTGTGATCATCTGCCTTGTGTGCTGCTGCAAGAGCGGCAAGAAGTCGGATGAGGGTAAGCTTCCTCTGGTTTAAGTAGTATGCTGTGTTTGTTCCATTTCAATTCCAATGTCGCTTTCTCTTCCTGATTTCGTTTTCCTCGTTGCCTATACGGACGCAACACGGAGTCCAGCAATAACAAACGCTCTCTATGATCCCTAGTTGTCAATTCAGTCCCTGGAGAAGGAGCTCTCTTCCATTGCCATTCAAATGAGTACGATATGTAGCAAACAACTGCAGGTGTTTCAGAACCTCCTTCTCTCCATTCTCTACTCTTCGTCGCCGAACGATGTAAAGCAAATTTGTAACGATATTACTAGTACGTACCGGTACCGAAATCACCCGAAGCGACCTATTTGCAAGTGCAGGAGTATCATGCCCAATCCAACTCCATTGTGAACACGCCTCTATTCGATACACCGAATTCCAGCCTGGTTGCAAACTTCCTTCAGAACTATCAATCCATTGAGAGGGACGCGAACACCCTCCAAAACCTCTACCACCAACTCATCGAAAAGATGGTGTTTCTGGTTCTCCATCCAATCGATCCCCTATATGGCGATTCCCGCAAGCACAGCACGATCTACTTCTCCTCGTTGCAGCAGCGGATTGTGAAGCGTACGCTAGAATGCTCTTCTTCTCTCTAGTTCTTCACAACATCGTAAAAGAGGAAATGGGGAAGAAACACTATGAGGTGTTCAATGCGCTATCCCTTCATGAAATAGAACAGCCTGTGGATAATGGTCTTCGAGTGTACGATTGAGGCACTCATGATCGGAGACAATGATCCGCATTACGACGTGCAGCTCATCTCCCTTCTGCATCAAATCGCAAACACGCTCAATCACTGCAATTACCCAGGATGGAAGGAAACCCTTCAAGACAAAGGCATCACGGACGCTCTGCGCGACTTCGCATCGAGGTACAAACAGAGCAACGACTACGCCTACACGAAGTTACGCATGCTTCTCCGCTCCCTTGAAGTGGAAATGGTCTTTGTTGTTTCTTCCTAAACTTCCGCCCATTTCTTCCACTTCTGCGGCCGCAAAAACAGCCCCTTTTTGGAATGACACTTCTTGATCCTTTACAAGGGCGTTTCAACGAAGGAAGGGAAAAGAATCCTGATGAAAACGATCGCTTTGCTCTGGCTCCTGTTTCTGGGATGTCAGAGTATTCTCATTTATACCGACAAGACATATCTTTGCTCCCATGTGAATTCGACGTTTGGACTCGATTATGGATACAACAGTATGTTCCACCGAGATTGCCTACCTCGTAGATTACACGGGGCCCTTCTATTTGAGTACGCCTGACGATAATTGCGAGGCGATGGAAACCAATATCACGGGAACCATTGCCATGGTTCGTAGAAACACATCTGTGGATTGCCATCCTGCAAAGCAGGCGTGGTTTGTACTCTAGTCTGCTTCGCTTTAACGCCTAGCTGCAGGAAGCAGGTGCCGCGGGCGTGCTCTTTGTCAACAACTACGATATTTGGCAGTCGTTTGAGACGATTACGGACAGCAAGAGTGATGAGTATAACGTAGAACACGCTCTGAAAGTACACAGTAGATATCCATTCCCGTCGTTGGCATTCTGTACGAGTCGGCTGTGGAGATTGTGAAACTGGGAAAGCTGAATTCTTCCATGCTGATTTCCATCTGCGCGAAGGGCATGTGTCTGGATCGTTGCTGGGAATGATTTCTAGACAAGCCATACTCCTTCTGGGATTACGTCCTCCTCTTCCTTTCTGTAGCCATTTTCTGCCTGTGTGAGGAATAGATGGCGGGAATCATGTGGGGGAGCTGGCTCATTCTCTACTTCTTCTCGAGGGTTTCGGACTACATCAAGCGCTTCCGTCGGCAGCGCTACGTGAAGCAGATCAAGGTATCCACCTTCCACGCCAAGTTCCAAAGGCATGCGCTCATGATGTGTAGGAAGCAAACCGACGCGGAGGAGCAACCAACGTGCGCCATCTGCTTGTGCGAATTCAATGACGGAGACAAGCTGAAGGTGCTGCGCTGTGGTCATTCCTTCCACAGCGAGTGCATCGACCCGTGGCTGATCAACGAGAAGGCGCTCTGTCCCGTATGCCGAAGAGGCATTTTCCAGGTGGAGGATTGGGTAGCATTCGGGATGTCGCTGAATGGTAGAACCTTCTGGAAGAAAATCAGAGCCGCGACATTGATTTGATGCTGCTTCGTGTCGGTAAGAGGCAGTAGCGATGCATTCCCCGTAGAATCGCGGAGCGCTTCATCGTTCAGCAACATCTTCATTTGCTTCTTCTGTTTGTGTTTTATGGTGTTTCCCTTTATCTATGTCTCATTCCAGTAACGGGGATGACTGTGTTATTGTGTTTCTTGTACACGTGATGCCGCATGACGGTTTCGATTCGCTCACTTCCGTTGTTATTGCAAGTCCCTTCCTTTCACTTCCTTTTACGATGGATACACCACTCACCGCTCCTCCACCAAGAACGAAGCGCTATCTGGAGAGAGAGTGCGCCGATTACAAGAGGTGGGATTGTCATGCGGCTTTAACGCTAGATATTCATTCAATTCTGAAGAGAGAAAAGTGGAGATGAGTTTGTTCGTGTTCCCACTCGCCTTCAAGGAGGAGGCATCGGATCATCATCCGCTTCACGCCTAGATCCTCCGTGCCTTTGAAACATACAAATCGCTCAAACCCTCTCTGCAGCACCACTTCCTCCGCATTCTCAATGTGTAGCTGATTCGATTCGCATGCACTCTAGAACGGCCACCGAAAAGGACGTGCTCGTTGTAACCGAGGGCTGCAAAGACGTGGCAGCATCCGCGCTGTTGGAAAAGGACCCCAACACCACTGCGGGGAACTTCGTGAACATGATTCGCTCGCTGCTTCCCGCCGTCATTGCGCTCTACAAGGAGGAGCTCGTTCTCGTCAACCTCTCACCCCAGCAAGTCTTCTGGACGGGAGACGCGGCGAAGCTCCTCCTGCCCCGCTTCCATCGCATCGGAGAGAGAACGCCCAACATCGCTTCCCCCTTCCACTCGCTGTTCTTCCCACCGCAGGTGCGTCTGTGGAACTGGACCGCCTCTGAGTATGACTCTGTGTATGTAAGAACTGTGTTTCTCTTGTCAACCAGACGCTTGGGCAGGTCCTCGACTACCATCTGCACACGCTCCGCTACCTCCACGCGCTTCTCAGCGAGAACCCCGCTCTTGCTGATGTGCCTTCTCGCTGGCGGATGCTCGCCGAAGCCTGCACGCACAAGGAGTCTCTCCCACCTACAGAGGACTATCTGTCCGCTCTCCACAGTGTATGTGTCTCCATGCACAGCGGCTGCATCCAGTACCGACCCTCGCTCTCCGCCGCACTGCGCCTGTTCAACAGCCTCTTCGTTGCGGAGGAGGCCGTGCCCGTCCCCTCCTACCACAGCCGCCCGCTCCCCAGCACGCCTCTTTCCACCACACCCTTCCCCTTCCTCGCCTCGCAGCAACGCAGTTCCCTCGACCGCGACGACGAGTGGGAGCTGCTTCAGGTGCGTTTGGAGCAACCCTTTCATTCGTAGAAGAACAGCGTGGAGGCCTATTTGCTGCTGGTGCTTCCGCGCCTGTCAGAAGAAGGCAGGCAGGAGCATCTCCTCCTGATGGTGTTTTCTATTCTGCAGTACAACCGCGCGATGAAGAAGGTGATGCGCCGGCAATACAAAGAGGACAGCGACCGCTACCCCGTTCTATCGATGGATGTGGAGGAAATCATGAACGAGTCGCTCAGCGAGATCGACCTGCGCGACCTGCAGGAGCTGCTGAAGGAAGTGACCGAGCGGGAGATGAAGTGGAAGAAGCGCGTGCTCAGCAGCGAGTGTCTGTACACCGCCACCTTCGCGCTCCTTCGCCACACGCTGACAACGCGAGACAAACTCAGCTTCGAGGTGCTCGTGTACTGCGTCTTGCAGCGACCGAGTCCACGCTCGTCTCGTCCTTCACTCGTAGGCGTCACAGCCAGTCTATGGAGCGACCACCACGACGAGCTCGTGAAACTCTTCCAGCTGGACGTCGCAGACACGGCGCTGGGCCGACTCTTCCAGATCCTGCTGGCGTGTCTCCCGCAGAAGGTGTCCGCGGAGCTCTTTCCCTTCCTGGTCCCTCCGGCCCGGTGTGCCGCGCTGTTCACGCCGAACATCATCTTGCTGCAGCAGGTCATCAACCACACCAAGTGCTCGCTGCAGACCGTAGCCACCATCGAGTTCTACCAGCTGCAGCGCGGACAGTCGCTCAGCTACTTCGCGCCGGTGGTCATGAACTGGACAGAGTCGCTGCACACGCGATTCTTCCAACTGCACGAGTGCATCACGGACGAAACGATCCTGCTTCTTCGGATGCTGATTGCCCCACTCATGCAGATTGACATCTTACACACTCCACGGTTTTACACCAATGTGATGCAGATTGTAGATGAGGCAGTGCAGAGTTCCACCCGCGCTTCGCAAGCAGCGCAGCTGCTGGTGGAGGCGAGTTCCTTCATTACAAGACAGTTGAAGGCTGACGCAGAGAATCGGACACAGCTCGAAGTCATGGTTGTTTTACATGCATTGGCTGACGATTAGAAGAGCGAATTGACAGCATTGAGCAAGAAGGCCAGTATCCAGCTCCTGATGTCTGGATGTGACGTGTCGGAACTCGATCCCATCCTTTCCCTGCAGTGGCTCTGTTTCTTGCACAACAAGCCAGTCCCGCGGGTTTCTTCCCTCCAAAAACCAACTGCGAGAAATGAGGGTTTCTTGCTTGTACACAACCCGCAAGACGCAAAAGAGCAAGAGGTGGCAGGACGGCTACTTGATCGTCAACTCGGTCCATCTCGGTCTGACTCGTTCATTGGGTAGGAAAACAACGGATTTGTGCTTTGCGACGACTGCGACACCACCCTCTCCTCCGGCTTGCTGAAGAATCCCCTCGCTTCGCTTCTGGCGTCTGCCGACGACGAATATACATTCGAACACAAGGAATATCTGATATCCGTTGAGAAGGAAGCGTTCCAGCCCTCCAGCGATGTGCCTCCTCCGAAACCCTCTTACAAACGGCCAGCACCTTCAGCACCTCGTGGAGAAGAGGAGGAGTTGGTGAAACCGCGATCCAAGGAGGAACAGAAGGATGTGGATGTCATGGCGATGCTGCAACCGCGGAAAGTGCCTTCAAACCCGCTCTCGGCTCCCGTTGATGATTTGCTTTCTCTCCTTGCTCCATTCCATTCCACCCCTAATGGAGGCATAAATCTGTCAAGGGAAGCATCATCTCACAAGTCTCGGGATTCTGAAGACAGTTTGCATTCTCCTTCCGTCTCTTCTTCATTGCCTCATTTGTTGTCCATTCCTCCTGTTTCCAATGTACCTGAGACAACGACAAACAGAGAAGAAACGACTCTCCACGCCGATGCTCTCGATCTGTCTCTTCCGTCCTTCAGCGACATCTCCTCCCACAATCTTGCCTTCTTCTCTCCCCCGCCTCTGGACACCTCCTCCGTCGCCGCCTATGCCCACTCCACCCGCCTCCTCCTCCAAGCCGTTCTTCGCTCTGTTCTCTTCACCGCCTCCCAACGGTCACTTCCACCCACTCTCCTCACATGTAGTCTCTTCGACCGCTACACCGCCCAGGGTCACACTCCCTCTCCCACCGACGTGACTCCCCCGCTGGCGTGGCTGGCTGAGGCGGCCACATCTTTCCAGTCTCCTTCTCTCACGATCTGGACGGACTGCACGCTGCACGTGAAGCGCGAGGAGTGGCTTCCCGCCAAGCGGAAGAAGGTTGCCGTCGAACCGCGGTTTTTCCTCACCGCTCCCACGCTGGCGGCCAGCAAGAAGGCGGCGAAGGAGGACGCGGGCAGTTTGCTCAACGCGCTGCTGGCGGTGCTGACGCCCTCGCGAGCCGTCTTCTTCCGATCCCTCTGGCATGGCTGCACAACCAACCACATGCTCGAAATCGCCCCGATTTCTGGAGTCGACGAGTCCTCCTTCCCCGACCAGTCCCACCTCGTCGTTCTGCAGTGCGGCAGCGTCTTTTCTCCTTCCCTTCTTCATTCTAGATCGACATGGAAATGAAACTCCTTCCCCTTCTCCCCACACTCCCTTCTCTTCCTCTCTCCACCTCGCTCATCACAGCAGGCACGCCCGTCTCCTTCCCCTCTCCCTTCCCGCCCGCCGTGCTCTCTGCCGCCAAGGCCCGGCTGCTCGCGCGCTTCCAGCTCAACCCGCCACAGTGCGCCGTGGTTGACCGCGTTCTCCAGTTCTTCCAAGCCGACTGTTCCTCCTCGCCGCTGCTGCTGGTGCAGGGCGTGTTCGGCAGTGGCAAATCGCTGCTGATCAGCTGTCTGCTCCTCCTCCTCCACTCGCTCGGCTGTCTGCGCGCTCCTTCACGCTCCGTGGACGAGGAGGAGAACGCAGACTTCCTGGGGCTGGGCGCGGACCCTTCTCTTCGGGAGATGGCCGCAACACGCCGCCTCCACACGCCGCGCTTTCGCATTCTCTTCTGCAGCCACACCAACATCGCGGTGGACCGCGTCTGCCTGCTGCTGGCACAGCGCGGGTTCAGGGCGTTTCGGCGCACCGGCAACGCACGCCGCATCCACCCCGCTTTGAAAGAGTTTGTTTGCACCAAACAGGACGACGTGGGCTTCCGTGTCCTCTGCACCACCATCTGCTCCCTCCCCGAGGACCTCGCGTCCTTCGACATGGTCGTAATCGACGAGGCGTCACAGATCGCCGAGTATTACGTCCATCTCTCCGCCTCGCGTGACGTCTAGGCACTCCTTCCGGTGCTCCTCGCGCGTCCGCAGCTGCTCCTCCTCATCGGGGACCAGAACCAGCTCCCGCCCATTCCCACTGGCACATTCTCGCTCTTCGCGTCATGCCTAGACGGCATTCCACAGCTCAGCACCTCCCTCTTCGAGCGCCTCCTTCGCTTCCGTCGCTCCACTCCCTCCTTCTCACCCACAGACACGCCACTCGTTCTAAACACGCAGTATCGCTGCCATCCCAGCATCGCCAATCTCGCCTCCTCTCTCTTTTATCACGCTTCACTTCTCAACGGACCTTCCACCGAAACGCTTCCTCTCGTCTTCGCCTCTCTCCCGCGACTCGTGTTCATCCACAACCCCGCTTCCGAGGAGATTTGTCGCGGTGCTTCTGCTGCTCTGGACTCATTCGCAGACTCGTTTCTCAACAATGGCGAGATGCGCATCATCATGGACTTTTTGCAATCCCATCCCACGGCACAGTCCCTCGGCGTGATTTCTCTCTACGGGGCGCAGTGCGCGCTCTTCCACAGGAAGATGCCCGATTCGCCCATCCAGTTCTCTACCGTGGACGCCTTCCAGGGAAACGAGAAGGACGTCATTATCCTCTCCACGGTGCGCTCCAAGTCCATCGGGTTCTCCGCAGACCCTCGCCGTCTGAACGTCGCGATTACGCGGGCGAGGTCGCAGCTGATTATCGTTGGCAATCGTGAGTTGCTGGAGAGGGACAATCTGTGGAAACGAGTTCTCGCGTACATCGCGAAGAATGGCCGCTTCCTCGATTCTGCTTCGGTAAGGATGTGGCTTGTTTGTTCAGCAAACACGGATTATTCTTCTGCCATTCTGAGACACAAGCGGAGATTCCGCTGAAAGACGACTTCCATCACGATGACCCACACCACGAAGAGAGCAGAAATCAAGTTTGCAGCAGTAAGCACGATGGTGAGAATCTTCATTGCGAGTGAAACAAAGACAATATCCCTTCGTCAAAAACATCAATGGCGGTGGCTGCGGTGGCTGCGGCTGCGGCTCCGATCGCGACTGGAGTGTCGGTGGTAATCATCGCTTCGTCTGCTTCTGTGGCTGTCCCGCCTGTCGTCTCTGTAGCTGTCTCTATGACTGTCTCTGCGATCGTCTCTGCGATCGTCTCTGCGATCGTCTCTGCGATCGTCTCTGTAATAGTCACGGTAGGATGGGCGCGTGCTACGCATGACAAACCATTGAGGAGACAACCCTCTGGTAATGCCCATGGCCTGCAGCTGACGCAGCTTCTTGCGAATGGCCAAGAAGGCGATGTGCGACTTGCCGATGAAGTGATCGGCAATTCGTCTAGCCGTAACGGAAAACAACAGCAGTCACTGGTCAATATCGTACACGGACAGCATGCCTCCACACACATTGCAGATACGCGTCTTCTGCGCCGGTGTGGCATTCAACGGACTATGAATCAGTCATACACTACCTGCAGTACTTCACCTCGGGAGGAAGCTTCTCCTTCTCGTCCTTCACGTGCATGGCTTGAATGGAAGCCTTCATTTCCACGTTCGTGTTAATCTTCTCCTGCAATTCCTCCGCCAACTCATCCTTTCCCATCTTTTCTGCAAAATGAGACTCGCATCGAACCCTTACGCAACTCCTCCACCTGGTCCTCCATTTTGCTGATGTCAGCAGCGAGGTCCTTCACGTCGTCGAACTCCTCCATCTTCATCAGGTTGTCCATGCCGTCGATTTTGAAACGAGCCACGGCATTCTAGGGATGAAACGCGTTGGAAGCGCATCGTACGCTGATACGGCGGTCACAGGCGCGCACATGGTCCTGCAACTCGCTATACAGAATGGACTCGTAGTTGTAAGATCTCCTGTGAGGGTCGGCTTCATATCTGTGCGTCACACCCAATGGACGAATCCATACTTCTTCTTTAGCTCGGGATCGTGAATGAGGTTGCATGGGCCAATATCATATTTGGAGGAGGCGAGACGGTCGTGCAGACAGAAGCCGAGCAAGTAGGGTTTGCAGACGCGCGGATCTCTGAAGTCCTACGCAGAATCGCGAACGAAAAGGGCAACTACATCCACTTCTCCCTGACGACGCTCTCCATCACGGTTTGGACCCATCAAATGGTCCAACAGTTTGCGAATATCGTCCATTTTCAGAATAATGGGCAAGTCGAAGAGCCAGAAAAAGACCCTTCTTTGTATGCAGTTCTATGTCTTTTGTTTGCATGTAGTGTTGAGTTTCTACTGGAAGGGAGAAACGATAGAGGGAGTGGGAGAGTTGTTCATGGATCATGCCTCATTGCGCTTCCTTTTCATTGTGAGTGCACGTATTACTATTCTCAATTCCATTTTCATTGTTTTTGTCTGCGCATTTCTGACCTTTTCACAACACCCCTTCTTATCGAATCAGCACATTCTCCACCCCTCCACCAATCGATTCCCCTGTCCACATCGTTTCCCTTCGAACAACTGATTCCTCAACCCTATCACTCTTCAACCACTGCACTCATACTCATCACACAGCACTCTTTTCCAAGCCCACTCCCCTCTCCTATTCAAGAGAGAAGTTTTGACTGGTTGTGACCCGATTCTTCACCCATATGGGCCATGGACTCAAATACGCAGAAGTGCGCATCAGCCGGAGTCGATTGAAGAATGAGGCGCTGGAGCAATCGCGATTCGGACACGGATAATGTAAAGAACGCCTTCTGCGATGGAAACAAAGGGATTGTGAAGTAGAGAGAGCGGTGTTTCACTCACATGTAGTTTTTTGCGATATCAACACGTCCCCAGATCGTTCAAGCGGATGAACGAGTATCTTCCAAACCACTTGTACTATGACAACGAAACGACGCCGTTCGATATGAAGACTATTGCGGCGTCCAATATATGTAACCGATTTGTGCTGAAGCGCAACATGCATTTCAAAGGGCTGACGGACCGCAACCAGCGACGGATAGAGAGGCGAAAGGCGGACGGCGCGAACGCTGTTGTGTGGATGCCGGACAACGACTACGTGATCACGGCGTGGAGCAACGGCGCGGTCGTGAAGTGGAACGGCGTGACCTACACATACAGCAGTCAGAAGAATGTGTCCAACTTCTCCATCAACTGCATGAAGCTGAGCCACTTCGGCAACTACCTCATCGCCGCAGATGACCAGGGCAACGTGTACTGTCTCTCCTCCAAGCTGGACGAGCAGTCTACGCCCAAGGTCGTGCTTGCAAGGGTTCATTAGGAGTAGGACGAGAAGGACAACATCCTGGACTGCGCCATTTCGGCCAACGACAACTTCGTGATCACGGGAGGCACGGGCAAGACGCTGAAGGTGTGGAGCATCAATGAGAGCGACATGGACTTCAGCCACATTCTCGGCGGTTTTTGCCACATCATCCCCTGAGGACTAGAGCACAACCAGACCGTCACCACCATCTGCTCGAGCAACGTGGGCAGCCTGGTCCTCAGCGGCAGTGAGGACACCTACGTGAAGGTCTGGGACTTGCGCGAGCGTCGCTTCGTGAAGCGCATGTGCGTGTGACAGCGGTGACTGAGGCGTAGTGCGAGCCACACGGAGAAGGTGAACCGCGTGGTGCTCTGTCCCACCAACGAGAACTACTTCATTTCTCTCGGCGCCGACAAGGACGTGAAACTGTGCCTGAGTGCGTGGGGTTTCAGTAATAGGTTCGACACGCGGACCTTCTGCTGCGTCAACTCCTTCCGCGGACACAACTACAGCGTCACTGCAGCCGCCTTCCTGCCCGCCGACGGTAGTCTTTTCACCACCTGCGACTTCAACGGTTGTATTAACTACTGGTCGCTCTAGTAGGAATAACCACCTCTGTCGAGTGTAGTCAATCCTTGCCGCTGTACACCGTGAACCACGCCCACATGAAATGCATCAACGACATTGCGTTCAACCCCTCCTCGTTGGGAATGGTGACCGTTGGGTGGGTTGTCGTGCACGGACATGATTCGTAGCGACGACGCGCTCGTCAAATTCTGGCAACGCAATCGTCCCGGCGATCGCGAAGAAGTGCTCGGAAACAACTTTGCGAACTTCCGCAGTAGGCGAAATGAGTGAATTGAAACCGTAGTTCCCCTGAACGGCGTGTACGACTACGGAGCCAAAAAGCCGTTTTCGTTGTCGCGGCGCATTCCGTTCTTCGGAGAGATCGAGGACAACTCGGTGACATCGATCAACCTGCCCGCCGTGATGGCCAACCAGCGGGAGGAGTCCTTCGAGGAGCGGCAGGAGAACCTGAAGGAGTTCCGCGAAGATGACAAGGACGCGTACAGTGATCTGTGCAGACGTCAGCTCATAGGCCGCCACGCAACTACATCTGTGTGAAGTGCGACCGGAACGGGCACTGGGCGCACAACTGTCCCCTGCAGGCGCAGGGACGCAACGCGTACGTGTGCAACAAGTGCCATGGCAATCACTTCGTCGACGTGTGTCCCTACCGCGCGAATGTGAGCAGCAACTACGAGTGTCGCTTGTACCACTCAGTGGCGCGATGTCATCTCTAGCTGCGGAGGAACGGGCCATTTCGTGGACGATTGTCCGAGAAAGCTGTAACTCCTGGTTTGGTTTGCTGATGCGTAGGAGAAACAGGAAGAAGATCGTGACCGCGCAGATGCGCTACGTTGACGTGATCATGAGCGTTGATGTGTAGAATGATCTCATTCGCGTGCAGGAAGGAGAGCGAGCTGTCAACGAGAAGTAGTTTGGTGTGTTTGTTCAAAAGACAACATGCTCGAAGCCAGGGATCTCGTGGACGAGCTGTGTGCGGTGCAGTTGCCATCAAATCACCAAAACGAACTGTGCGACTGCTGCAGGATCAACGGAAAGCGATATCTGCTATGTGCTTGTAACAAAACGGTTTCGATATTCGTTGCGAGTCCTGGAACGGAGAGAGATGGGAAGGAGTATGATCCGTTCCATCTGTATCAAATCATCGAAGTCCCCTATCTTACCAGCGCAATCACTTCAGCAAGTTGGTGTAAATCCGAAGCTACAGGGATTTCAGAGAATGGAGGATTTGCACTGGCTTCAGGGAAGGCGATCGCTGTGTACTGTCCGTTGACTCTTGGCGCTGATTCTCTTAGTGATACTGCATTGGAGGTAATTCCTATCCATGGTGTTGAATCCTAGTGGGCATGTCGTTCTGTGCTTCCCGTTGCAGAAGGGCAGAATGTGGTGATGTGGAGTTCCGACATGTCGGTACTCGCTGCTGGATGCATGCAACTCACTATCTGGAGATGGAATCCCGAGAGGATTGATGACACGGGAGAAATCCACTTTTCGAAGCTGTTCCAGGAGGACGTGCTCTTCCCCATCACGCATCTCGCCTTGAGTCCCAATGGTCGTTTCCTCGCGATGACCAATGCTGGAAGTCCATTCATCACTGTAGTGGTATATTCGGAGTATTATGCATAGATTTGGTATATAAACTCCTTCCATGCGCTCACATCGCACTTGATCGTGATGAACGAGGTTTCGCCCATTCATTCCGTCTCGTGGATGCCGCAGCCAACGTCTGCAGATGAATCCCCTACAGTATTGGTTGCTGCCAACATGCATGGCACGATTCAGGTTTTCGAGGAGAACCCTTCCCCAGAGCTCCAATTCCTGGAACGGGACTGTTTCCGGTTGGGCTCGGCCGTCTCTCTGGTGTGGACTCACTCCCTCACGTCCTCGCCAACAGGGAGAAGGCGGGAAAAGGCGGCATGCTTTTTGGCGGGAAGATGCTCATGGGACGAGTGGAGCGACTTCTCACCAAACCGGCAGCTCCTGCTGTGCCGCTCCGGCGACCAGCTCGCCTGTCGTCTTCTCGTCCACAAGCCATTCGCCTCGCTGAAGGACGCTTCCCTGTCGGCTTCCGCTGTTGCCCTTCCGCTGCTCGAAGCCGATTCCTCGTTGCTGGAGTGTGCTGCTTCCGACGCTGTGTTCTGTGAAGAGCATGCCGAAATCGGCGGGTTTTTGTGCGTTGAAACGCTGCAGCACGGCTATCTTCACTCCCAGCAGTTCAAGCGAACCAAAGCCGGCTTCGAGCAGATAGCAGAGACGTCCTACAGTCTCGGCTTCACGGACGTGCTGGTGTTCGCCAGCCTGTCTGCAGACGGCACGCTCACCACGCTCACGAGCCACGATCAGCAGCTCGTCTGGGAACGCTACGTCCATCTCTCTCCTCCTCGTGACGACTAGGCACAACACTTGCAGCCACGGCAGCAGACCGCACTGCCTACGCCCCACACGGCGCCTTGCGACTATGATGCTCTCGAGGACACTCTGTGTGAGTGCTCGCCCGCCTGTGTCCGGGTCCTGCGCCACGGCGGTACGGGCTGTGATAGAGGGTGAAGTGTAGAAATCGTGCGGGAGTTTCATGCTGACGCCATTCAGTGCGCGTGCGTCACGACCATTTCCAATACGACTGCCATTGTGGTCGCCACCTCGCACGAGCTGTATTCTCTCACCGGCAGGGCGTTTCAAGAGGAGTTTCACTCTCCGCACAGCATCGCCACACCGATCCTGTCACTCACGCCCATTCGCCACCAATCCGCCGTCCTTCTCCGCACGGCGGAATCGCTGCAAGTGGTGTCCTTCGTGGAGAAGCGTCTCGTCTTTTGCCAGTCGCTTCCCGTGCGTGCCCTCGCCTGCTGCGCCGTGCGCGACACGGTGTACGTTGTGACGGAGGAGGGCCGGCGGCTGGCTGTGCGCGTGTTCAACCTGCACGCCAGCCGCTCCTCCTTCACTCCGCAACAAACGCTTCTCCTTCCGGAGGGTACTGTCGTTGGATCTGTGTGTCAGGTCATGTCAAGTGAAGTGAGTCACTGTCAGGTCATGTCAAGTGAAGTGAGTCACTGTCAGGTCATGCCGAGTGAAACAACCAACTGTCAGATCTGCGCGGACTCCTCCTTTGTGTTGGTAACATATGGCAACATCTGCCACCTCCTTGCCAACAACCAGGGCACGCTAGAGACCGTGGCGCAGACGCGCGCCCTCTCCGAACCCATCCTTTCCGTCTGCTTCGCCGCGGACTCCTTCTTCCTCGTCACACCACACGCCATCACCTCCATCACACCTCACCTTAACCTCCTCCACCCCCTTCGCTCCGTCCTCACGGGCATCACGCCCGTCACACGACCCTCCCTGCGTCTGCTGCAGCAGATTCTGGAGACGCCGCGCCCCATGGTCTCCGCGGCGAGCCTGTTGACGCTGCTCCTGCTGCAGCAGCTCCAGCGACTGGAGAGCGTCCTGCAGACCGTGGCGACGACGATGGCTGCTGAGGCGGAGAAGGTGAAGGAGGCGTGGAAGTGGCAGCTGGAGGAGGAGAAGAAGAAGGGGAGCGTTTCGTTCTCCCATGCGTGCTTCCCATTCACGCCCCAGCCCATCTCCTGCAGCCAGTTGGACGCCCTTCTCTCGTTCTTCGACCTTGTCTCCATTGAGGAGTTCTCTCCGGAGGAGGAGAAGGCGTTCCGGAAGGTGGTGCGCATCTACCGCCGGCTGAAGCCCTTCCGAGACGACGGTTACGTCGACGCACACGGCATCCGCTTCCTTCTCGCCGTTCTTCTCCTCACCGAGGACCTCCTCCCCACCTCCTCCATCCCGTATTCCGCCGTGCTGGAGGGCTGCCTCTCCGAGTCGAAGGACGCTATTGTCAAGGAGGCATGTGTGTTCCTGCTGAAGAAGGAGCTGCACGTGGAGGACCAGAGGCCGTCGCAGCCCGTTGCTGTGGTGGCGAGCCCTCCGCCGGTGGAGGGCAAGTACAGCGCCTTGTTCACCTTCTCCAGCAATCGCTACAGGGACTTCAAGTGCACAGCGGCGCCCGTGGCGGAGGCGTTCGACCCGGAGGAGTGGGAGAACCGCGTCACGTGGAAGCACCTCAAGGCGTGTCACTTCGTGCTGTGGGAGCACAACCATTCGACCTGCAGTCACATGGCGCTGAAGTGTGCGATGGTAGGCAGCGGCGGGCGTCTGCGACGTAGAACGGCTTCAAGCAGTCCAGCAGCCCGTTCGAGGCGGCGCTCTTCCTGCTGGCGCTGAAGAAGGCGTCGCTGTTGTCCTCGCTGTTCAAGCTGAAGAAGGAGGACCGACTGGCTGACTTCTTCCAGTGCGTTTCGCGGGTTAGGGTGATTCATAGTCGCGACTTCGGCGAAGAAAGCAATCGCGTGGCAGCCATGAAGAACGCACATGTGCTTCTCTCGCGCAATGAGTATCTGAAGGCCGCCTGCTTCCTGCTGGCCGCGGGGAAGGTGGAGGAGTGTTTGAACGTGATTCTGAAGGCATGTCAGAGGGTGGTGTGATTAGGCGTAGCGACAGCACGATCCTGAACTGGCCCTGTTCCTGTGTGTTGTGATGGGAGACGACAGCGCTGCCTTCATTCCGTCCCTGCTTCTTCCCCACTTCGATCTCCTCGCCGCACGCCATCACGACTGCGAGCTCGCTGCCTGGTGCGCCTTCTATCGTTCCGACTACTCGAGCTGTCTCCGCTGTTTGCGCCGCTGCGAGCAGGCCCACAGCGACCCGCCCACGCCCATTCCGCGCTACTTCAACGACCTCCACAGCGCCTGTTCCTGCTATCTCACACCCGCCACGACCCCCGACGCCCTCTCCCAGTGCTGGGCCCTTCTCGCCGGCGCGCAGCGGCTGGCACTTATCAGCGCCGTCAGTCGGCCGCCCTTCCTGGAGCGGGTGGAGGTGGACGTCTCCTTCCTTCTCCGCCACACCCTCCAGACCCTGCTCGCCCACGCCTTCGTCGACGCCGCGCTCGCCCTCCTTCTCTCGCTGCCCTCTCCTTCTCTCTGCTGCTGCGAGTTGCCCGCACGCGTGGCGGAGCGATGGCTCGCCGACCTGTGGGTCCGAGGGGCGAGGGATGGTTTTGGTGCATCGCGCGAGGGAGAGTGGATGGAGGCGACGCGTCTGCTGCTCCAGCGGCAGCTCATCGACGCCGCCACGCTGCGAGCGTTCTGTCTGCGCTCCATTCCGTGCGTGTTCACCCTCGAGCCTGTTCTGTCCACGCTTCGTCTGTGTGATGCCTGGCTCGCACAGGGTTCTTCAACGGATTCTCTCTCGCTGAACCCTTCAACAGTTTCTCTCGCGCAAAACCCTTCAATGGACACTATCACGCAGAGCACACTGTCGCGGATCACGCAGGAGAACACACTCACTCTCACCCAGCTCGCTCTTTCTCCCTATCACCACCACTCCCACTCCTTCGAGGGCCTCTCTCTCCCCTTCTCTCTCCTCCCTCTTCTCCATCCAACCACTGCACTGTTCCACCAGTGCGCGCTCGCCTGCTTCCTCCAGGCCTGGTTGGACCGCAATGACGCCCTTCTGATCACCGCATTGCGTCTGCTGCACGACGACCCCAACACCACGCTGCCCTCCGTTGAGCAGATCGTCGCCGCGGAGCCCGTTCGGGTGGTGACGGTCCGTGCGTCGTCTCCCACGGAAGAGGCGCTGTTCACGCACCTCTTCCACCGCCTGGCTCTCCGCACGCTCTGTCTCTTCACGCAGGCCTTCACAGCTGCGACGGACGCTTCGGCGTGCCCCCAGCAGCAGTGCGCGTTGTTGCAGCGCTGGCAGGAGGAGCTGCAGGCCGCTGTGGACCGAAGCGCGGAGGCGTTGCGTTCGCTGGATGCTGGCGTTTTGCGACTGCTGCTGGGAGCGGTGAAGGAGGGCGGAATCGACCCGTTCGTTGCGCCAGTGATGGAGCTGTGGCGATACGTGAGTGGCGAAGCGATTGTGGAGGCGTGTGTGGCGAGCATTGAAGTCACGAAGGAGGTGGAGGAGTGTGAGTTGAGAGAAAATGGCGTGGTGTGGAGGAAGAGCGGCGTGCTGCTCAGAATCGAGAAGAACCGCGACAATGGGTTGACTGTGCAGTGGAAGGGTGATGTTTGATGTGTGCGTTTCATCCTAGATGCCCCCACGCACCCCTCGTTTTTGGACTCCTCGTCAGGACAGCAGGAGAAGGTGGATTGTCTCTGTGCGAATCCCTCTGTGCTTGGCGCCTTCGTCTGCCGCTCCTCACGAGAAGGCGTGCGTCTGTTGCATCTTCACCTAGTGAAGGACATACTGCAGGAAACGGTAGCCAAAGCGAAGGAGAATGAGGCCTAGACAGTAGCGCAGGTGAGGGGCTGTCCGCCCTTCACGCACGTCGCCTGCAACGCGCTGCACACGCTGGGGGTTGCCGGTACGCAGAAGGGCCGCCTTCTTCTCTTCGACGCAGCGCACCAGCGTGTGGTGGCTGATTGGGTGGTGGGCAACTGCACGTTCAGTGATTCGCAGATACGGCCGAACTGCTGCCTGCAAAGCGTGGGCTTCGCCACATCTACGCTGTGCTACGCGATCGTGCAATCCGCCGGCTGGCGCAGGAAGAGCGAGTGCTTCATCCACTTGATAGACTGCCGTGTGGCGAGCTGTGTCAGCGTGCTTAGACTGGGTGGAGAAGGAGCGTGTGAGTGACGGCTAGAGCAGGAGCTGCAGAAGCCGTGTCTGTCCTACTGTGCTGGAGGGATGCTGTGGGTCACGGGGAGTGAGGGCATTCTGGAAATCGACCTGAGGGAGGTGGTGGAAAGGGTAAGGAATGATGGGTAGAAGCGATTGCTGGGCGTGGTTGCCAAACCGCAGTCGGCAGTTTGTGGATTCATTGTGAGGGAGGGGAGCGATGCGGTGCTGGCAGTGACGGAGACGGAGACGATTCCGTTAGGGACAACGGATTAGCGTGTTTGTTCGAGAAAACAGAAGTGCGGGTGAATTACAAAACGGCCGTGAGAGGCCGGAAGGCAGCTATAAGCTTGGGATACTCCCGATTAATGACCGTCAGTTCAGAACGGTATAAATGGACGGTGGACAGGAAGGTCGCCACCTCTGCGGACTGCTTCGATCGCTTCGAGTCTAGTAGTGAGAAATGAGCGGCAAACGCACTCTTGACAAGGAAATCCATAAATCCTTGGTCCTGTATCACGGCGAATGTGCACTTCGGAGCCACATCCGCCTGCTCAGTTACGACACGGTTATCCGGTTGAGAGGTTTCGAGAAGAGCCACGGACTTGACTGTTCGCTTTTCGTTTATATCTACAGCGTCAGCGCCCCGGACAGACACCCACACTGTGTGTAGTAGTTCTTGATCAAAGATGACAAGCAGCACTGTTCGATGAACTGCTTATACTTGGCGAGCTTCTCCACGCTCCTTGAGATGCGTTTCTTGCTTCGTTCGACAGTAGCGCTGATCGTCTTCACTTCCTCCAAAGAGAGACTCGAATGAGCGGCTAGGGTACAGACATGGGTCGAGCGTGTGGCACTCTCGCTTCTGGGGTGATCCAGCTTCATAGAACAGAAAGAATGAGCTTTTTCCCGAGGCGGGAGTTTCAGTGAACGTAGTGTCAGTCTTAGGCATTGAATTGAAGGCGGAAGGAATGAGCACTGTCGACCCTGCCATCGCGTCCCTCCTGGAGATGCATAACCGCCTTTCTTCGGCATGCGAAGTATGGATTCCTTCCACGGACGCTAACGGTCTAGAAGGAAACAGATCCCTACCGCAAGGTGAAATCATTGGAAGAGGAAATAAACTCCATCGATGTGAGCGTATTCGTCTGCAGAGTGGGTTTCAAACGCATAGACGCGCTATCTGAAGGACGATATAATCAATCTGCGGAAGGAGCTGGTCCATGCAAAAGAAGTTCGTGTCTGGGGCGCGTTTGAGCCATAGGACGTGAAGCGAATCACAAAGGGCTGCCGCAACATCGCGCAGTTTATCGAAATGGTGGACGACAACTACGCCATCATCCAGGTGGGCGACAGTGCGTCCATGTATGCGCCCGTGCTCGCGTCGGCGTTTCCCTATTCTCTGACCGGTAGGACGCTGAACAAGGACCTGCTCAAGCCGGGGTGCAGCGTCTGCATTCATCCGGGTTCGAGCGCCGTGGTGGACATTCTGCCCCCGCAGGCGGACAACGATATCAAGATTATGACAGAAAAGCCGACCGTCACATACCAGGACATCGGAGGTCTCGATGTCCAGAAGCAGGAGCTGCGCGAGGCCGTGGAGCTGCCTCTCCTGCACCCCGAAATCTTCTCCCAGATCGGCATCGACCCTCCTCGCGGAGTAGGCGATGATGCGAATCGCTCCCCCGTAGGTGCTGATGTATGGTCCTCCGGGCACGGGTAAGACAATGCTGGCGAAGGCGGTGGCGAACGCCACGACGGCGAACTTCATCCAGGTGGTGGCGAGCGAGTTCGTGCAGAAGTGGCTTGGCGACGGTCCGCGCATGGTGCGCGACATCTTCAGCAAGGCGCGCGAGAACGCGCCGTGCATCATCTTCATCGACGAGGTGGGCGTGCGGAGCGGGCGTTACGTTCAGATCGACGCGGTGGCGCTGAAGCGAAACGACCACGGGAGCGGCGACCGCGAGGTGCAGCGCATTTTGATGGAGCTGCTGACGCAGATGGACGGCTTCGACCAGACCACCAACGTGAAGGTGATCATGGCGACCAACCGCCCGGAGATGCTGGACCCGGCGCTGATGCGACCGGGACGGCTGGACCGCAAGGTGGAGTTCCCGCTGCCGGACCGCCGGCAGAAGCGACTGGTGTTCCAGGCGTGCACGGCGAAAATGAACCTGAGCGAGGAGGTGGACTTGGAGTCGTTCGTGAACCGTCCGCAGAAGATCAGCTGTGCGGACATCGCGTCGATCTGCCAGGAGGCGGGGCTGCAGGCGATCCGGCGCAACCGCTATGTCATCCTGACGAAGGACCTGGAGAAGGCGTACAAGAAGGTGGTGAAGCGGGCGGACTCCGAGTACGACTTCTACAGTTGTTGTGATTGTTACAAACACGCCAGTGATAGAACTGGATCATCCCCACCTTCCCGCTGCAGTCCCACTTCGCGTCGAACTGCGCCGCCCGTGTCTGCTGCTCCTCGCTGATGCCTATGTTCACGTTGCTCTTCATGGTGCGCATCACCAGCACGGCGCACGGCAGGTACTCCAGCACCGCCTTCGGCGCCGTGTCGTACGGCCAGTGCAGGTCGCCCAGCAGCCGTCGGTAGTTGGCATCTCCCTTGCTGATGAGCAGGCCTTGCAGGCCCTGCCGGCCCAGCAGCTCCGCCAGCGACAGCGGCATGTTCCACCCGGGTTCCGCCGTGCAGAGGAAGGACGATGCAACCGGCACGAAACGACCGGCTTGACGCGCTTCCCGCAGCGTGGAGGCGATCCATTGCAGCGCTAGGGATGAGCAAGAGGAGAGAAGACAACCGCTGGAGGAGGCAGCCATGGCGTTGAGTGTGATGTCCACGTCGGGCAGCGTGACGTCGGAGACGAAGACGGGCGCGGCCTTCACGACGTAGGTGATGCAGAGTGCGGCGTTGAAGTGGAGGAGGAGCGCGGCGAGGAGGAAGTCGCAGAGCACCTCGAAGCCGGTGTTGTCTGCCATGATGGTGACGGCGGTGACGCGCTCACGGCAGTAGTATTCGTAGACGGCGTCGATGTCGTCCAGGAGGAGGAGGTTGGCAGAGTCGCTCTTGAGCTCCTTCTGCGACACTACGCCGCCGGACATGCTCAGGTCCGCCTTGTTGCCCCACAAGTTGCGCAGCAGCGCCAGACGGAACAGCGCGGGCGTGAGAGCCGTGGTTTGAGAGGCCGCGTCAACAAGAGGCGCGGCGCAGTCCGCAAAGAGCGGCAAGGCGCCCTCCAGTCCGCGCTTCTTCAAGTACCAGAAGAGGTCGTCGGGCTGGTCGGGGCGTTTCAGGGAGGCGTGGAGTGCGTCCAGGAGGAAGTACTCGTAGTTCTCCGCCAGCCACCAGGAGATGGCGTGCCAGTGAAGGCCCTGGCGGCAGCTGCGGGCAAGCTTCACGCGGAAGAGCTCGCCGAGAAGCGTGGAGTCGGTGTAGTCTTCGACAGGGCCATTCTCGCCGATGCACTGCGCGAGTGCGTCATAGGCCTGCTTCTCCGCGACCGGAATGGACTCTATGGATGCTGCGGTTTGACGAATGATTCCGGGAATTCTCTCGCGCATCGTGATGCCCGTGAACGTATCCTATTCATTAGTGAGGAAATTGGAGTGTACCGGACCGTCCGTTCCACGCAGTGGAGGAGGGAGGTTTTGAGGCGCGTTTAGAGAGAATGCACTCCACCGCAGCGCACTCTCCCTCAAGTCTTTCACACAAACTGTATATCCGTGTTCACACGGCTCTGTGGAAAAGAAACGGAAGAGAGAAGGGAACGGCAATTTGTCAACCGTTCCGAGGAGAATCACGTTTTCGATAGCGGAATCAATGTAGAGCTGCAGCCTAGACTGAAACGGAAGGGGAATGGGTACGCATTGTGCAATTCCGACGCTGAAGCAATGCGAGAAGAGGGGAATCGTGCCTTCTGATAGCACTCAACTATTTCAGCAGATTCTATGCATTATAAGGGAACACGGCAATGGACGGCTTGATGCATTCGAAGCGTCTAACAGAACGACAAGCGTGTTGTTCGGATTGCAGTAACCAAGCAAGTCAACAGCGTTCATCGATTGACCTGATTTGGTTTGCCATTATTCGGAGAGTGGAATTGTGTACTCGGTGCATAGGGAATATGGAGTATAACAATTCCACGGGAGGTAGAATACGTGAGGGAAAGCCGCAAGCAGAACGGAACGATGATCACACTTCGAGGGAGAGAAGGAAGGTTTCTCGGTCACGCAGTCGCGATCGGCAGTCGAAGCGGAAGCAAACCAGAAGGAAATCCTGCTCCGACTCCGATTCGTACTCTTCTTACTCCTATTCGTATTCCAGTTCAGACTATTCCTCCTGTGATCATTCTCCACTTCGCAGTATGATTCATGGAGTGAAATGACAGATAGAAGAGTCATTCCGAAAACGACAGGCTCCAGAATTGCCGAAAGTGGACAAAAATGCACGGCCAATCCGGGAGCGCCTTCCGCTTCCGGACTTGGGTGCGATGCGACGAATGATGACGTCGATTCACAAATCAAATAAGATCGCTGATGCGAAGGAGAAGAGTGCATCGCAGAAGAAGTTGGAGGTGATTATGCTGATTTGGTTTAATAAATAGGAATTGGAACGCAAGCTCGCGAATCAATGATATACACAGTGTATTGTTTGTTGCAAACCATTACACAGAGAGAATGAAACAAAACCACATCGCCGTTTTCATCGAAACGCCCTCTCGTTGAAAGCGGGACAAATACGCACCCGATCATGTCCTTTACCAGTACGCTGAACATTACGGATAAGCAGATATTGGACGCTTGCCGCGTGATCAAATTGGTTGGCGAAAAGACGAAAGAGCGGAGCGACAAGTCCCTTCTGGAAGAGGATTACACGGTGAACGTGGAGATCGAGTACACGTTCGATGGAAAGCGAAAGAACACGCCCGTGAAGATCGTGCTGAAGAAGAGCTTGTTCAACACCGAGGACGGCGACTCCGCGCTGCTCATCGTATCCAACACGGCCGAGAAGGTGAAGGACCTCCTGAAGGAGGATCCCGTCAGCGGCGTGTCGAAGGTGGTGACGATCGACAAGCTGCGTTCCACGTTCGTCCGTTACGAGCAGAAGAGAGATCTGCTGAAGAGCTACGAGCGCATTCTCGCCGATGAGGCGATCGTCCCCATGATTCCCTCCGTGCTGGGCAAGGCGTGCATGAAGGCGAAGAAGCACCCCGTCCCCGTGAAGCTGGACTGGGAGACGGACAAGCTGAAGAAGAACCTCGAGAAGGGCCTGAGCACCGCGCTGCTCTTCGTGAACTGCGCGACCACGACGAGCGTCAGAACCGGAAAGCTCTCCTTCACGGACGAGGAGCTGCTGGCGAACATCCGCTGCGTGCTGGCGACTGCGTTCAAGTACATCGACTCCAACCGCATTGCGAGCATCTGCTTGAAGGTGGTTGTGCTACTGCCTACTCACTCCTAGTTCACCGGCTCGGTCGCCATTCCATTCTACGAGAAGCCCCTGGGTTCGTTGGCCGAGGAGAAGGAGAAGACGCCCGTGAAGGCGAAGTGAGGTTATTGTTTTAGTATTGCCCTGTTTGTGCCTGAAACGGTTCGTTTTTCCCTCTCTGGGACTCGAATTGTGGGGATCCCCCCTCATTTCCGTACTGCACTCTTCCCTTCTCAATGTCGGAAAAGGTGGCTTTGCACGCACTGCGCATGAGCGCGTAGAACGCTTCAACAGACAACGGGAAGGCAAACGGCTCCAAGTCCTTTTCTTGCTGTATCTGCTACGAAACACCTTCCGATCCGGTGATCACTCCCTGCGGCCATTTGTTTTGGTGAGCGCTGATGGTTGTGCTTGATGCGTAGCTGGAAGTGTCTTGTGGTTGTAGGACGTTTTCTTTCATCGTGAGGTGTAGTGGTTGGATCAGGGAAGGGACGACTGCCCGGTGTGCAAATGCCGAGTGACGAGGGAAACAGTGACTCCGATTTACGGCGCTGGAGACGAAGAGAAGGATCCTCGTGAATCCGAAAGCATTCCAAAACGCCCAGCGGCTCACTTTGAAGAGTCGGAGCACACGGTACGTTGTCGCTGCCTTCTATTAGGCTGTAGAGACAGGGCCGGATGGGAAATCGCTTCTTCGATTTCTTGAACGGGGGCTTTCCCGGATTTGCGAACTTCAACGTGGGCAACAGTCATTTCTTCATCGGCGGCTTCAGCCCCGTCTTCCTTTTTGTGAATATCGTGACATCCCTTCTGCGCATTTCCTGGAATTGGATCCAGACCAACCGCGCTGCCCAGGGAAACCAGCCAGCGAATGCAGGTGCGCAGAACGACCCGCATCCTCGTGAAGAGGCCGCCCCAAATGCGCAGAACGCGAGTGATGCGGTTTTCATCATCGTCATCGTTGTTGCCCTTTTGTTGTTTAGTTGGTTTCTTCAGAAATGGTCTGTTTCTTCAGAAACACGATTCCATCCCGTGGATTGAAATCCTGGGGGCAAGTCCATCACCCCACTTCTCTTCGTACCGGCGTAACACAGTGCTTCAAATGACGGAACAACACATCCACAGGTTTGCTCCTGCTGTTATTCCTTTGTTTGAGAACTGCGAGTTTTGTGGCGAACGCATTCTTTGTACTGTCTTCCTTTTCCGTGATCACACTCTAGCTGCATTCAATCCTGCGTATCAGTGTTCCCTGTGTCTAAAGTACTGTCATAAGCAATGCTGTGAAACGGCTGACTCCATTTCCCCTTGCACTGGAAAGCCCGAGTCCACAGTCAATCAGGAGCAGTTGTTCACGCTTTTCCCCGTGAATCGGCCCATCGGTGAGAGTACCATCCATTTTTACGATACGATGGTGAAGGCGCCGTTCCTGAAGAAGGAGGACAACGACGAATCCCCGTCCGAGGAGCATATTTCCCTCCGCAGCAATCGCTATTTGAACAAGCATGTTTCCGACTCCGATTCCATGACCTCCGAGTCTGTGTCCTCCAAAAGCGGATTGGCGGGTTCTATCCCGACCACGGACGAAACGAACGAGATTGACTTGTCCACCGTGGCGTTCAAGGCCCCGTACACATCGGCGCAGCACCGCAACTCCTTCCAGGTGGATGACGACATCCTCTCCTCTCCCGGCTTCCTGACCGTCATCATCCAGCAGGCCACGGACCTCGACGTTCCCGCGGTTTTGCTATCCTCTCCGCCTCATCCCTAGAACCGGCCGAACTGCAACATCTACGCGAAGGTGACGCTGCTGCCGTGGGGCAACGAGCGCTACAGCACGTCCTCCACGCCGCTGAACGAGGGCTACCCCGACTGGGATGGCCACAGCAACTCGCTCTCCTTCGACTACCCCGGCGCGCTGCCCAAGGTCAACCCCATGATTCGCATCACGATCAAGTGCGAGCGGTCCCTTCTCTCACTGAAGAAGACGGTGCTGGGTGTGGTGCAGGTGCCGCTGCGCAAGTTCCTCGTGGCGATCAACCAGTACAACGACAACTGGTACCCCGTGTTCAAAAACGGGGCGAAAACGGGCGGCAAGGTGCGTGTGTCCTTCATGTTCTGTCCCGACCCTACCAAGACGAGCGGCACGCCAAGTGGGTTTCTTTCCCCTCCTTCAGTCTAGCCGTCAACCCGCAGAAGACACACTACTTCGAGAAGCAGATCCTCGACAGCGCCGTGTTCTCCGCCGACTGCCCCGTCTGCCGCAAGTCGCTCTTCAGCGGCATCGTCGACAGCATCTACCGCTGCAAGGTCTGCGGCATGGCGGTGCACGGCAACTGTCGCGAGCGTGCCAAGGGCATATTCAAGTGCGTTCCGCTGAAGAAGCACAGCGACGCGGTGACGGGCGAGGCGCTGAGCGACAAGCTGATGCGCTCCATCAAGAAGGACCACCTCAACCTCTACGATCAGCCCATCGGATACCTGTACACTTGAATTGTGGGGATCCCCCCTAGGAGTCTGTACATGAACCAGATCACTCTCTTCAGTCTCCGCAACAAGCACAAAACGCTCTTCCTTCAGCTGTCGTGTGACGTGCTTCTTTCTTCTCCTTCTCACGCCCAGCAAATCGAACAGTCCTCGCCCGCCATTCCGTTCGCCTCCGTCATCGACATCAACTCCGACGAATTCCAGTTTTCGTGGCTCATTTTCGACCCCGCCGCCACGCTGACCATCACGCTGAAAGATCGCATCTCGCTGCAATCTCTGGGCTTCGTCAAACTCTCCCTCCAACAGATCGAGTACGAGCAGAGCGAGACAGACCTGGACCAGGCCCCACTGTACAACCCGCTGGCCGTGGACCGCTGCCAGCGCACGCTCACCATCAAGACCTACGACCTGCTGCACAAGTCCTCCACCTCGCTCAACACCATCGGCTCCCTCTCCTTCGCCGTGTACTACAAGGAACAGCCGCAGAACCTGCTCTCCAGCCAGCAGCCGCCCCTGCCGCCCCTGCCGGACATGACGCCTGCGTCCGCGTCCGCGCTGTGGGTGAGGGCGTGGCAGATCGCCAAGATTTTCGTGGATGCGGCGGAGCTGGTCAAGTTCTGCGTGTCGTGGGAGTTCCCGCCGCTGTCGATCGCCATCGTGGTGGGGTACTTCGCGGGCGTGGTGCTCTTCTCCTTCGACTACCTGCACTTCTACCTGCTGGTGGGCGTGATCCTTCTGCTGCTCACCACCTTCGTGCTGCGGAAGAAGCACTTCATCGCTAAGACTATCCAGACCAACGAGGCCGCCCTCAACAGTAGCTACTACGTCTGCGCGCCTCGCTCGTGTCATTCCTAGCAAGTCACGTCCTCGCTCATCGAGCTCGTCAACACGCCCGTCAATCAGATGAAGAACACCCTTTCAGGTGCCACGCTCGTTCTCTTCGCCGCCAATCTCTGTCTGACGCTCACCGAGAAGGTGTACCACCTCGTGCTGTGGACGCATCCCGAGAAGACGCGCTTCCTGCTGGTGCTGTGCATCGTGGGCGCCATCTTCTCGATGGTCGTGCCCTTCAAACTCATTCTCATCCTCTTCGGGTGCTGCGTGCTCTTCCCCGTTGCCTTCCTTCCCCTCCTTCATGGAATAGAAGAAGGTGAATCTGCTACCTTACATCTATGCCGTCATCAACTTTATCAGCAGCTTCCCTGACGACAATCAGGTGTTTGACCTGCTCTGTCCCGCGCCGCAGTACACCACCACCGCCGACGGCGTGCAACACAAGCTGAACCGCGGGTACTGCCAGAGTCTGGAGGAGGTGATGATCGTCGAGGGCGAGTCCTCGTTGTGGAAGATGCGGTGCATCGGCCTGGGCTACGACGGCATCGTACGGCGCTGGAGCTGCGAGGAAGACGTCGACCGGATGAAGGGCTTCCCCCTGTTCTGCAAGGACGCCGTCGTTTCCAAGAACACGGCAGTGTCGCTCCGCGAGCTGGCGGCGCACGGCATCGAGGACGACTGCGACTGGACCGCGGAGGTGAGCAACTGCGTGATGGTGGAGGTCATGGGGAAGCCCGCGCCCTTCCTGTTTTCCTTCTGCGACGAGGAGGCGCGCAACAGCTTTGTAAACTACCTGTGTGAATCGTGTGTTTGTGACAAACAACCCAGTCTACAGAGTTCACAGAGGGCGCAGAGTCGCTTTCCTCGTCATTCATTTCTTCGATTACTACGTCATTCCCGTTTTGTTGTTGCTGTTCTTGTTGTCGTTGTTCTTGTTGTCGTTGTTCCAGCAGGGATTCCAGAATGGCTCTCTCCAGCATAACTGTCTGCAGTTGGCGGAGCAGGGCATCTAGCTGCTCCTGACTCATGTTGCGAGGGTCCCCATTGAAAAGGTTTGGATTAAAAGCATCATCAGAGTCGATGGTGTCGCTGTTGTTGTTGCCATCGTCACTCCCATTATTGTCGTCACCGTTGTCATTATTACCATCGTCACCGTTCTCACCATCATCACCGCTATTTCGCCGGCTGCCCGAAGAAACCGTGAAGATATCACTCTCCGAATCATCTCCTTCTTCTTCATTCTTTCGACCGACCAGCAGCCGCCGAAGCGTCTCGTTGAACAGATACCCCGAGAGCGTGTCGTAGCTGATATCCGACGGAAGTGACTCCATTTCCAAGTGGCTCTTGAAGGCGTGAATGAACTCCTCCTCGCTCACGCCCACCTTCACCAGGGTGACGTAATACGCGAACTTCTTCTTCTGCATCCTCTCCACGAATTGGGTCCACATGAAATAGCAGCCCTGCACAACGAAGAGGATCAGAGCGATCTATGCGTAAGGGAAGGAAGACAAACGAACTTCGTATAGGAAGATTGGAATCATGGCGACGAACGTGGGAACGGAGTTGGATTTGAAGGAGGGTGTGTACAGCGCCGCCCAGAGGAAGAAGAGGAGACAGCACGCGACCCAGAAAGCGTTGGTTTTCCAGTCATCTCGGAAAGCCCACATGCAGAAGCCAACGAGAACCACTATAGCTGAGAAGGAAGAGGAGAAGGCACCAGCAGCGCTTTCGTGGAGATAGAACTGGAAGAAACCGGGGCGGTCGTAGAAGAAGAAGGCCTCAAAGTGGAACAGACCCATCACGATACTGAACAACGAGCAGCCGCCGAAGATTTCGGACAAGGAGTTTACAGCGTGCTTGAAGTTGTCATGCTGGTACTTGCGAGTCAGTTTGCGGTACTTGGGCTTGTCCATATCGATCAGAGTCAGCTTCCCGCAGGAGAGAGCGAACAGGAAGATGAGGAGAATGTGAAGGGAAGAGGGAAGGAGCAGACCCATGACGGAGAGGTACCACAACACCCAGCCAGCGACGTAGTACAGGAAGACGTGGAACAGAGCGATACACAATTCGGGGATTTGGTAGGACAACTCGGGAATGAACAATGCGCATCGGATGTGGTGAATAAAGCAATCTCTAGCGGACATATGGGAGAACAATGCTTACGATGACGGATTTGAATAGGTCACAAGCGCAATGTTGACGATCAGCAGGATGAAGAGACAAGCAAGGTGAAGAACCAAAAAGAGAAGGTTCAGCTTTGAAGGAAGCCGATACTACACGTCATGAAGACATAGAAGAAGGAACCCGCAGGGAAAGCCACGATGACGAAACGAGACTGAAGGCAAACAGGAAAACGAAAGACAGTGTGAAAATCAGAAGTATACAAAAGAGTACAAGCATGCTACACTGCTTCAATCGACGCTACACGTCAGGGGAGGTAATAACGGGAACAAAGATCGGTTTGTAGTGTTTAACCGCTTGCGTCACTTCTTCCGCCTGCTTACGATCGTTCCAATATCGCTTCATCCTATTTATGACGCAAGGAAAGAAATCAGCACTCTCTTGCGAAAGGGTTCATAGCAGTATCATTATTGCCATGTACTTCTCTTGCTACACAATAATAGGAAAAGAGAAGCAGAAACAGTAGGGGAAGAACAAATCTTGCGCTCGTCTCTTCCAATCAATACACCGCATGCACGCATCATTGGTGCTTCTGCTGCACAGCGATAATGCCTTCACATCAGTGAACTACAGGTAACAGCAGGCCTAACACGCAAACGTCAAGATACGGTAGTGTCTGCTGCATAATGGAACCGTCTGAAAGCAATGACCCCAATGGGCTCCCATCAGTTACTTCTGACGGCGACTCCTTTATCTCCATATCGACGCAGACATTTGAGTTGTCCCCTTCCATGTTGATGGATGTTTCCAAGAGGGAAGTGGCTCGAAAGGGAAATGGCAAATGTGGGGTCGATTTTGTGCTTGATGGAGGGTGAAAATGGGGATGTTTTTTGGAGAGGGTGTGCTTTGGTGTTTTGATGCATGGGTTGTGTGGTGGGATTGAGGGGTTGCTAATGAAGGGTTGTTTGTCGTGGTGTGTGGGTGATGATCGTGGGAGGTGAATGTGGGGAGTGGGCGGTGTCTGTATGTGATTATGCTGCTATGATTGATTGATTTGAACATTGGAATTGATGATGAGATGCGTGTGTGGAAGAAAGAGGAAAGGAGAGATACTGTTGGAGAGCGGGAGTGATGTCTAGGAATGAGGGAG
>OIWT01001373.1_pt1 | contig 29529 bp, 42 predicted proteins | sample 1587701 | NCBI WGS metagenome assembly OIWT01 (sample SAMEA3888904, study PRJEB22519) | human gut metagenome | biome: human gut; feature: human-associated habitat; material: faeces | place: Denmark | collected 2009 | reverse complement strand
CCCCTCCCTTTCCACCGTCACTCTCCCGCCCATGGCCTTCAGCAACAGAGAGTCCATTACCATGACCAGTTTCGCTTCTCTTCCTCATTCTCTGTAGATGTCGGAGGGCTGCAGTCAAACCCTCTCATCCCTTGCCTGCTGAAGGAGGCAGAGTTGTGTTCCTGCGCGGATTTGAGGTCCATCGATGCGTACATCACCCGTCTCTCCGTGGGCAACAACTGCTGCAACGACGGAAGCCTGACCGTCTTGGACCTGACCGGAAACAGCTTCCTCCAGGAGCTGTCCATTGGGAACAACTCCCTCAACGGCGTGAGAAGAGTCACGATTGCGGACCAGAAGAAGCTCACGTCGATTTCCATCGGCAACAACTGCTCGCGAACAGAGCACACCGACGACAAGGCCTTCATCTTCTCCGTCTCGGAGTGCCCGGTCTTGAAGGAGATCTCCATCGGCAGCTACTCCTTCTCCACCTTCGACCAGTTCAAGGCTGCCAATCTTCCTTCCCTTGAAACGGTCAGTATTGGCATGGCGGAAGAAGACGCACAAGAATACTCTGTTTCATTCCGTAGGGTCTGAATTGGGGTGTGATGTAGATCTGCCCAGCAGTGCGGCGGAAATGGGAAGAGGCTTGTGGGAACGGGCAAAGAAGGGAGTAGAGTGGGTGAAGTCAGGAGCGGAATCCACGGGAACGAGTGGAATTGGACAGACGCTGTGGGAGAAGACAAAAGAAGGCGCACAGTGGGTACGAGCCAGAGTGGAGTCGGTGGCAACGAGTGGAGGTGGAGAGAGAGAATGATGATTAGCCCTGCCTCAAAGCAAGGACATCATCACAGGCACGGGGTCCTTTCAGCAGTGTGAAAGCGTGGTTTTTGAGAGTGGCTTTGCTGGACTGCCATGAGAGATAGACTTGCCCAAACTCACGTCCATCCGATTGGGGTATAACGTGTTCAGTTTCGACAGCGTGAAGGAGCAGACGTCTCTTGTTCTGCAGGGTACGCGCTGCTTTGTGCGTGAAGGGTAGACTTGCCTCGACTCCACCAGTTCATCACTTCTCGTCGCGTGGTACTCGGCAATACCTTCCGATACCCACGAAGGATCACGCTGGAGAGTGGGGGAGATGAATGGCGATGAGGGATAGACATGCCGCGGCTGACGAATCTGATGCTATCTTCGTATGCGTTTGAAAACAAGAAGAGGGTCACTGTGGATAAGAAGAGTAACTCCCACTGCTGTGGATTAAGGGTAGCCATTGGTGCCTTCTCGCAGTTCTTTGCCTACTGGTGTTTGTTCTACTGACTCGATTTTGCACATCCTGGTTCGGATTATCCCTCTTCTTCATTCTCTTTTCCGTCTCTCATGAATAGCCTCATATTAACGGGTATACCAAAAGTACTGCTAACTGCCAGATTATCTCCTAGGAGTGTGCGTGTGATTCCGATTCCCTTGTTCCTATCATGTACCACCAATCCATCTATTTCAGAACGTAGGAGCGATGAAGATCTCTTCAAGGGCATTCCATTGAACACACAACAAAACCATCCGAACAAGGCTCCAAGATCTGCGGGAAGTGCACAGAAGAATGGAACCGTTAAGGGTGCACAACGCTTCTGTGGCAGTAATCGTGTAGCTCCACCCATGTCCAGTCCTGCTCCTTCCAAGCCGTCTACTGCGTCTAAAACCATCCTAAACGTTCGCAAAGCGACTCCGATGAAGCAAGAATCCGCGAAGGACAGTGATCAGTCACAGCCCTTGCTGTTAACCCCCAAAGCACGCTTGGGTACGAGAAAGAAGACATCTGCACAATCCGAATCGAGCAAACAGGCGACACCTGACCATTCGAAGGAGCCAGCAGTGCCTTTGATTGCAAAGAAGCCGGTCATTGCTTCAAACCCGAGGAAGAAGACACAGACTGCTTCTGATCCGAAACGAACGGTCGTACCTGCAGAATCGAAGAAAGCGCCACTGCCTTCCGATTCAAAAACAAAGCCAGTTGCTATGCTGACTCCGAAGAAGAAGCCTGTGCCTGCGTCGACTCCGAAGAAGGAAGCAGCTGAGAATACATCCCCATCTGCTCCGGACTTGAAGACAACTCCATCCGTGATGAACGCAGGCGCGAAGGAGTGGAAGCCAACCGCTGCTGCGAAGCATACGCTGGCCCCAAGACTGATGCCAAGGGGATTGCTAAAACCGGCCGTGCGAAAGGGAAAACAGAACTTGTCATAGCCATTTGTTTCCTCCAACAAAGTACCGTCTCATAAAAGAATTACAACCACGAACACCACGAAACACCCATCTTCATCACATTGTCCACCCTCGTCGCACTGTCAATCAGCAGCTTGACAGAGCCATCGTTCCCTTCGGGACGCAACCGCTGCATCAGCAATTGCACCTTCTCCATGAGAGCGGCATCCGAAATGCTGATCGGAACGCCCTTCAGGCCCATCAAGCTGGAAATGTGGAAGAGGAGGAGAATCCTCATCATCAGCACGATCGACGCATTGCGATCTTCGCACACCTTCAGAAGCTCGTCCAAAACCACTCTGAAATTCCCGAGGTACTGATTGTCCCCCATAAACATCATCATCGTGTTCCTATCAATAAAGGCACTGTTTCTGGAATTCGGAAGGATATGTCATTCGGAAGGGAACGGCCGCGAGCGGCTCGTCAAGACCGCAGAAGGGCGTCACAAAGTGAAAGGAGAGAAGAGGGGAGAAGACTTCCCCCGATGCCATGTCCATTACGAAATCCCGCGGGGAAAGAGAGGAGGAGCTAGAATGAAACGCCCACGCTGCCTTCACTTGAAGAAGCACTGCAGGAAGGAGAAGGTTGCGAGGTTCTTCACGAAGGCGTTCTTCCACCGCTCGAAGCCCGTGATCGAGGGCATTCGCTTCAGTCTATTCCTCAGCGCCCGCCGCGATAACAACATGAACCGACTCAGCGACTCGAAGTCCACCGCCGACCGCGGCGACGGCACCTGCTGCGCGACGCTGGCGACGCTGTAGCCGTTCCACGCGGCATAGCTCGGCACGGCAGCCAGCAGCATCTGGTCGTAGTCCTGCCCCTTCTCGCGCAGCAGCGCCTCCGCCAGCGTGAACAGGCTCTGCTCGGCGGGTCCCTCGCGCACCAACACGTGTCTGGCGCCCACGGGCAGCAAGCAGCGGCCACCGCAGCGCAGGTGCTGCGCGGCAATGGCACTCTCCTCCAGCAGGCGGTCTAGACACCACTCCAGTGTGCGCGCCTGCAGCGAACACACCATCTGCTCGGCCGACATCGCGCGCAGTCCGTAGCGCATTGGCCCGCTTGCCGCGGCGTCGGTGACGACGGTGAAGTGCCGGGATTGGTAGGCAGGGCTGGCGAGCGACGGCGTGAAGGAAGCCACGGCGAGCGGGCGCAACAGTGTGGGCGTGTGGGAGGCAATGGCCGCGGGGAGGGTGACATAACGCAGACAGCCGGTGAGCGGGCGCAACATGGGGTCGGGCAGGTCGAAGGAGGCGACTGAGGTGATGATGGCCGCCAGCGCGCGCTTCCAGTGGAGGAGGCGGGCGTGCAGGGCGTGCAGGGACGTCAGCGCCGTGGGCGGGAAGGCCGAGACGCCTTGAACGAAGTCGGCGAAGAAAGCGTCTCCGTAGCGGGCGATGAACTCCTCGTTCACGGACGGCGCGGAGGGGCGGAAGATGCGGTTCCCGACCTCTCGCAGTTGCGCCGTGATTTCCTCGGGGATCGAGTCGTCGAGAGTCGTCGTCATGGCCTGGCAGGCCGCGTCCAGGAGGAGAGAGAGAAGATAGTGCAGCTCGCGTACGGAGTCGTGCGTGGCCGCCAACAGCGAGTCGACGAAGAAGACGTTCGCGGCGGTTTCTCGCGGGGACACGCGAATGAGCGCCTCCCACTCGCCCTCCATCTAATCGTCACAATCTCACATCACACCCACGTCGCTGATCGCCTTCTCCTGCTGCACCCGCTGCAGGCACGTCTCGCTTCGCCACTTCAGGTAGTAGGTGTAGATCGCGCCGTGGTCGCGCCGGACAACTCGCCGCACGGGCGCGAGCTGGAAGAGATGCGAGTCGGCGGGGAAGAGAAGCGACAGGAACGGGAGGAAGAGACGCGACGGGAACTGATCCAGAAGCACCGACAGATCCGACAGTGACACCTTGTTGCTGATCACGCGGTTTAGCAGCTTGAGGATCAGCCGCGCGTCCACGTGCGCCTGCTTCTCGAGCGAGGCCACCATCGTCGCGACCACGTCCTTCATGGGCTCCGCCCCGGACAGCAGATTGCTCCAGTCGTGCCACAGGTCCCCGTCGTCGGGATTCAGCGCCACTGCTTGCGACAGCGCAGCCAGCGCCTTCGCACGACCCGCGTCGGGAGGCAGCTTCGCGCTGAGCAGTGCCGCGATGGAATTGAGCATTACCGCCTTGTCCTTGCCCTGCATGATGGAGAGATTCGCGTGGGTACACAGTTCTGCGTCCACCTCGAAGCCCGCGCCGATCGCCACGTCCACCATCGCCGCCACTAGCCGCGTCAGCGTCGGAACCGACAGCCATTTGCGCTGGAGGAGTTCGTCCGCCAGCTGGACCATGCCGACGACGTCGCTGGCACTGGCGAACTTCTCGAGCAGCTGCAGCCCGTACCACTCCACGTCGCCGCGCACCTCCTGCACCGCCTTCTGGAAGCTCAGCTCGTCGAACTTGGCGAAGGCGAGCTCTCGCCAGTGCAGCAGCAGCCGCCAGTCGCAGCAGGGCTCCCAGCGCGCGGGCAGGTTCTGTCTCAGCGACGCCATTCGGTTCAGCTGGTCGAATTTGGACAAGGGAGAGGAGAGAAGGGCAGTCAGGCTTCGCAAGTCGTACAGCTCTTGCGCCACGCGACTCAGCTCCTGGCGCTGCTCCGGCGATTGTGTGTCGAACTGCGCCATGCGCGCCAGCTGCGTGAGGAAGAGAGAGGGAAGGGAGGCAAGCAGCGACTCCAACGCCTCGCTCTTCTGCTGCAGGAGCAGCCCGCGGCCGTAGAGAAGGAGCTGGTGGATGCCCAGCGCCTCGGGCGAGGGAAGGGTCTGCACGAGCGCCACGAGCTGTCTGCCGCTCACATCCACCCGATACGCCTACTCGTAGTCGTTCTTCATCGCCAGCGTCTCCACGCGCCAGACCACGTCCTCGCCGCACAGCGTGCCAGCGATGTCATCCCAGTAGTCCAAATCGCGGAGACACTCCCGTTCGCGCTGACGCAGGATTGCGCGCGACCACGCCGGACCCTCCGTCTTCGCCGCCTCCTCGAAGGCAAGACACGCCTCACGGTACTTGCCTCGTCCTTCGAGCTCTAGACCCCGTTGCAAGGACGCCTCGCCCATGGCAAGCGCAGCGCCGATGGCGAGAGGCCTCTCCTTCGCCTCGTTCTATGTCTCACTCGCTCGCTCCACGCCCACGTAAACGTCGTAGAGACAGAGGTGCCATGGGACGTCCTCCACGTCGTTGAGTTGCGGAATGAAGCGCGTGAGAAAGAAGGAGACGAGATCGGAGCAGCCGTATTGTGTGGCGACGAACAGAAGCGTCTCGCGGGAGAAGACAGGAACGGTGGAGGAGGAGAAGAGGCCCTCCAGAAGGAGCTGGACGGGATTGAACTGAGGAAGAAGAGAAGGAGAAAAAGACAGGAGAAACGGAGAAACGGGGAAGTGCGAACGATAGGAGAACCAGAGCGGCTGGAGAGAGAAGCTGTGATAGAAGGGGAAGGACGCGTGGCACGCATCGCTGCACAGAAAAGCCTCGATTTTGGGAAGAAGCGGTCGAGCGGCGGGCATGGAGAACACACAGGGAAGCAGCTGGAGAAGAAGCCTACTCTTCAACACCCCCCAACACCCCCACTTTTCGGTGATCACGCTATCCAGGAAGAGAACGTCTTCGAGCGCAGTGAACAGCGCGGCGGGCTTGCAGGAGGCAATGGCAGCCAGTGAGGCGTTGACGCGCTCAATGAAGAGAATCGCCTCCTTCTTCACCTCCCAGTCGTGTAGCTCGCCTCGCACCATGATCTCGTACTCGCCCCTGCGGTTCAGCGGGTACGCCAGCGACGGTAGCAAGAAGGCAGGGTCTGCCAACGACACCTCGCCCTCCGCCACAGCGTCAAGCAGAACGAAGGCGAGGAGAGGGAGCCACTGTTCCTTGCCCAGGCGCGCGAACTGCGAGGCGAAGAGGGCGTCGAGGCGGGCGAACAGGCCCGCGGGCAGGCGGAGCTTGAGCTGCTGGAGGGCGTTCTCGCGGACGGCCGGCGAGGCAGACACGGCTTGCTTCAGCAGCGAGTCGAGCGAGGGCTGTGCGTGAGAAGGAGAGGAAGCAAGCACGGTGGACTCCAGCGTCTGCGTGATGCGCGCGACGAGCTGGAGAGCGTACTGGTTCTCCAGAATCGGGGGCAATTCGGCCAGTCGGACCATTTGGCACAGCACGGCGGCAGTTTCATCAGGTGTGAGTCGGATGCCGGGAATGGTGATGTAGTCGCGAAGTGTCTGAAGGAGCGTGTGCGTGTGGACGACCATGCCCTCCTCCTTCAGCAGCGTGAGCACTAGGGGAATGACGTCCTGGCGAACGAGGATGAAGAGAGAGGGTAGCAGTGCGGGCAGCGACAGCAGCGTGAACAGCGCGTAGCTGAGCTCCGTCCCGGCGAAGGAGGACACCTTGTAGCTGCCGAACAGGCTTTTGAAGGAGATGCTATGCTGAGAGGAGAAGGAGTGGGCGTACGGCGCGGAGGGCAAACAGGACTCGGGCTGGCTCAGCGGACTGAACTGCTCGCTGCGGCGCGCGCGCTCCGCTTTGACGTACGCCGTCGCCACCTGCTTCACGACCTCTGTGAACTGCGCTGCGGTGTCCGCCTGCACGCCGGAACACTTCTGCAGCAGTACGGCGGCGAGGTGCACGTGGCGCCACAGGCAGTTCTGCTGCGGCTGGCTGGCGACGCCGGCGACGCTGACGACGCTGGAGGCGATCTCGGTGAGAAGCAGGACGATGCACTGATTCTGCAGGGCTTCGTCGGCGATGTCGGGGAAGACTAGAGGTGAGGAGAGTGGGCGAGACGGACAGAAAAGGAAGCGACTCAGCACGGCGAACGCACCGTTGTGATCGACGAAGGCGACGAGCTCCTGCACGAAGCGGAGAAGGCGCTGACCGTTCTGCACGCGGAGCCTCTCCTGTCCCTGCTCCATCACCATCACCATCACATCCAGTAGCACCTTCCTGCTGAACAGCGAGTAAAACGAGGCGCTTCTCTCGCCGACCGCGCTCTTCCGCGCCCCCTGCCGCTTCTTCAGCGCGTCGTACGCGTCCACCGCGTCGCACAACCGATCGCCGTCGATCGTCACGGGCTGTCGGGCGATGTACTTCAGCATCTGCGCGCAGGACTTGCGGTGCAGCAGAGAGAAGAGCGTGGAGGAGGTGTTGAGATACTCCTTGAACAGGTAGGTGAAGTACTCGTCGTTGCGGCGCGAGAAGGGCAGCACCAGCTCGCAGAAGGTGATGAAGCCCATGTGGGGAAGCTTGGGGGTGAGGACCGCGTCTTCGCAGCGCGTCAGCTTCGTGATGGTGCTGGAGAAGAAGACGGGGTTGTAGGAAAGGAGTTTGAGGAAGGGCGAGGCGTCCACCACGGCGTGCGGCGCCACGATCTTCTTCTCCACCATCGCGTTGATCCGGGCTTTGGTCTCGTCCTCGGTGATCTGTCGCAGGAACACGGAGATGGCTTTGAGACAGACGGGGATGGCGCTGGCGTAGTGCAACGAGCGGAGGAACTGCTCGCAGAAGTACTGGAAGGACTGCTCCGTAGGCTCCATGAGCTGCGCGAGGAGGAGGAGGAGCTGCGGCGTGATGAAGGGGTTCTTGTCGCTCAGCTGCTGGATGAACTCCTTGGAGAAGCAGCTGGTGAGCGAGGAGAGCCCCTTGTGCGAGGTGTACAGCGACAGGAAGAGGATGGCCTGCTGCGCCAGCGAGATGGAGGTGGTGGCGATGCGGCGGAGCAGTCGCACGTGCTCCTCGGTGATGAAGGAGAAGTCGTGCGACTGGCGGCAGTAGGCGGTGAAGAGCGGGATGAGCGCGTGCTCGAAGTACAGCGTAGCTTTCTTGTAGTCGGTCTGCTTGAGCTGCTTGGCGTCCACGAGACGCGCCACCTCGTCGAACACATCGCTATGAATGACGCTCCCGCGCCGAGCGCACTTGATCATCTGCTGGACAGCGACCTCGCACTTGTTGGGGCACTCGAAGTGGAGGAAGTAGATCACGCTGAAGTGGGAGTTCATGCCCTCCGTGGCCAGCAGGCAGATCAGACGGCAATAGAGGTCCTTGTCGTACAGCTTGCGCGCCAGACACAGCATCGCGCTCGCCAGGTAGTCCAGCAGTGTGTATAGCAGCGTGCAGTTCGACGGCCGCTTCTCCTTGATCGCCTCCACGACGCGGAAGCGACGGCGCGCCTCCATGTCCTCGTTCTCGCTCACCAGCAGCATCCTGTCGAGGAAGGGCAGCAGCAGGCACACCACGTGCTTGATGTGCTTCGGCTCCTTCAGGTGCGGTGCGAGGCACTGCAACTAGGCATCATCCCCCACCTCCGCCACCACATAAAAGCACCGCTGCAGACTGCATGTCCACTATATCTCACACACCTTCAGCGCTCTCACGTCATTCTCTGGCACCTGACTCACCACTCGCGTCCAGTTCTCCACCAGCGACGCTGCCTGCGCGTCGCTCATCCGCTCGAATACCGCCGCCATCTGCGGGTCGAACCGCATCTCGCGCATCAAGGTGTCCACGGGCGGCACGGCAGCCGTCAGCAGCGACTCGAAGCGCGTCGTCTCCTGCACCACCAGCGTCCAGACCTGGCTGCGGTGAATGGGGATACACACGGTCTCCTGGAGGCTGCGCAGCGCCTGGTCGACGGTGCTGATCAGGTCCCTCCAGTAGTCGGAAGGAGCGCGCAGCGCCAGGACGCGGGCCATGGCGAGCACCACCTCGCCGATGTTCACCTGCACGTGAGAGGAGGAGGCGGAGCGAACCGGCAGCATGCCCTTGCGGTGTGAGATGTCGACAAGGTAGTCAGCGACGAGTTTGAACACGCGCTCGCGGTCGATGGGCTTGGCGGTGGGCAGCAGCACCTCGACGCCGCACAGCACCTGCATGTCGAAGAAGAGCGCGGGCTCGCCCTTCACCACGCCGTGCAGCGACGCGATGAACTTCTCCTTGCTGGATGTCCACGCCTCTCCCAGCAGCAGCGCCAAGCACGGCAGCGCGGCCTGCACGTCGGAATTCCACACGCCGAGACACCGCGTGGCAAACTCCTGCAGAGCGTCACGCGGCAGGGACTGCCGTGCCGTGGCGTCGATGAGCCGCGCGACGAGCTGCAGGAAGCGAAGGACCGTGAGGACCACCTCCACGCCGTCGTCTTCGCGCAGCGGGCAGGCGGAGGCGGCGGGGATGTCGCAGGCCGCACCCTCGAAGAGGTTGGGGAGGAGCGGCGCGAGCGGCACGGCGTTGGCCCAGCGCAGAATGGGCGAGAGATAGGCGTCGACGCACTCGGGCTTGAAGAGGCCGGGGTTGCGCTGCACGACGAAGTGGAGCATCCGCACGAAACTGTGGGTGAGGAGGAGCGTCGCGCGTACTTCAGCTTGTGCTGCTGGGGCAGCGCGTCGAAGTCGGCGGTGCTGAGCAGTGCCAGCACCTTCTTCTCCACCTCCACGTGGTACGGCGTCGCTTGGAAGGCGGCCACGGTGTCCGCCGCCAGCTCGCGCGCCGACTCCGCGGCGGTGAAGCAGGTCTCCAGCAGCACGCTCACGCAGTCGTTCACGCGCGAGACCTCGTCCAGGTACAGCGCGCTGGCGTCGGGGCTGTCGGCGAAGGCGGGGCAGGCGCAGACGATCGACGGGTCGTCGAGCGGCACAGCGAAGTTGAGAAACAGCAGCACCTTCACCAGCTTCGCGGCGACGGGGCGGATGAAGCCGATCTCATCTGCGGGCGTCAACTACGATTCAACCGCACAGGCGACGGGACGTTCAGCGCGTAGAAGGGGAGGCGGATGTGGTGCATCAGGAAGCGGCAGGCCCACTCGCGCGGTAGCGTGGTGCACATCAGGTAGTTCAGGCGCAGCACGGCGCGCTGCATGCGCCAGGAGCCCACGCAGCAGAAGTAGAGCAGCGAGGACTGCAGCTCCTCGTAGAAGGCGATCATGCGGTGAAAGGCGGCCCACCGGCTGCCGAAGAGCACTTCGCTGCGACTCAGGAAGGAGAGGAACAGGCGCTCCGCCAGCGCGATGGCGTCTTCCGTGCCCAGCGCGCAGAGAAGGCAGAAGGCGGAGATGATCGTGTCGCCATTGTTCTGCTCCGATGGGAAGGAGAGCGCGATGCCCACGCGCGGGGGTTGGGGCCCCAACATTTCGACGAGGAGGTCGCTGCTGTACTTGCTCTCGGGGTTGTTCTCCAGCTTGGTGCAGATGGGCGGGACGTTGGCGCTCTGGTAGGAGTACTGCAACACCAGCGCCACCACGATGTCCGTCAGCGCCTCCACCTCCTTCTCCGCCTCCTGTTGGAGGTCGGCGTCGAGGCAGCAGAGGAACAGGCAGTAGACGCAGCACGTCAGAATCCGGAGCTGGTTGCGGTGGTGCCTGTCGTTGGAGTCGGGGTGGAAGGAAGCGTCGTTCTCGATGCACGGGAAGCTGCTCAGAGTCAGCGCGGCGAGCGGCTCTGTGTTGATGGCGAGTTTGATTGTGGTGAGCACCACCTGAAACAGCGCCTGCTTCTCGTGGAGGAGGAGAGAGGCGCAGTAGGCCTCGCTGTCGCCGCTCAGCTCCGCGTAGCAGTGGAGGAGGAGAGGGTTGGGAGGCAGGCGCTCCTTGTCCTTCGGCGAGATGATGCTGTGAGAGAGAACCAGCGCCGCCTGCTCGATAACGGCATCGAAGGCCACATCGCTTCCATCCCCCTGACTCACTTCCCTGAAGACTGTGTTGGGCGTTTCACCGAAAGGCGTTTCACCAAAGCCATGCTGGTTGAGGAAGTGCACGCGGAGGAGGAGCCCGCTCACCGTCTCCTGCTTCACGTTCGTGCAAAGAGGCATGGCGAGCTCGGACCGCAGCGCGCCGCCCAGACACCCCAGCAGCTGGAGGACTCCGTCCAACAGCGCCTGGCGCGAGGGACCGAACAGAATGGCGTCCAACGCGGCGTGCAGACGCTCTTTGGTGGTTGTTTCTGCCAGCGCGTCGACGAGAAGCCCGTGGTCGGCGGACTGGGCAAGGCGAAGGAGCTGCTGAAGGCCCATCTCCTGCTGCCGCGGCGAGGACTCGAGGAGGGAGAGAAGGAGGTCGAGATAGACGGGGAGGTGGCGGAGGAGTGCGGGGAAGGGCACAGGAAAGGCGACGAGGATGTCGAGGTAGGTCTCGCGCTCCGCTTGTGAGAGGGAGTGACGATGCAACATCAGAAGCGTCTCCATACAGAGCAGCAGGGCCTGCGCCGTGTTGTGACCCTCCTGGATGCGCGTGCAGTGGTTCAGGCGCAGCGCAGCGAGCAGCAGCAGCTGGAGGAAGTGGTGGCGGTGAGTCGTGCGCACGAGCAGCGCCACCGTGCGGACGAGGATGCGCTACGACTGATGTGAAGCGCGCAGAGCAACGAGAAGGAAGCAGCAGTACACCGTCTCCGTGTCTTCCGTCAGCTCCGCACACAGCGCCAGCCGCGCCAGTTCGAGCCACAGCGGCGGCGCGGCGTCGTCCGTGTCGAGCGAGCCCAGGTTGGCGAGCAGGCCCTCGAGACAGAGCGCGGCGAAGGGTGCGCGCGTCTCTGTGTGGGCGAGGAAGGACTTGGCCATGGCGAAGTACTCGCTGTTGCGCTGAAGCGAGGCGAGGAAGCAGGGGAAGGCGGCGTCGAGCAGCTCGTTGAGGTAGAACCGCGGGAGTCGCGTCATCGCGAAGACGATCTTCTCCATCACGTCAGCAATCTGGCAATGAGTCCCAGCACCCAACCTCACCTTCTGGTGGGGCACCTCCTCCGTCTCCACGAAGAAATCGTCTAGGCAGAGGTTGAGCAGGAAGGTCTGCTTGAGCTCCTCGAAGCACGTGTCCACGTCGGTCAGCTGCTCGGGCCGCAGGTCCTTGCTCAACAGCGTCTTTAAGTACATGCTCGCCACCGTCGCGACGTTGATCACCGCCCACACGCCCTGCAACACCGCGTAGCCGTACTCCGTCACCTGCTCATCGCCGATCTCGAAGGCAGACTCGCGGCGGGTCAGACGCACCAGCCCGCGCATCGCGCAGTAGTCGTACGGGTTCTGCGGCACGCCGTTCTGAATGGACTCCGCCACGGCGCAGCGCGACTGCTCGAAGAACTCGCGGTCGGCGGCAGCGATCAGACCCACCTGCGCGTGAAGCCAACAGCGCGTAGCCACGTTCACCATCGCCTCGACGTAGCAGGAGGAGAAGCGGCGCAAGCACTGAATGAGAGGCAGGAACGCGTCCACTGAGCGTCATAGAGTCGGGGCGTTCTCACGATGGAGGGAGCTGTCACCGCGCTTGACGTTGGCATCCATGAGCGAGGCGATGTCGTGCAGCACGTCAATCCCGCCGAACAGGAGCGAGGAGGGCAGTTCCCAGCGCCGCAGCATCTGCCCGATGGCGCACACGATCAGATAGTAGTCGGCGGGCGAGATGGTGTTGCGCAGGCTGAAGACGAGGCTGATGTAGAAGATGTAGGCGGTCTTGGAGAACTCCTGGGCGAGAAAGGCCTCGTCGCTGAGCAGCGCGTAGAAGTTGGAGAAGTACCCGACGTACGGCAAAAAGTTGGCCGCGGGCCGCATCTCGAAGAGCCGCGTCAGGCAGGCGAACTCGTCCTCTCGGCCGCCGATCTAGGAGGGATGGATAATGCGTGTGGCAACGTCTTCGCTGGTGATGTTGGTGGAGAGTGCGACGACGCGCGCCAGGATCAGATCCTTGTTCTTCTTGTAGATGAGCGTGTACTCTGGAGCGGACAGCTCTCGCAGCAGAAACTTGATCATCACGAGAGTGGTGTGGATGTAGTCCTTCACGAAGATGGGCATGCTCTCGTTGAGGGACGGAATTGGCGTCAGAACCGCTGCAAGCAACGTCTCTGCGAATGAGATGATGGGGAGGAGAGAACGAGTGAATTGGGACAGGAGGTCCGGTGAGAGGGAGACTTTGCTCTTTAGCGACAGAAAGAGGTTGACAGCAAACCGGAAGGACCGGAGGGACAACACACGAGGTGGCTTCGGAGATGACTGCATTTCGCTACCGGACGGCATGGTACTTGCCGCTCTGCTGATGCGTGCCTGCGCAACCAGGGCATCACGAAATTCAGAGCAGATGACAGTGTAGCTCCGAACAATGGAGACGATCGTGTAGCCGTAAGACTGGATGATCGGGATGTCTTGCTCGTTAACTGTCGGAAGGAGGTCAAGAAAGCACTGGTGGAGCAGGGTGCTGCACTCCCCGTTTTCCTGGCGTGACAACTAGAACGTCAATCTCTAACTCGATTCATACAAATAGCACCATGTCTAGCAATTTGCTTCTTCTCTCATCTCCGATGGGGTGACGACTTTCAAAAATCGTCTTGAGTGCGTATAGACAGGCCCTACTCCATGACCAAGTCGCACAACACATGCTTAGCACATTTCATATAAATGGAGCTGTTGACGTAGTTTCTGCCCTGATTCAGCCAATCCAGCAGCATATCGAAAACAATGTTGGCACTATCTGTGTGTATCCACTGTTTTATGCTCGATGTCAGGCTGTTGACCGCCCCTATCACCTTTCCGTTAATCCCCCTCCCAAAGCGCACCTCCGTAGAACCTTCGGCATGGGACTGCAGCGTACGTCTCAAATTGTCTGTCAGTTCCATTTCCATCTTCAAACTGAATAGGGGATTGTCCTTGCGTCTCACACAAACAGGGTATAGATCGTACTCCGCCAGAATCACATTCTCGGATGGAGGGCCGATGTAAAGGACACACTTGCGGGCATGGAAGTCGTAGAGCGCGGTATTCAGTGTCGTCGGTCTGTAGATCGGCTCCACCTTGTCCGCACTAGTCGTCACCTCTCCCTTCCATCCCTACACATCGCTCAGAACATCCATTCCCTCCTTGAAGGAGCGCGGCGGCGTCAGCTGCTTGTAGCGGGCCTCGCGGTGGATCGAGCTCGCCGAGGGCGTGTCGTCCACGATGATCAGACTGTACATGTTGGAGTGGAAGTGCGGGTGCTCCGGAAGGGCGGTGAAGCGACCGATCTAATCGGGATGGGAAATGCACATTGAAACTCGGTCAAAGGGGGCGACTTCAATGTCCACGACCTTGCCGGACGTCAGATCCATGACCTGGTAGTTGTGACCCACGCAGTGAGGCGTTTCGGTGATGCGTCTCCACGCGTCCTCGTAGGAGGTGGCGTCGAGCAGGTGCGCGTTAAGGCATGCTTATACGGTGCAGTGGATATGTAACGGGCGATGAAGTTCCTGGCAATGCCGTCGAAATCTAGAATGAAGTCAACAGCGAAGCACCCACCTCCCTTGGCCGTATGCAGGTAGTTCATTGACATGGCAATGTGGTTGTTGAATCCGAAGGCTATACTGAATGGAAAGGGAAATGCGTACCCGCCGTCGGCAGCTGTCCCGCATAGCACCACGATGAAAAGTTGCTCACCACAATGTTGTCTAGAGATGATTTAATGACGGGAAGCGCACCGATGGTGATTACCTGATGGAGGAAGGAGGTGCGGTTGAAATCGATGAGACTTCCATCCTCGTTGTGGCAGATTCCCACTAGGATGAAAGGGGAGGAAAAGCGCCACCCTCCTGTCCCTCGTTGATAATCACGTCGGAGCAGGATTCCACGGGCGTAAACGCGAACTCCTTGCTGACATAGTCACTGAACTCCTCGCTCAGCGTGGACATGAAGACGAGGGGGAACGGCACGTCCGCCCCGTCCGCCTGGCCTCTCAGCTCCTCCATGTACTCGGGGAACCTGCGGGACTACGCGTTACCGGTGGAAGCAGCCTGCACATTCACGTCGACGAAGTGATCGAACACCTTCTTTCCGGCGGGCGTGTTGTAGAACGGGAGCATCTTCTCCATGAGGTTCTTATCGTCCGCAAAGCGGGCCTTGATGAAATCACGCGTTTGGCGCCCGAACTAGAAACGGATCACAGGACGCGTGCTACAAGCCTACCGAATACCCAGCGTCATAGTAGCTCTTCGCGTTGACGAAGATCTCTCGAGGAATGTTGATGGACGCGTACACACTATGCATCACAACGATCCCAACACGAAGCAACGAGATGCACAGCAACAGACAAAAGAGGGGCTTCATTGGAGGAATCACTAGGCGCACAAAGCGCGACCAATCCACCCAGCCATTGTCTGAGGGGTCCTCTCGGATTCCGCGTTGTTACTCATGCGGGAGAATCTCTCCGTCCCGAAAACGGAGCCTTTCTGTCTCCCTCGTCGAGTCGAAAACCACAATTCTCTTGTTTCGGTAAGCCCCTTTGCGACGAATCGATGGAGGACAGGAAGGAGCTCTTAACGGAAATCCCGGTTGCGGGAATTATAAAGAAGAACGGAGAGAAGTACATTACGGAGCTGGACGAGACCAAGACCAAGATCGTGGACCGCTATCGCGTTGGGAAGCAGATCGGCAAGGTTCGCGCGGCTGCCGGAGAATGCTGATCAGTAGGGTGGGTTTGCGATTGTGTATGAGCTGACGAGCATTCGGACGGGGAAGAAGTACGCGGGCAAGGTGGTGGAGAAGGCGGGCCTGACCAAGCCCAAGTATCTCGAGAAGGTTGCGGCGCGATGCGGATCTGAGTGCTAGTTCATGAGCGAAATCCGGATTCACCAGTCGCTGGACCATCCCCACATCTGCAAGATGTACAAGCACTTTGAGGATAATCGCTACCACTACCTCATTCTGGAGTTGTGCTCGAACGAGGTCGGGTTCCGTCCCGGGATTGACGCGGTAGACGCTGGCGCATCTGCTTCGCGTCCGGAAGTGCCTCACCGAGCCGGAGGTACAGTACTTTTTGCTGCAGATCATCGACGCGGTGAGCTACCTCCACAAGCGCTGCATCATCCACCGCGATCTCAAATTGGGCAACATCTTCCTCGACGAGAACCTGGAGGTGAAGGTGGGCGACCTGGGTCTCGCGGCGCAGCTGAACGAGCCGAACGAGCGCAAGAAGACGATGTGCGGCACTCCGAACTACATCGCGCCGGAGATTTTGCAGTCGAACGACAAGCGCGCCTACTCCTACGAGGTGGACATCTGGGCGATCGGCGTGATCACCTACACGATGCTGATCGGCAAGGCGCCGTTCGACGGCGGCAGCAAGGAGATCACCTACCGCAAGATCCGCGAGAACGAGCTGTCCTTTCCCATCAAGGACCACCACATTTCCCACCAAGCGCGCATGTTCATCCGGTCGATCCTCAACCCCGACCCCACGCAGCGCCTCACGCTGGAGCAGATGGTACAGCACCCCTTCTTCACCGACTCGCCCATCGACCCGCCCAAGTCGCTGCCGCTCTACATCCTGCGCGAGCCCTTCCTCCTCTCCGCGCGCCTCCCCACCGAGCCCACGCCCGTACTCCAGCGGGCGCAGCGCCTCCCCGCCGAGGACACCGGCGTCGGCGAGGCCAAGCGCATCCGCATGGCCGACCTCCCCGCGCCGCGGCTCCCTGCGCCGACTACTGTGTCTTCTCCTTCTCCTGCAGTGGGTCAGGCGGTGGGAGCAGAGACGTCACATAACACGCAGACAGGCGAGGCGGGCGGCAACGCCTACACAGCGCACCTCTTCCGCCCGCAGGCGGCGGAGTACGACTTGGACGGCAACGGGCGCAACAACCTGAACCGCTTCTCGCTGACGGGCGACCGCGTGGGCGCCGACAGGGCGAGTCATGCGTAGGCGCGCGAGATGGAGGGCCGGCTGGACTACGTGAACCGCTCCTTCCACGACGCGCGCGGGCTGCTGCCGTCGGAGGTGTTCGAGGGCCTGCCGACGGGCATCGTGCCCTCCATCACCGTCCCGCGGGGACGCTTCGAGGAGAAGGAGGGGTCGCCGCTGCTGCAGGCGCACGCGGCGAACCTGTACACGGCGATGAACAACCCGGGACTGAGTGGCGGCTATGTGGGGGCGTGAGGCGTAGTGGTGCCGGCGAACCACGTACAGGTGACCCGCACAGCGGTGAGAGTGACGAGGCGTGGTGAAGAATAGAACTGGATCGTGGACGAGTACGACTTCACACGAAAGTACGGGATCGGGTACATGTTCAGCAACGGCAACATCGGCATCCTGTTCAACGACAAGACCTCCGTACGGAACCGGTGCGCACGTGATGGGTAGATCGTGCTGTCGGCGGACGGCATGTTCTTCGAGTACCACCCGCGCATCTCGATCACGCAGTGGAACGCCAAGCAGACGTTCCCGCCGTCGGTGTCGGGCAGCATCGACGACTACCCCGACGAGCTGGCGAAGAAGATCACGCTGATCAAGTACTTCCGCACCAATTTCCGAGATCGTGCGGAGAACCGCATGCTGTCGAAGGAGGAGGTGGAGGACACGGCGCGCGGCGGGCCGAAGGTGAACATGCCGTTCGCGCTGAAGTGGCTGAAGAAGGAGGACGCGTCGATCTGCATGCTGAGCACGGGCGCCATTCAGGTGCGCTACGATGGAGGCACCATCCTGAACTTGGAGAGTCCGTTCGACGACGTGACGTATTTGGACAAGTACGGCGTCGTGACCGCCATGCCGCTGGCGAAGGCCATCTCGCTGAAGAGAGACGATCTCATGCGGCGCTTGGACTACGTGGAGAGCAACATCCAGGACATCGTGACGCACCTCAGCAAGGCCCACCATTAATGCATTCGCGTGTTGTTTGTTTCACTTCATTCTTGCACTCCACTTGTTTCCCTCCGGGAGCTCCACATCGTCGTGCCCATGTCCTCTTACTGGAGTTCGCTGCCTCGCTACTACTGCAAGTACTGCAATTACTGGTGCGTGGACAACAAGATCGTAGCTATCACGGATGCGTTTTATGGAGTAGAACAGACAGCGCCACGAGTCGTCCGAGCAGCATCAGCAGAATGTGGAGAAGTATCTGGCGAGACAGAAGAGCGCAAAGGAAAGAGTGGCTGCGCAGGAAAAGGAAGTGAACCGCGTGCTGAAGCAGGCTGAAGACGTGCGTGCTTTTGAGTTGGGTGATGATCGTAGGACGCGCTGAATGCCATGCTGAATAACAACGAGATCAAGGATAGCCGGACACTGGATGCACTGGGTGGGAGAAAGAAGACACAGAAGCGGAAAGCCTTTCTCTTTGACGATATGCCTCCTATCCGCATTCACTACGATACAGTGCCGAGTGCGCAAGAGTGGAGGGCGCAATTCGAGGAAAACCAGCCCGTTGTGTATGATGAGGCTACAGGGAACATTCCTCCGCCACCGCCCATGCCCACGTCCCAACCCATCGTGTATGACGAGAAGATGGGTAACATTCCTCCTCCTCCCCCTCTCACCTCCACATCGCATCCCACTCCCTACAACACGCCTCCAACGCCTTCTCAAGCTGCTCCAATGGAGCAAACAGAGCAAACAGAACAAAAGCCACCAATCAAGTACAACTTCGACTACGACTCGAAACTAACGGAAGAGGATTTGGTGGGAGATGAAGGGAACAATGAATGATAGTTTGGGAGCTGGAAGACAGTGTCGGTGACGCAGGTGAGCGAGGCGGACCTGCAGAAGAGAGAGGAGCAGTACGAGAAGGCGGTGATGAAATCAAACAAGGAGGAGAAGAAGAAGGGCAAGGGCAAGAAGAAGGCGACGGAAAAGCCGAAGAAGGAGGAGGACGAAGACGAAGACGAGAAGGATGCCTTTGACATGTACAACCCGTTTGGAGGCTCATACAAGTGCGTGCGAGGGAGTGCGTTGATGAGTAGGGGCGTGAATCTCAGCCTGGACGAGCCCATGTACATTCCGGAAAAGAAGGCCTTGAAGCCGAAGGTGGAAGAGGTCAAAGTGGAGGAAAAGAAGGAGGAGAAGGTGGATCAGCCGTTCATCTCCACACCGATTTCCTTTTCCTTTTCGCCCAAGCCCAGCAGCACGTCGCAGAAGCCGGCCGCTCCCGTTTCAAAGAGTCTGTCCGCTTTTTTCTCCTACCCTGTTTGTTCCATTCAACGAGCGAAGTGCAGGTTTTTCCCGTAGTTCCTAGGGGTGGAGAGTGCCTGCTGGAGGAGCAAAAACGGGAGACACAATTGGTGCCGAATTTTGGATGGCGTTTCTCATCCACTCATCAGTATTTCTTTCTCCTGATCCTTTTGAATCACCATGAAGGTTTTCTTCGATTACTTTGGCTGCTGCGAGCTGGTCTCCGACTCCTTCGATCACACCGAGACGGATCTCCTGTATGCGCGCGTGTCGGAGGAGTGATGCGTAGCTACTCCGTGGAGGCTAAGATGGTCCCTAAGGAAGACGCTGAGGATCCCGAGCTCGAGAAGATCCTCGATGTCGTCCAGAACCACAAGTGCGTGGAAAAGGGGTGAAGTTACGAATAGCCTGATGCAGTACGCCGACGACACTGCCCTGGACAAGAAGACCTTCACGGCCATGATGAAGAAGTACGTGAAGCAGGTCCGCATGCTTCTGAAGGAGACCAATCCTTCCAGAGAGGAGGCGTTCGTCAACGAGATGAACGAGTACATCAAGACCATCCTCAAGAACTTCAAGGACTACGACTACTACCATGGTACTTGCGACTATGATGCGATGGTGGGCTTAGGACAGTGGGATGATGTATAGGCCGAGAAGTGCGACGAGATGAAGGCCAAGGCTGAGGCTGCCGGCAAGGACGCTTCGGGTCTGACCCACCTCCAGGAGATGATTGTCATCTGCGAGTACGTGGACGGCATGAAGCCCACCTTCCACTTCTTCAAGGACGGTATGTACACTGAGAGCTATTAAATACGCGGTGTATTTCTCTTACTCTGGTTTGTTCCACATCCTTCTGCAGTGAAACGCCCGCTTGGTTTTCAGCTAGTTTCTCGATTTCGCGTAAGCAATGCAGGCGGTGGCACGATTGGTTCGTCCTCTGACGTGTTCTCTCTCAAACATGACGATGCGGTTGGGTTCCCAGCGATTCTTTGGGTAGCGCTTCTGCCGCGCCGTAACAACTAGCGCTTTCGCTGGATCCGACCTCGAGTACAACCAGCTGGTGGACAAGGAGCTGAACGCCATTGAAGATGCGCTGGACGGCATAGACGACGACGTGGACGCGCTCGACTACAATACATCGGTAGCAGAGTTCAATGGTGCTGATGGCTAGAATGGCGTGCTGACGATCAATCTCGGCGCAAAGGGCTCGTTTGTGATTAACAAGCAGCAGCCTAAGAAGCAGATCTGGTGGTCCTCGCCGATCAGGTCAGGTCCCTCACTCGCTCTCATTCGTAGTGGACCGAAGCGTTTTGAATACAACCCCGATGACAAGAAATGGTACGAGGCCGCGGTGATCGACGACGTGAAGAACTGCCGACAGGTGCAGGACGACATCAACGGCCTCCTGACGAAGGAGATGAAGTCGCTGGTGGGCGTTGATCTCAAATTCTCTCGTCCTTGTTCTGACACGCAACGCCATTCTATTCTTGGGAGAGACTCCTTCTTGCCTCACGAACCATGGAGAACGCAGAATCGATCGAGCAGATGCTGAAGCCCACGAGAAAGCGACGCGGCATCCTGCTAATCCTCTTCTTCGTCCTTGCGTCCATTCAAGTCGCATCCTCGCTCCAGATCCAATACGCGGCCGACGCATACAATGTGCGCAAGAGTGGCGAGAATCACCCCTAGACGCGCATGGAAGGAAAGGCTACGTGGATTATGAGCAGGTGTTTTATTGTCAGTTCATTCATAGAGTTAAGCCTGTTCGTTTTCGTCTTCCGTTGCATCGTGCTGCTGATGGGTGTAATCGGTGTTTTCCACACGAAGGTGAATTTATCCATAAAAGTTCAAGCTAGATCACGCCGTGGACCATCGCTTCGACGAGCTCCTTCTTTGCTTACATTCTGGGATCCTTCTTGCGAATTGTGATCATCATCAAGTCGGTTACGTGGCCGCGTAGCGACTGCACCCTGTGCGTGACGGGTAGAGAGAATCCTCAACTTCCTTCTGTTTATGTACGACGTGACGACCAACATTGTGTGTCTTGGTTTGACGGCCGTGTTCGCGTACCAGTCGATCTGTAACGGAGGAGTGGTAAGGTGATGCGTAGACATCCACTCGAGCGACAAGGTGTCTCTGAACATGCAGGACCCCCAGCAGCAGTTCACGATGCTGCTGGTCAAGGCGCTGATCAGCATTCTCCCCGCTGCGGGCTTCTTCAGAGCGCCCATCCTCAAGGCGGCGAAGCTGGACTGGCGTGTTTGTTGCAACAAGGAAGGAACAAAGGGCTTTTCGTCAACTATCCTCTTAAGCCTCGGTCTTGCTGCGACGAAGTCTCTGAATGGACGATCTCACGGTCATAGCGACAGGAGTAGACACCATGAACGCACCTCCAGCGACCACCTTTCCGCACTTCTTGCACTCCCAGATACCCGTGCAAGCTCTCTTCACGGTGTTCTTACCGCAGAAAGCGCAGGTGTAGCTAGGGGTTATGAGGCCACGAGAGGAAATACGTGCTGTGCTGGCTGATTTCGATCTTCTTCACGATCTTACGGAGGGAGGAACCGTATCTCGTTCCGTACTTGCCGCAAATACCGACCTTCTTAGTTCTCTTGCCCTACAACGCGAGTTAGACCGATTCCCACAGCGAATCATCCCATGCAAACCGCGACGCGCGAAGCGGCCAGTCAAGCACATACCATAGTGAATTCAGATGAAAGAGGTGATGCCCTTAAACTACTGTCGTGGAGACAAAGGGCATCCAGCCCCCCACAGCGCTCCTTCCATGCCCAGCAATAACACCCACTCCCATTGTACCCCTACAGATAAGACTCCGGTGAAACGCCCGCTGTGGTTTCCAGAGATGTTCAGTGATCGGCGGAGCGAAGGGGCCTTGATAGGAGCGGCCGGGGAATCACTGAACAGTCCTTCCTCTCTCGGTGGTGGCTACGCTCAAATAACCCTTTCAATCGATAATATTTGTGGAAATGGTATGTGTTTTGGAAATGGGGAAAAGGAAAGGGATGCGTGGAAGAAGGGACGTTATGCTGACCGCGTTTAGGTTCATGTCCCCAAGACTGAGAACACTTATTGCAAGAAGTGCAATAAGCACACCGAGCATAAGGTAACGCAGTACAAGGCTGGCAAGGCTTCGATCAGACCTCAGGGTGAGCGGCGGATCCGCGGCTTTTAGGAATAGGCAAGAGACGATACGATGCCAAGCAGAAGGGTTTTGGTGGTCAGACCAAGCCTATTTTCCACAAGAAGGTGAGTTGCTGCATGGGCGGTGTGAAGTGCAGGCGAAGCAGACCAAGAAGCTGGTGCTCCGTCTTGAGTGCAAGGAGTGCAAGACCAAGGCTCAGAGACCTCTGAAGAGATGCAAGACCCTTGAGATTGGTGAGAAGAAGAACAAGGATGCCCAGACCTACTAAGCCCATTCGCATGGTTTCGGTGGAGTATTATCTTGAAAGACATGTTGTTTGTTGCAGTGACGTCGTGCTGTCGTTCGACGGGGCGGGTGGTTTACAGCGCAATCCAATGGGAGTGGGGCTGCGGGTTTGACGCCTTGTCAATGCTTCGTCCCGAAAAGCCCCAAAGAATGCTTTCCAAGGCGCTTCAGCACTACACGAAGGAGTCCTCCCCGGTACTGAGGTCGTTCGGACGTCTCGTTCAGGAGAAGACGCCCTGCTACAAATTGTTCGAGATCTACCGATTCAACCCCGACAAGGACATCAAGCCGCACATGGAGCGGTATGCAGTCGATTTATCGGAGTCGTTGCTCTCCGCGACGTCAATCGTAGATGTGGCGGAATGCTCCTAGACGGCCTCATTTACATCAAGACCCACATCGACCCCACCCTCACCTTCAGAAGGTGCGTGGTTCTTATAGAGTATCCCATAGATCGTGTCGGGAGGGCATTTGCGGCTCTTGCTCGATGAACATCAACGGGGAGAATGGACTGGCTTGCCTCACGCCCCTCACCCGCGACTCGAAAACGGTGACGCTGCGTCCGCTTCCTCACATGTTCGTCATCAAGGACCTGGTGATCGGTACGGAATGCCGCTCTGCTCCGATGTAGACCAAACAAACACCTACGAGCAGTACGCGAACATCAAGCCGTGGCTGCAGAAGAAGCACCCGCACAGCACGGACTACACCTGCGAGAATCTGCAGAGTCCGGAGGAGCGCGCGCGGCTGGACGGTCTGTACGAGTGCATCCTCTGCAACTGCTGCACCACGTCCTGTCCCTCCTACTGGTGGAACCCCGACAAGTACCTCGGTCCGATGGGTTGGGGAGGAGGCGGGGACTGAGGAGTAGTGCTGCAGCAAGCCTACCGCTGGATCGTGGACTCGCGCGACGAGATGACGGAGGAGCGCATCCGCGACCTGGACGACACCTACCGCCTCTTCCGCTGCCACGGCATCATGAACTGCACGCACGCGTGTCCCAAGAAGCTGAATCCCGGCAGGTCTATCTTCCAAGTCAAGCACCTCGTGTTCCATCGCAAATGGCTTGTTTGTTCACAAACAGATCATCGCAGTATACTATAGCCGACCTCTCCCTTCGGAACCAGCACCCTCTTCAGCGTCATGTCCGAGCAGCAGTCGATCACCGACTCGCCGCTCGCGTTCTTCATGTACCAGTCGACCCCCTGCTCCTCACTCCCACTCCTCACCCTCACGTGCATTCCCTCCCGCTTCAGCTTCAAAAACGCGAGCAGAGTCTCCTTGTTGCCCTGCTGCGCGGCAACGTGCGTCGGGTAGTTCCCGTCCTTGTCCGCCACCAGCTTCGCCCCATGCCCCACCAGCAACTCCACACCCTCCTTCCAGCCAATGTGCGCAGCGATGTGCAGCGCCGTGTACCCGTTGTCGTTCTGCGCGTTCACGTCGGCGCCGTTATCGCACAGATACTGCATCAGCTCCTTGCTTCGGGAGTAGATCGCCAGCATCAGCGGCTTGTCGCGCACCACGCCGATGTCGCTGTTGATGTCGAACCCGCCCTTCACATAGCGCGCCACGTTCGGGATGTCGCCCGACTTCAGGTACTCCTTCCACTCCCTGCGCGTCACACGCCCTCACCAGCCGTACGAGAGCTGTCGGCGCAGCTCCTCCTGTCGGCGCAGCTCCTCCTCCTCCAGACGCTTCTGCCGCTCTCGCTCGATGCGGGCGCTGCGAGCGAGGAGGTAGGACATGGCCAAGTCGATGCTGCTCTTGGAGGTGGGCAGCGCGCTGGAGATGAGGAGGGGAGGAGAGCACTACTGGATCGCGTCGATTAACTGGACCATCGTAAGCACGCTGACCAGACACGCAGAGCGACTCACCACTAGTCCTAATTCTCTGCTGCACAGTCCCACCGTCAACCTTCTCCACCTGCAATTCCTTGCCATTCACGAAGGCGTGGTCCGTCACGCCGAGCATGTCGATACAGTCGAGATACTCGAGATTGTGGTGCACTTCGTTTTCCACGTAATACGCCTACGCATCACCATTTCCAGCCATTATTGCCTCTCCGTGGCGAATGAAGAGAATGCCGGCCCACTTGGCGGAGGACTCGCTCTTCACGTCGAAAATGATGCTGTTCGGCTGGGCGTAGACGCGCTTCACGACCTTCATCAGCGACTCCATCAGCGTGTCAAAAATGGGCTTGTCGAACATTTTGCTCAGCATTTGGAGGGTGTTGGCATTCACCAGACCGCGATTCCTAACCTTTACACGGACTCACCGATTCAACAGATAGGAGCAAATCTGCGTCTTCAGGGGATCTTCAAGGAAGGAGAGAACGTAATCCTCGTGCCGCGCATGGTCTTCTTTGTTACCCTCCTCCAGTTTCGCGACAACTTCCGGCTCTATCTTTCGCACAGCCTTTAAAAACGACGAAGACAGAGCCTTGAAGAGTTTCCTGCGAATTAGGCACTGGCACTCGGTTCTACGGAGGGAGAGATTCATTCTGCTGGTATGTATCCAGATACTTGGTAATCGCAACAACAGTGGCTCTTCTCCCAAACATGGATCCAATACTGACTCCCACAATCCATTCATTCTTCTTGGGAATGGTACATTGGAGACCCACCTGCTTCCGAATCGACGTCCCTTCCAATGATAGAACACGTCAGGAGCGAGTTGCTTCCGACTCCAAAAACAGTGCCGATTTTGCTGGTTTTTGAAGCGCGTTTTTCTCGCTAAAGAGACAATGTTGGAGGGCAACATTTCTTCGCTTCTCAGCAGCACACTGAGCAAAGTGTTTGAGGAAAAATGTTTGACCAAGGACAACATACAGACCGATCTCTACAACGGTGGATCCTCTCTTCTGAGAAATTTACGGGTAGGACACATTCGCTATTTCAACCTGGAAATCAAGAGGAACGTGCTGAACAGTCTCTCTGTCCCCATCGGGTTGATCCGCGGCGTCGTCCGCTCTCTGGACGTCAAGATCACCACGTCGTCCATCTTTTACAGCGATCCGTTGCGTTTGGTGGTTTGCATTTCATCCGCGCGTTTCCCAATAGGCTGAAGATCTGTGTCTCGTCGTCGAGCCCATCGACGACTACCCAATCGAGGACTCGATCCGCAATTACTACGTGGGGTTGGCGTTTTCTCTCCATTGCTAGAACGCGAAGCTCTCGGAGATATCCGTCGTCGAGGTGCGGCGCCAATTGCAGAAGGCGCTGCTCACGAAGGAGGAGGGCGGTGATGATGAGGGCGGGTATCTGAGCATGCTCCTGCGCAACATTGTCAACAATCTGGAGATCACGCTCAAGGGAGTGAGTCCAATTCCACCACTTTCCCTTAGATCCACCTCCGCTACGAGGATCATCTCCCCAACACGCCGTTCTTCGCCTTCGGCGTGATCGTGGACTCCCTCACCTTCAGTGTACTTTATGTTCGCGACTCCCACCCGTAGACGCTCTCGGACCCGCATCTCGACAAGAACAAGACCTACAAGCAGTTGGCGATCAAGAACGCTCGCGTGTACTTCAACGACTCGCTGGGTAGGTGCCGGTCCCCCATCTCACCGCAGAGCGCAACTGGGAGAACTACTCGCTGCTAGAGATGATCGACATCACGAAGCTGCCCGACGAGGGCAACGTGAACCTGGTGAACATCCCCGACCTGCTGGTGTACATCGCCAACATCCGCAAGAACTACGACCTGTGGCGGCCACGCCTCCTCGTCAGCCGTAGCTTCAACCCGGACCAGTCGATCTTCATCCAAATCCCGCACATCGAGCTGTCGCTGTCGCACACGCAGTACGTGCGCCTGCTGCAGACCAACGACTTCTTCACGCGCACCGGCAATCGCGACAACTACTCGCTCATCCGCAAGGAGGTGATGGACGGCGCGGGCGTGGACGAGGCCGCGCTGCACGCCTCGCCGCGCCTCCTGTGGAAGTACGGGATTCGCTGCATCGTGCGCAACATCCGCAAGATGAAGTGCTCCTACAACCGCGCATACCTGTCGGCGATCTGGCAGCACGGGCAGGAGTACTGCGAGCTGTACCGGGAGAAGCTGGCGGCGGAGGAGCGCGGCGACAAGATGGGGAAGGAGGCGGCGGCGAGGCTGATGACGTGCGAGAACCTGCTGCCCACGCACACCATCCTCCTCTGGCGAACCTTCGTGGAGCGGCAGTGTGCAGAGGCGGTTCCCGTGACTGTGGCTCCGTGCTGTGATTCGTAGCCGCCCTCGCTCCGCCAGCGCATCTGGGCCTTCGTCGCGGGCTCTTCCACTGAAACGCCACCCACCGTGGTGGGTGACTCGAACGTGGATGGAAGCATTTCGGGTGTCTCGAGTGTTGAGGGCAGTACTTCGGGTGTGGAGGATGTGGAGGACACAGAGGACTCGGCGGACATGCTGAGTCTGGAGGACCTGCCGCCGGACTACATCAAGACGATGATCCGCGTGACCATCACGGAAGTCAAGTTCCGACTGATCGCCGACTCCACCGCCCACCTGCCCACCAGTCGGTCACTGAACAACCCTACTCCTAATAACCGGTCGCTGAACAACCCAACACCGAGCGGTCGTCAGCAGGACAAGGTGCTGTGCTGCCTGTTCCTGAACAACCTGTCGTTCACGCTGCAGACGGGGTACGAGTGGTGGGAGGTGAGCTGCGGCGTGAACAACTTCGCGCTGAAAGACTACTCGTCCAACCGCAACCAGCTGAAGTACCTGATCAAGCGCAACGACGACTACTACACGAGTGGTGGCGCTGGGCGTGCGTGACGTATAGACGACTCTCACCTGTACGCGGACAAGCGTGACATGATCCAGATCAAGCTGAAGTACGGGCAGAATCTGATGATCTACGGCAACATCAACAACTTGGACGTGTTCGTGAACCTGGCGTCGATCCTGCGCATTGTGAGCTTCTTCGAGATGCCCTCAGACACCATCCGCCCACCCAAGCAGAAGTGAAGGTGAAGAGAGGTGATCACACACAGGTCATCACAGAAGGAGGTGCCGCAACTCTTCATCATCATGACCTATCTGTACACGGTCCACCCCACACTCACCATCTCTAACGTGCACATGTACGTGCCTGCCGACGTGAACGACCTCGACACCACCATGTGCGTGATTGCCATTCCCGAAGTGGTCTTTAAGGGCAGGAGAGAAGGAGGGGTGTGAGCGGTAGACAACGGAATGAAGGGCGAGCTGAGCGAGGCGGAGAAGGATCTGATCGTTCTGAACAACTTCTCCACCACGCGGCTGAGCGTGCTGCACGGGCTGCCCGAGGCGCCGATCCCGACGAAGGACAGCAGCGAGCCCATCTTGGTGAGTTGCAACATCTCGAAGCTGCACATCATCGTATGCGACCTGATGGACTTATACACCGACTCTCGCTACGTGAACGCGCACAAGCTGAAGGTGCTTCACGACACCGATCTGACCCTGATTCTCTCCTTCCCTCTTCTCCATGATAACGAAGTGATCACTGAACACATCCACGTGTCGGCTTCTCTTCACGTCTCTCACATCAACACCACATTCGACTTTTTGTCGCTCGAGCGCATCTGCGGCCTGCTCCGCTCCCTCTCCACCCAGTCCAAGCTGGACTACGAGAAGGATGTCGTGCGGCAACTCAACGACGTTCCCACCGCCGGCTTCTTCAGCACGCCCTCCGCCAGCCTTGCCGACGCGCAGGGCCACGGCAACAATCTGACGAGCAATCTGGTGAGCATCTTCAACACCTACAAGCCGCCGGAGGACGCCGAGTCCCGCGACAGCGAGCCGTTCGTCTCGCCAGCGGAGTCCCTGCAGTCTCTGCTGGCTTCCCCGCGGGAGTCGCTCTCCGCGCGGTCGTCGCGGTCGTTCCGACGGTCCTCCAGCGACTTCCACTCGATCGCCTCGGAGGACGACGCGGACTTCCACTCAGTGGCGGACAGCCGGAGCACGGCGTCGGGCGAGGAGGACGAGTTCAAGTCCGTGTGCGACGACTCGTCGTCGCTGTCACGCCGCGTGGACTGGCTGAGTGACTCGGGATCGCTGCACTCCTCCTTCCCCGCGCGGGACAGTCTGATGCGTCGCAACAGCGTGTTCAGCATCTCCAGCTCGAAGCACGCCTCGCGGCGCAGTCACGTGCGCGACCGGTTTATGAGCATCGGCGGTGACGACGGCGACGAGGACTTCAAGAGCGTGGGCTCGGCCGGTCTGACGCACGCTGGCTCGCTGGACGCGGGAGGAGGGAAGAAGCGTATGAACCTGAACTGGTCGCTGTTCGACATTTTGCCGATCGACTTCCCGATGATCAGCCTGGTGAACGTGCACCCGTTCTACTGCACCATCCGGCCGGAGCTGGTGACGATCGACATGTCGGTGAACGTGGACAGCGTCAGCGTGATCCTCGCCGAGAACAAGAAGGACAAGGTGGGCGGAGGTGGGCGGCGTGAGGCATAGAACACGCACGCCATCGCAGTGCTGTTGGGCAAGATCGCGTTGGACTCGTCACACACCCTCTCCGTGCGGTATCTCGACATCGCGCTGGAGCAGCTGTTCGTCACACCGCTGTACACCAACGTGTTTTACCACGACAGCGACCTCATCCACTCCGACCTCCGCCAGTCCGTTCTGCACGTCGCCGCCACGCCCAACGCCGTCGCGCTGAAGACGACTTATCTGATGCCCGATGGGGACGCTGCGAGCAAGCTGCAGGCGGAGGTGGAACTGGGCAAGGTGCTGCTAGTGGCGGACGACTCCCTGTTCCTGTGCCTGTCGCTGCTGAACAAGGTGGTATGTCTCACCACTCCCTACTTCTCTGCCGCCAGTGACGTGTCCGCAGGAGCAGGCGTGGTGAGTGTGCCCGTGGTTACGGGTGGTGTTCTCAACACAGCCAGCACAGCCAGCACAGCCAGCACAGCCAGCACAGCCAGCATAGCCAGCATAGCCAGCAC
>OIWT01001372.1_pt1 | contig 29536 bp, 43 predicted proteins | sample 1587701 | NCBI WGS metagenome assembly OIWT01 (sample SAMEA3888904, study PRJEB22519) | human gut metagenome | biome: human gut; feature: human-associated habitat; material: faeces | place: Denmark | collected 2009 | reverse complement strand
TAATTTCGCAAAAATTCTTGAAAATTTTAAAACACCCGGAACGGTGTATTGAAAAGCTTGAAGAAAAATTGTAAAATAGGAAGTACAGGTTGATGATTTTTTGCAGAAAACACCCGGATGAGTGGCTTTGAAAAAGCAGAAAACACCCGGTTTGGTGTGTGAAATAGTTTGCGGCAAAAAAATATCGAAAAAATCTGAAAAATATGCGGAAAAACGCTTGACAAAGCGTGTTTGTTTATATATAATAATACCTGCGTGACTGCACAGGCGGATGCTTCGGCATATCCCCGGAGCGTCCGCAAGATATGCGTTGAAGCGGGAGGTTGCCGTCTGTGTGACGGGTAATTTCCGCCGAGTATGTCCGATTTTAAACCGGGCGACAAGAAATACTGCACACCCGCGTGTTGCCGTTTCAGTGATGAGCTGCTTCGGCAGGGGTCTTGTTGTTAAAGCACTGCTGCGCTTTATGTGTGGCTGTGTGCGTCCGGAGATACCTATGCGCTTTTTTCTCTATATTATATAAAGAAACTGCGGCAGAGGGATTTCCGTTTTTTAATGATGAGGCGAGAAACACCCGGAAGCGTTGTGTTTCACAGAGTCGCACCCCATTGCGTGTCATTGGGAATCAAACAAGGAGGCGATTTTAGTGGCAGTCAAAGAAAAAATCAGGATCAGACTCAAAAGCTATGATCACCAGCTCGTAGATCAGGCAGCAGAGAAGATTGTTGAAACCGCAAAGCGCACCGGCGCTCGCGTTTCAGGTCCTATTCCGCTCCCGACCGAGAAAGAGATTGTAACTATCCTGCGCGCCGTCCACAAATATAAGGACAGCCGTGAACAGTTTGAGCTCCGCACCCACAAAAGACTCATAGACATCCTGAGACCTTCCAACAAAACTGTTGAAGCTCTCACCGGTCTTGAGCTTCCTGCCGGCGTTGAAATCGAAATCAAGTTCTGATTGAACAAGAAAGACGAAGACGACAAACAGCAGGTCATGTCGGCAAAAGCCGACCAATAACCGAAGGAGGCAGAAAAATGAAAAAAGCAATCGTGGGCAAAAAGCTTGGTATGACCCAGCTTTTTGACAAGGCGGGAAAAGTTATTCCCGTAACGGTCGTTGAGGCCGGCCCCTGCGTCGTTGTTCAGAAGAAAACTGTTGACAACGACGGTTATGAATCCGTTCAGCTCGGATACGGCGAGGTAACCGAAAAACACCTCACCAAAGCACTTAAAGGACATTTCGCAAAAGCGGATGTCGCCGCGAAGAAGTATCTCCGCGAGTTCAGACTTGATGATTGCTCCATTCTCAACGTTGGCGACATCGTAAAAGCAGACGCTTTTGAAGTCGGCGAAAAAGTTGACGTTGTTGCAAAGAGCAAAGGTCATGGTTATGCAGGTACCATCAAACGCTATGGCTTCGGCCGTCTGCGTGAGACTCACGGTTCCGGTCCCGTAGGACGCCACATCGGTTCTTTGGGCGCTTGCTCCGATCCTTCCAGAGTTATGAAGGGCAAGAAGCTCCCCGGACACATGGGCGTTGTACGCACCACCGTTCAGAATCTTGAAGTTGTCAAGATTGACCCTGAAAACAACCTCATCGCTATCAAGGGTGCAATTCCCGGACCTAAAGGCGCAGTCGTAAGTATTCAGGCCGCTGTTAAGAAACAGAAGATCAAGAACACCGCTGCACAGTCCATCAGTAAGAACCCGCAGAAAGCATCTGCACGTAAATGATAAAGGAGGAAAAGACACATGTTGGATCTTAAAGTTTTGAACATGAACGGCGAAGAAGTCGGTACTCTTTCCCTCTCTGAAGCCGTTTTCGGCGTTGAGCCGAACACTGTTGCCATGCACGCTGCAGTAATCAACCATCTTGCAAATCGTCGTCACGGTACTCAGTCCACCAAGACCAGAACCGAAGTTTCCGGCGGCGGACGCAAGCCTTGGAAACAGAAGGGCACCGGCCACGCACGTCAGGGCTCTATCAGAGCTCCGCAGTGGACTCACGGCGGCGTAGCACTTGGCCCCAAGCCCCGCAAGTATCGCTTCACCCTCAACAAGAAGGTTCGCCGCGCAGCGCTTCTTTCCGCACTCAGCTGCAAAGTTGCCGCAGGCGAAATGATCGTTCTCGATTCTCTTGAGCTTGCAGAAATCAAGACCAAAGCAATGGTCAAGACTCTTGCAAACGTAAAAGCAGACGGCAAAACCCTTATCGTTATGCCTTCCGTCAATGAGAACGTTATCAGAAGCGCACACAACATTCCCGGCGTAAAAACCGCTCTTACCAATACGTTGAACGTATATGACATCCTCAACCATGACTACTTCGTAGTTACCAAAGAGGCTGTTGAGAAAATCGAGGAGGTGTATTCCAAATGATGAAAACCGCACAGGACATCATCATCGCTCCGGTTATCACCGAAGCTTCCATGGCAGCTATTGCTCAGAAAAAATACACTTTCCGTGTTATGAAAAAAGTTAACAAGCAGGAAATTGCCGCTGCAGTCGAAGAGCTTTTCGGCGTAAAAGTCGCAAAGGTAAACACCATCAACGTCCGCGGACGTTCCAAGAGAATGGGCCTTCACTCCGGCAAAACTGCTGACTGGAAGAAAGCGATCGTAACCCTTAAGGCAGATTCCAAGGGCATCGAGTTCTTCGAGAGTATGCTGTAAGGAGGACGAAATAGATGGCTATTAAGTTCTATAACCCCACTACTCCCGGTCGTCGCGATATGTCCACCATTGATTATTCTGGACTGTCTAAGGTAGCCCCGGAACGCAGCCTTCTGGAACCCATGAAGAAGCATTCCGGTCGTAACTCCTACGGCCGCATTACCGTTCGTCATCGCGGCGGCGGCAACAGAACCAAATATCGTGTAATCGATTTCAAACGCGGTAAAGTCGGCGTTTCTGCTGAGGTTAAATCCATCGAGTACGACCCCAACCGTTCCGCTCACATCGCTCTTGTTCAGTATGAAGACGGCGAGAAGAGATACATTGTTGCTCCTCACGGACTCAAGGTCGGCGACAAGGTTGTTTCCGGTCCGGAAGCAGACATCATCGCAGGCAACGCTCTTCCCCTTGCCAACATCCCCGTTGGTACCTTCATCCACAACATTGAGCTTTACCCCGGAAAAGGCGCACAGCTTGCTCGTTCCGCAGGCGTTATGGCACAGCTTATGGCGAAAGAGAACAAGTACGCGCTTGTACGTCTTCCCAGCGGCGAGCTTCGCAACATTCCCAGCGAATGCTACGCAGTTGTCGGTCAGGTGAGCAACATCGACCATGCTAACGTAAGCTACGGCAAAGCAGGTCGTGTTCGCCACATGGGTTGGAGACCTACCGTCCGTGGTTCCGTTATGAACCCCTGTGACCATCCTCACGGCGGTGGTGAAGGCAAATCTCCTATCGGTCGTCCGGGTCCTGTAACCCCTTGGGGCAAACCTGCTCTTGGTTATAAGACCAGAAACAAACATCAGCGTTCCGATAAGTTTATCGTAAGACGCCGCAACGGCAAATAATCTGGAAGGAGGCAAACAGGAACAATGAGTAGAAGTATTAAAAAAGGACCTTTCGTGCAGCCCGTTCTTCTTGCAAGAGTTCGTGAGATGAACAAAGCCGGAGAAAAGAGAGTTCTTAAAACCTGGAGCCGTTCGTCCACGATTTTCCCTGATTTCGTGGGACACACCTTTGCGGTGCACGACGGACGCAAGCATGTTCCGGTATATGTAACTGAGGATATGGTTGGACACAAACTCGGTGAGTTTGCACCTACCAGAACCTTCAGAGGACACGCCGGTTCTAAGAAAACTAACAACGGTAAATAAGGCCGAGAGGAGGATTTCAAATGGAAGCAAGGGCTTATTTGAGATATGCCCGCATCTCGCCGCGTAAAGTACAGATCGTTCTTGATCAGATCAGAAACAAACCTGTCGATTACGCAATGGCAGTGCTTAAAAACACCCCTAAAGCGGCCTGTGAGCCGCTTGAGAAGCTCCTGAAATCGGCTATCGCCAACGGAGAGAACAATCACGGCATGAGCAAAGACGCAATGTACGTCTCTGAATGCTTTGTAACTCCCGGCCCGACGATGAAACGAATTCAGCCCAAGGATCACGGAAAAGCATATCGTATTCTTAAGAGATCTTCTCACATCACCATGGTTCTCAAAGAGAAAGACTAATCGGAGGAGGTAAACAATGGGACAAAAGGTTAATCCCCACGGCTTCAGAGTGGGCGTAATAAAAGATTGGGATTCCCGCTGGTTTGCCAAGGACGAAGTCTTCGGCGATATCCTTGTGGAAGATTACAATCTTCGTAAATTCCTTAAACAGAAACTTTACGCAGCCGGCGTACCGAAAATTGAAATTGAACGCACCGGCGACAACAAGGTGAGAATCCACATTCACTGCGCAAAACCCGGTATGGTCATTGGCCGTCAGGGTGCAGAGATTGAAAAACTTCGCGCAGAGTGCGAAGAACTGCTCAATAAGGGCAAAGAAGAAAAGGTTCAGGTTTTCCTCAACATTGTTGAAGTTAAACAGCCTGACAAGAACGCACAGCTTGTTGCAGAGAATATTGCTGCACAGCTCGAGCGCAGAATCTCTTTCCGCCGTGCAATGAAACAGGCTATCGGCCGTTCCATGAAGCTTGGCGTAAGAGGTATCAAAACCAAATGCTCCGGTCGTCTCGGCGGCGCCGAAATCGCCAGAGTTGAAGAATATCACGAGGGTACTATTCCGCTGCAGACCATCCGTGCCGACATCGACTACGGTTTTGCAGAAGCTGCCACCACTTATGGCCGCATCGGCGTAAAGGTCTGGATTTACAACGGCGACGTTCTTACCGACGTTAAAAAACAGCCCTCCCGCAAGGAAGGAGGAAGAAAATAATGCTTCTTCCGAAGAGAGTTAAATACCGTCGTGTCCAGAGAGGACGCATGAAGGGTACCGCACATAGAGGTAACTTCGTTTCCAACGGCGAATACGGCCTTATGGCTCTTGAACCCTGCTGGCTGAAAGCCAACCAGATCGAGGCAGCCCGTATCGCAATGACCCGTTACATCAAACGTGGCGGTCAGGTATGGATTAAAGTATTCCCGGACAAACCTGTAACTCAGAAACCCGCCGAGACCCGTATGGGCTCCGGTAAAGGTGCTCCTGAATATTGGGCAGCCGTTGTTAAACCCGGCCGCGTAATGTTCGAAATCGCAGGCATTCCGGAAGATGTAGCAAAGGAAGCTATGCGTCTTGCTGCGCACAAGCTGCCTATCAAATGTAAATTCGTTAAAAGGGAAGAAAAGGGGGTTGACGAGCAATGAAAGCAGCAGAAGTTCGCGCCATGAATAAAGCGGATCTCGAGAAAAAACTTTCTGAGCTCAAAGCCGAGCTTTTCAACCTGAGATTCCAGCACGCCATCAACCAGCTTGACAATCCGATCCGTCTTAACGAAGTCAAAAAAGACATCGCAAGAGTTAAGACCGTCCTTCGTGAGCTTGAGCTGAAGGCAGAGCAGTAATTGAAGGGAGGATAAAGCTGTGAACGAAGAAAGAAATCTTAGAAAAACCAGAGTCGGTATCGTAGTAAGCGACAAGATGGACAAAACCGTCGTCGTTAAAGTCGAAGACCGTGTTCAGCACCCCCTTTATAAGAAAATTATTAAGAGAACCGTAAGATTCAAAGCGCATGACGAGAATAACGAGTGCGGAATCGGCGATCGCGTAGAGATCATGGAAACCAGACCTCTGTCTAAAGACAAACACTGGAGAGTTTCCGAGATTATCGAGAAGGCCAAATAATAAGAGTCGGACGGAAAGGAGGAACTATCTGTGATACAGATGCAATCTCATCTGAAGGCAGCTGATAACACCGGTGCAAAAGAGCTTATGTGCATTCGTGTTCTCGGCGGTACCAGAAGAAAATATGCTAACATCGGCGACGTTGTAGTAGCCAGTGTTAAGAAAGCGGCACCGGGCGGCATGGTCAAAAAAGGCGAAGTCGTTAAAGCCGTTATCGTCCGCTCGGCCAAAGGTCTCCGTCGTGATGACGGCAGCTACATCCGTTTTGATGAAAACGCTGCAGTTATTATCAAGGAAGACAAAAACCCGCGTGGAACCCGTATCTTTGGACCGGTAGCTCGTGAGCTCCGCGACAAAGATTATCTCAAAATCCTGAGCCTTGCGCCCGAAGTTCTTTAAGGAGGAAAAATGATGAATAAAGTTCATGTAAAAACCGGCGACAAAGTCATCATCCTCTCCGGCAGAGATAAAGGCAAAGAGGGTAAGGTCCTTGAAGTCAGCCCTTCCGAAGGCAAAGTCATCGTTGAAGGCTGCAATATTGCCACCAAACATGCAAAACCCAGAAAAATGGGCGAGCAGGGTGGACTTCTCAAGGTTGAAACCGCCATCTATGCCAGCAAAGTGATGCTTGTCTGCCCCAAATGCGGCAAACCCACCAGACTGGCCCATCAGGTTCTTGCAGACGGCAGCAAAAAGCGCCTTTGCAAAGCCTGCGGCGCGACTTTTTGAGTGAGGAGGAAAAAACATGACCAGATTAAGTGAATACTACAAAAGTGATGTAGCACCTGCTCTTATGAAAGAATTCAATTATAAGAGCGTCATGCAGATCCCGAAGCTCGATAAGATCGTTGTCAACGTCGGCGCAGGAGACTGCAAAGATAACAGTAAAGCAATGGACGCAATCCTTGCTGACCTTGGCACCATTACCGGTCAGAAGGCCGTCACCTGCAAGGCTAAAAAATCCGTTGCAAACTTCAAACTTCGTGAAGGCATGGTCATCGGCGCGAAGGTAACCCTTCGTGGCGCAAAGATGTATGAATTCATGGACAGACTCTTTAACATCGCTCTTCCGCGTGTTAGAGACTTCCGTGGAATCAATCCCAACGCCTTTGACGGACGCGGCAACTACAGCCTCGGTCTTAAAGAACAGCTGATTTTCCCGGAAATCGACTATGATAAGATCGACAAGGTCCGCGGCATGGACATCTGCTTCGTAACTACGGCGCAGACCGATGAAGAAGCCCGCGAGCTGCTCAAACTTATGGGCGCTCCGTTTGAGAAGTAAGATAGGAGGATTTAATCAATGGCAAAAACGTCAATGAAGGTCAAGCAGAAAGCAGAGCCGAAGTTCTCCACCAGAGCTTACACTCGTTGCAAAATCTGTGGCAGACCCCACGCCTATCTTCGCAAATTCGGCATCTGCCGTATCTGCTTCAGGGAACTTGCTTACAAGGGTGAGATTCCTGGCGTGAAGAAGGCAAGCTGGTAATTAAGAGAACAAAGGAGGTTTGAGGAATGCATATCACCGATACAGTCGCTGACTTGCTGACCCGCATCAGAAACGCGAATTCCGCAAAGCACGATACGGTAGACGTTCCCGCGTCCAACATGAAAAAAGCGATAGCCCAGATCCTTCTTGATGAGGGTTACATCAAAGGATATCAGGTTGTCGAGGACGGCAAACAGGGAATGCTCCATATCACGCTTAAATACGGCGCAAATAAAACCCCGGTGATCACAGGCCTTCGCAGGGTTTCTAAACCCGGCCTGCGCATCTACACAAACGTTGAGGAAATGCCCAAAGTTCTTAAAGGCCTTGGTATTGCCATTCTTTCCACCAATAAGGGAATCATGACTGACAAACAGGCACGTAAAGAGAACGTTGGCGGCGAAGTCCTTGCGTTCATTTGGTAAGAAGGAGGGAAACTGAATGTCTCGTATCGGTAAAAAACCGATTGCTATACCGGCAGGCGTAGACGTCAAAATCGACGGAAATGTTGTAACGGTAAAGGGCGGCAATGTCACCCTTGAACAGAGCTTTCGTCCGGAGATAAAAATCGAGGTCGAAAACGGCGAGATCATCGTGTCCCGCCCGGATGATACTAAAGAAATGAGAAGCCTTCACGGCCTTACCAGAACCTTGGTTTCCAACATGGTTACCGGCGTTCACACCGGATTTTCCAAAGAGCTGGAGATCAACGGCGTTGGTTATAAAGCCGCAAAAGATGGCAAAAATCTTGTTATGAACCTTGGTTATTCCCATCAGGTAATTATTCCTGAACCCCAGGGTATGACCATCGAGGTTCCTGCTCCCACCAAGATCATCGTTAAAGGCCCCGACAAACAGAAGGTCGGTCAGCTTGCAGCGGAGATCCGTGAGAAACGCCCGCCGGAACCCTATAAGGGCAAAGGCATCAAATACGTCGGTGAGACCATAATCCGCAAGGAAGGCAAAGCCGGCAAAGGTAAAAAGTAAGAAGGAGTGAAAAAACATGGTATCTAAAGCTGATAAAAATGCGGCCCGTGTTAAAAGACACTTCCGTGTTCGTAACAAAATCAGCGGAACCCCTGAGCGCCCGCGTCTTAATGTTTTCCGCTCCGCTAAACACATCTATGCACAGATTATCGATGATATAAACGGAGTTACCCTTGCAGCAGCTTCTTCCACTGAGAAATCTTTCGAGAACTACGGCGGAAACAAAGAGGCAGCTAAAGAGATCGGCAAACTCGTAGCAGAGAGAGCCGTTGCAAAGGGCATTACCACTGTTGTTTTTGACCGCAGCGGTTATCTCTATCACGGACGTGTCAAAGAACTTGCTGAAGGAGCCCGCGAGGGTGGACTTCAATTCTGATAAGGAGGGATACAGTTGGCTTTAATCGACGCTTCTAAACTTGATCTTGCTGAAAAAGTTGTAGCTATCAACCGCGTATCCAAAACCGTCAAAGGCGGACGCATTATGAAGTTCAGCGCCCTTGTAGTTGTTGGCGACCAGAACGGCACCATCGGCTTCGGCATTGGTAAATCCTCTGAAGTTCCTGACGCAATCCGCAAAGGTATTGAAGACGCAAAGAAAAATCTTCACCACATCACTCTTAGAGGAACCACCATTCCTCATGAGGTTGTAGGTAAATTCGGAGCAGGTGAAGTTCTTATGAAACCGGCTCCCAAAGGTACCGGCGTTATCGCCGGCGGCGCTGTCCGTGATGTCATGGAAGTTGCCGGCATTCGTGACGTTCGTACTAAATGCATCAGATCCAACAATCCTTGCAACGTTGTTTCTGCCACTATGCAGGGGCTGCTTTCTCTTCGCGATGCGGAGCAGGTTGCAGCAATGCGCGGCAAAACCGTTGAGGAAATCCTGGGCTAAGGAGGAAATAGAATATGGCACAGCTTAAAATTAAACTGACCAAGGGCTTCATCCACAAAAAAGATGACCAGATCGCTACCGCTATTTCCCTTGGCCTTCGCAAGATCGGTGCGGAAACCATCCAGCCCGACAATGCAGCTACCCGCGGCAAAATCGCAAAGATAGCTCACATGGTCGAGGTCACCGAAATATAAACAAGGAGGAGCACCCAATATGAAACTTTATGAACTTGCTCCGGCACCCGGCGCCAACGTCGACGTTTATCGTAAGGGCAGAGGCCACGGTTCCGGTAACGGCAAAACTTCCGGTAAAGGTCATAAGGGCCAGAAAGCTCGCTCCGGCGGTTCCATCCGTCCCGGATTCGAAGGCGGCCAGATGCCTCTCCAGAGACAGATCCCGAAACGTGGATTTGTTAACATTTTTGCCACCAGATACGCAGTTATCAATGTAGAAGACCTCGAGGTTTTCGAAAACGGTGCTGTTGTTGACGAACAGGCCCTTGTAGAAGCAGGTCTGCTCAAAAAGACTCTTGACGGAGTCAAGGTTCTCGGCAGAGGCGAGCTTACTAAAAAGCTTACCGTTAATGTAGCCGCTTTCTCTGAGTCTGCTAAGCAGAAAATCGAGGAGGTCGGCGGAAAGGCCGAGGTGAAGTAAGGATGTTTAGTGTCTTCAAAAACGCTTGGAAGATAGAAGATCTTAGAGAAAAAATTCTCTACACCCTGCTCATCATCGTTATTTTCCGTGTTGGTTCAGCGATTCCGGTCCCATTCCTTGATACAAGCGCTCTTTCCGCTTTGATGAATGCAAACTCCGGTAACCTTATCGGTTATCTGAATATGCTCACCGGCGGCGTGCTTTCTCAGGCGACCATCTTCTCGCTTTCCATCTCTCCCTACATTACGGCTTCCATCGTTATTCAGCTTCTCGCTGTTGCAATTCCTGCACTTGAGAAGATGTCTAAAGAGGGTCCCGAAGGCAGAAAGAAGCTCAATAAGATCACCAGATACACCACCGTGGGTCTTGGTCTTATTCAGGCTTATGCCTACTATGTAACCCTCAAGAGCTATAATGCAATCGAAAAATTCGATAATAAGTGGGAAAACGCTCTTGTAGTAGTAACCATCCTCTTCATGTTTACTGCCGGTGCCATGCTTACCATGTGGCTTGGCGAAAGAATTGATGAAAAAGGTATCGGAAACGGCATTTCCATGCTTCTGTTTGCAGGTATCGTTTCCGGTGGTCCCAGACTTGTAACCACTCTTTGGGCATACCTCACCAGCGGTCAGACCAAGTATTATTTCTTCGTTCCCGCTCTTATCATCATCTTCCTTCTCCTCATCGCTTTCATCGTTCTTATGAACGACGCAGAGCGCCGCATTCCCGTTCAGTACGCAAAGCGCGTTGTTGGACGTAAGCAGTACGGCGGTCAGTCCAGCCACATTCCGATTAAAGTTGCAATGGCAGGCGTTCTTCCGATAATCTTCGCAAGCTCCCTGCTCGCAATTCCTGCAACCGTAAAGGCTTTTGTGACTGTTAAAGAGGGCAGCTTCTGGGATGGATTCTTCAATCTGTTTGAATCCACTTCCTGGTTCTACTCCGTTCTTTACTTCATTCTTATCGTTGCATTCAGCTATTTCTATATAGCTATTCAGTACAATCCCGTTGAAATGGCTAACAACCTTCAGAAGAACAACGGCGCCATTCCCGGTATTCGTCCCGGTCGTCCGACCAGCGACTTTATCAGCAGAGTAATCACCAAGATTACCTTCATCGGAGCACTGTTCCTCGGCGTTATCGCCCTTCTCCCGAACATTCTCGGAGCCGCTTCCGGCATCGGCAATGTGGGTATCGGCGGTACTACCATCATCATTGTTGTAAGCGTTGCGCTTGAGACTGCAAGAAACCTTGAATCTCAGATGATGATGCGCCATTACAAAGGATTTCTTGACTAATCAGGGAGGTATCATCCATGAATCTTGTTCTTCTTGGAGCTCCGGGCGCCGGAAAAGGCACCCAGGCGGAGATTCTTAAAGAAAAGCTTGCAATTCCGACCATCAGCACAGGCAACATTCTTCGCGAAGCTGTGAAGAATGAAACCAAGCTTGGTCTTGAAGCAAAAGGATACATGGACTCCGGCAAACTTGTTCCGGATGCTCTTGTTATCTCCATTATAAAGGAGCGTCTTGCCGAGGATGATTGCAAAAACGGCTTCATCCTTGACGGATTCCCCCGCACTATTCCTCAGGCGGAAGCCCTTGAGGAAAGCGGCGTTGTGATTGACAGAGCGGTTGAAATCGCAGTAAGCGACGAAGCCATTCTTGCTCGTCTTTCCGGAAGAAGAGTCTGCATCAAATGTGGCGCTCCTTACCACATTGTAAGTTGTCCGCCTCCTGCTGATAACATCTGCCCGAAATGCGGCGGAGAGATTATCACCAGAAAGGATGACCTTCCCGAAACCATTAAGTCTCGTTTGGAAGTTTATCACAGCCAGACCGAGCCTATCAAAGGTTTCTATGAAGAAAGAGGCAAGCTGTCAGTAGTGCCCGGCGAAGGTGGCATTGAAAACACCTCCCGTGCCATACTGGAAGCTTTGGGGGTCTAAATCATGGTAATCGTGAAAACTGCCGCCGAGATTAAGAAGCTGCGTGAAGCCGGAAGGCTTTCCGCGCTGGCTTTGAAGGCGGGCGGCGAAGCTGTTGTTCCCGGTATCACCACCGGAGAGATTGACAGAATAATTCATGATTTTATTGTGAAAAATGGGGCAACCCCTTCGTTTTTGAATTTGTACGGTTTTCCTGCCAGCGCATGCATTTCCGTAAACGACGAGCTTATCCACGGTATCCCCGGCAACCGGGTGATACAGGAGGGCGATATAGTCACCATTGATGTGGGTGCATGCCTGGATGGTTACCACGGCGACAACGCTGCGACCTTCGCGGCGGGAACGCCTTCCGAGGAAGCCCGGCGGCTGATGGATGTCACCAGAGAGAGCCTTTTCAAAGGTATCGAGATGGCAACAGCGGGCAATCGGGTAGGCGACATTTCAAACGCCGTGCAGACTTACTGCGAAGAACGCGGATATTCCGTAGTTCGTGAATACGTGGGTCACGGAGTGGGCCGCAAGGTTCACGAGGACCCGGAGGTGCCGAACTATGGCAAAGCCGGTCACGGAGTGAGACTTGTAAACGGAATGGTCATCGCAATAGAGCCGATGATTAACGCCGGAACAAGGTTCGTCGTTCAGGATAATCCCAACGGATGGACGGTAAGAACCAAAGACGGAAAGCTGTGCGCACATTTTGAGAATACCATCGCAATAACTCCGAACGGTCCGCTCATCTTGACCGATCCGAATTGAGGTGAATGGATGCTCGGACAGATAGTATTATCAAAAGCCGGCAAAGACAGCGGAAGCTTTTATGTAATTGTGTCTGAGGAGGATGATTTTGCGTATATTGCCGACGGCAGACTTCGCAAGGTCGAAAAACCGAAGCGCAAGCGCAAAAAGCATCTTGCACCCACCAAAACGGTGATTTCGCCGCAGGATTACGAAACCGATTCACGGCTTCGCGCCGCATTGTCGAAATTCAACAAAACAAACGAGGGAGGAATATAAGCTTGTCCAAGGAAGACGTTATCGAAATTGAGGGTACTGTGGTTGAAGCATTGCCCAGCGCCCAGTTCAAGGTCGAGCTGCCCAACGGCCACCAAATTTTAGCCCATATTTCCGGAAAGCTTCGTATGAACTTCATCCGTATTCTTCCGGGAGATAAGGTGACGGTCGAAATGTCGCCGTATGATCTCACCAAAGGGCGCATAACATGGCGATCCAAGTGATAGGAGGTATATAAATGAAAGTCAGACCTTCCGTAAAACCTATTTGCGAAAAATGCAAGATCATCAAACGTAAAGGCCGTCTGATGGTTATCTGCTCCAATCCTAAACACAAACAGCGTCAGGGCTGATTATAAAAAAACGGAGGTGCAACAAAGTCTATGGCTCGTATAGCTGGTATTGACCTGCCGAAGAATAAGAGAATTGAGATTGCTCTCACTTATATCTACGGTATCGGCCGCACAACCGCTACTAAGATCGTTGAAGAGACCGGTGTGGATCCTTCCATCCGCGTCAAAGATCTTTCCGAAGATGACGCCGCAAAACTGCGTGAGTACATCGATAAAAACATCGAGGTAGAGGGCGACCTTCGCCGTGCTACCGCACTTGATATCAAACGTCTGGTTGAAATTGGTTGCTATCGTGGTGTTCGCCACAGAAAAGGACTCCCCGTTCGCGGACAGAGAACCAAAACCAACGCCAGAACCCGCAAAGGTCCCAGAAAGACCATTGCAAACAAGAAGAAGTAAGAGGGAGGATAAAATATGCCTAAAGCTAATGCTAAAAAAGCTGTTGTTCGCCGTCGTCGCGAAAAAAAGAATATTGAGCGTGGCGCAGCACATATCCAGTCCACCTTCAATAACACTATCGTAACCATCACCGACGTTCGCGGCAACGCCCTTTCTTGGGCTTCCGCAGGCGGTCTCGGCTTCCGCGGTTCCAGAAAATCCACTCCTTTTGCAGCACAGAGTGCAGCGGAGACTGCCGCAAAAGCAGCTATGGAGCACGGTCTTAAGACTGTTGAGGTTTTCGTAAAGGGCCCCGGTTCCGGTCGTGAAGCAGCAATCCGTGCCCTTCAGGCAGCAGGACTTGAAGTAACTATGATTAAAGACGTTACTCCCGTTCCCCACAACGGATGCCGTCCGCCCAAACGTCGCCGTGTATGACGGTGGTTTACAGAATTTATTGGAGGTGTAATTAACACATGGCAAGATATACAGGCTCTGTATGCAGACTGTGCCGCCGCGAAGGCAAAAAGCTCTTCCTTAAAGGCGAAAGATGCTATGGTCCTAAATGCGCTCTGAGCCGCAGAGCATACGCTCCCGGCCAGCACGGCCAAGGCCGCAAGAAGGTTTCCGAATACGGTCTTCAGCTCCGCGCAAAACAGCAGGCCAAGAGATACTACGGAGTTCTTGAAAACCAGTTCGCTCATTATTTTGAGCTGGCCAGCAAGCAGTCCGGTCAGGCTGGTGAAAACCTTCTCCGTATTCTTGAAAGCCGTCTTGACAACGTTGTTTATCGTTCCGGCCTCGCTTCCTCCAGAAAAGAAGCTCGCCAGCTCGTAAGACACGGTCACTATACTCTTAACGGCCACAAGGCCAACATCCCTTCCATCCTGCTCAAAGCCGGTGACGTAGTTGCTGTTGCCGATAAGAGCCGTCAGAATGAAAAACTCAAGGCAGTCATCGAAGCCAACTCTGCACATCCCGTTCCTACTTGGATGAGCTTTGATCCGGAGAAGATGACCGTTGTGATCAATCAGCTTCCTAACCGTGAGGACATTGACCTTGACGTTGAGGAGCATCTGATCGTTGAGTTGTACTCCAAATAATAATTGGTAGAACTGACAGGGGAATGCGAAACAGGGCGTTTGCCCACATAGGAGGGATTTAGATGTTAGAAATTGAAAAGCCGAGAATCGAAGCCGAAGAAAACCCTAACGACCCCAGCTACGGAAAATTCGTGGTTGAGCCTCTGGAGCGCGGATTTGGTACGACTCTTGGTAACAGCCTGAGACGCGTATTGCTCTCCTCGCTTCCCGGCGTTGCTGTAACGTCCGTAAAGATTGACGGTATCCGTCATGAATTTTCCACCATTCCCGGTGTGAAAGAGGACGTCACCGAAATTGTCCTTAACATCAAAGGCCTGACCGCAAAGCTTCATTGCGACGGTCCCAAGGTTGTTGTTATCGACGCTTCCGGTGAGTGTGAAGTCACTGCCGGTTCAATCCAGGCCGATTCCGAAGTCGAAATTCTCGACAAGGATATGCATATTGCAACACTTGACTCCGACGGACATCTCTTTATGGAGATAACCCTTGATAAGGGCCGCGGATACATCTCCTCCGAGAGAAACAAGCAGGATATGCAGCCCGTAATCGGCGTAATCCCAGTTGATAGTATTTATACTCCCGTGTTGAAGGTGAACTACACCGTTGAGAACACCCGTGTAGGCCAGATTACCGACTATGATAAGCTGACCCTTGAGGTGTGGACGGATTCCACGATTTCTGCGAAGGAAGCCGTCTCTTTGGGAGCCAAGGTCCTCAACGAACATCTCAATCTGTTCGTTGATCTCTCCGAAGACAAGTTCTCGGGAGATATAATGGTAGAAAAGGACAACAACAGCAAAGAAAAAGTCCTTGAGATGACCATTGAAGAGCTTGACCTGTCCGTGCGCAGCTTTAACTGCCTTAAACGCGCGGGCATCAACACGGTTGAAGACCTTATCGGTAAGTCCGAGGACGAAATGATGAAAGTTCGTAACCTCGGTAAAAAATCCCTTGAGGAGGTTGTTTCCAAGCTCGAATCTCTTGGATTCAAGCTCAGCAAGGATGAAGACTAATCAAAAAGGAGTGAATATCGATGCCAGGAACGAGAAAGCTCGGTCGTTCTTCCGACCACAGAAGAGCTATGCTCCGCGCGATGGTCACCTATCTGCTTGAAAAAGGCAAGATCGAAACCACCGTCACTCGTGCCAAAGAAGTGCGCGCCATGACTGAGAAGATGATCACTACTGCAAAGACCAGTGACCTTCATTCCAAACGTCTTGTGTATGCCTTCGTAACGAAGGAAGATGTCGCAAAGAAACTCTTTGACGAGATCGCACCGAAATACGCCGAAAGAAACGGCGGCTACACCAGAATAGTCAGAATTGGCCCGCGTCGCGGCGATGCTGCTGAAATGGCCATTATCGAACTTGTGTAAGCGAAAGAGCACAAAACAAATAAAGCAGCCCACGGCGCAAGCCGGGGGCTGCTTTTTATATGCGAGCGCTTATCCCAACGCCACATCAAGCGCCATCATCACGCTGAAGCCCACGGCGAAAAGGATTGTGCCGACATTGTAATGCCTGCCGCGGAACGGTAGGGGAAGAAGCTCAGTCGAAAACAGCCCACGGCGCAAGCCGAGGGCTGCTTTTGTATGCTAACGCTTATCCCAACGCCACATCGAGCGCCATCATCACGCTGAAGCCCACGGCGAAAAGGATTGTGCCGACATTGGAGTGTCTGCCGTGGGACATTTCGGGGATAAGCTCCTCCACCACCACATATAGCATAGCGCCGGCGGCGAAGCCGAGCAGATAGGGCAGGGCGGGCACCACAAGAGAAGCCGCCAAAATCGTGAGCACTGCGCCCAAAGGCTCAACTGCGCCGGAGAGTACGCCGTCGAGGAAAGCTTTTGATTTTTTCATGCCCTCGGAGCGCAGGGGCATTGAAATTATCGCGCCCTCCGGAAAGTTCTGAATTGCTATGCCGATGGAAAGAGCCAACGCACCGGCGGCGGAGATTTCCGCCTTGCCGGAGAGATACCCGGCGTAAACGACGCCCACAGCCATTCCCTCCGGGATATTGTGCAGGGTGACGGCGAGCAGCATCATGGTGGTTTTTTGCAGCTTGCTTTTGGGACCCTCCGCTTGGGTGGCGTTGTTGTGGAGGTGCGGAATTATGTGGTCGAGCAGCAGCAGGAACAAAACTCCCGCCCAAAAGCCCGCCGCCGCAGGAAGAAAAGACAGCTTGCCGAGGTGCTCCGACTGCTCAATGGCGGGAATAATCAGGCTCCAGACGGAGGCGGCGGTCATAACGCCGGAGGCAAAGCCCACAAGTCCGCGTCGAACATTGTCGCCAAAGGATTTCCGCATAAAAAATACGCAGGCGGCGCCGAGGGAGGTTCCGATAAAGGGGATAAGTATTCCGTAAAAGACATTCATATATAAAGCTCCTTTTGGTTAGCGTAATCTAACCGTATTATACGACAAGACTTCAAAAAAGTCAATGCCGTAGAATAAAAAGGGGCTTTTGCCTTGAAAAATCGCTTATTTATGCGAATTTCACGGCGAAGGGCAGAGCCGCTGCGAGCAGAAGCGCAATTACATAGCAGACGGCGAAGACTTTTCCGAAGCCGGAGTTTTCGCTTTCGGAGAGGCGGCGCTGTTCGAGGAGAAAGCCGCAGAGGGCGGCAGCCCAAGCCGGAAGTATAATTCCCACGGAAATAAGCGCCGGAGCGGAGTTGTTTTCTATGCCGTAATGTTCAAAAACAAGGAGCATTTCCGCTATGGATATAAGCAAAAATGCGATAAATATGCAAACAGACGGATAGCTCCGCTTGGCACGGAGATAATCTTCTTTGTGAACATAGATTTTTGCGGAAAATTTAATATTAAAAACGAGTATTTCGCCGACATACATAGAGCAGAAAAGCAGCATAAGCGCGGGAAGCAGACGGCTGCTCGGAGCAAAGCAGCCGGACAGCGCCAAAATTCCGGTGTGGGCGGTGCAGAGGGCGCAGAGGGCGAGGTCAAGCTTTTCGAGGTAGTTTTTCACGGCGGGGATGTTGTATTCCACGGAGTCGTCAAAGCCCGCAATACCGGAAAAATCGCCGCCGCTTATGCTTGAACGAAAGTACAGGTGAACGAAAAGCTGCACCGGCAGGGCGATTATAAAACAGCATAGAGCAGTGCCGATACCCGCCTTGCCGAAGACAGCGGCTGCGGCAGCGAGGGCGGCAAATACCGCCGAAGCACCGCAGAAAATCCCCGCAAAGGGAGCCGTTTTGCGGCTGCCCGCGGAGGGCAAAACGGGGGAAAGCTCCTCCGGCGGGATGCCGTACAGCTTTGACAGCGCAAGAAGATTTTCTGTCGAGGGGCGGCTTTTGCCGTTTTCCCATTTGGCTACCGCCTGCCGGCTTACGGAAAGCAGCTCTGCGGCGGCTTCTTGGGAAAGGCCTTTTGCTTTTCGGGCGGCGGTGATTTTTTCGCTGAATTCGTTCATAAAAATCCTCCTCTATGTTATATCGCAGCTAAATTATACACCGCGGATAGGAAATAGTCCATACACTTTTGTGTTACTTTCGGTTGCGGCGAGATTTTTTAGCGCAAAAACTTCATTCAAAGGCGTAATTTGCGGCTTTTATTCAAAATATTTATTTGCTATTCATAGACATTGACTATGAATGATGATATAATTATAATGCAATAATTTGTGGAGTTGAATATGTTATGAAAACCGACGTAGTAATCATCGGAGCAGGCCCTGCGGGAATTTTCACCGCCATAGAGATGCTTCGCCTTGGCAGCAAGAAGAAAATAATCATAGTTGAAAAGGGACAGCCCGTAGAAAAACGCCGCTGCCCGAAAATTAAAACCGGCAAGTGCATGAACTGCAAGCCCTATTGCCATATCACCACCGGATTTTCCGGCGCGGGCGCTTTCTCCGACGGAAAGCTCAGCCTTTCCGTTTCCGTGGGCGGCGATCTGCCGAGCCTTGTTGGCGAGGATCTGGCGCAGGAAACCATCAATTATACCGACAAGATTTATCTTGAGTTCGGCGCGGACGAGCACATTGAAGGCCTTGGCCACGAGGAAGAGAAAAAAGAAATCCGCCGCAACGCAATCAAAGCGGGACTTCGCCTTGTGGACTGCCCTATTCGCCACCTTGGCACCGAAAAAGCGCAGGACCTTTACGGCAGAATTGAAAAATATCTGCTGGATAACGGCGTTGAGATTTATTTCGGCTATGAGTGCACCAACCTTAAATTCGATGGAGATGTCTGCGTCGGCGCATATATAACCAACGGCAAAGAAAGCCTTGAAATCGATGCGGATCATGTTGTTGTTGCAACCGGCCGCCGCGGTGCAGATTGGCTTGAAAAGCTTTGCACGGAGCATGATATTCACCACCATGCCGGCACCGTTGACATTGGAGTTCGCGTTGAGGTAAGAAACGAGATTATGGAAAAGGTGAACGCCGTGCTTTACGAGTCCAAGCTCGTTGGCTACCCCGCGCCGTACAAGAACAAGGTTCGTACCTTCTGCCAGAACCCCGGCGGGTTTGTGAGCCAGGAGAACTACGACAACGACCTTGCGGTGGTAAACGGACATTCCTACAAGGAAAAGAAATCCGACAACACCAACCTTGCAATCCTCGTTTCCCACAACTTTACCTACCCCTTCAACCAGCCCATTGAGTATGCGCAGAAGGTTGGCGAGCTGACCAACATGCTCGGTGCAGGTCACATTATGGTGCAGCGCTACGGCGACATTCTCGACGGAAAGCGTACTTGGGAGAAGGAACTTACTCAGGCGAATGTTCGCCCCACCCTTGTGGACGCGGTGGCGGGAGATATTACCGCTGCGATGCCTTATCGTGCCATGACGAACATTATCAACTTCATTCAGGCGATGGATCAGGTAGTTCCGGGCTTTGCCTCCAACGAAACCCTGCTCTATTCTCCGGAGTTGAAATTTTACAGCAACAAAATCGAGATGGACGCGGACTTTAACACCAACGTAAAAGGGCTGCACTGCCTCGGCGATTCCAGTGGCTGGACTCGCGGACTGATGATGTCCTCCGTTATGGGCGTTCTTATGGGAAGAAAACTTGTGTAAGAAACCCACTTCGACAAAATAATTAAGAGCCTACCGTTATTATAGGGGTAGGCTCTTTTTTGTGCAAAAAACGGAGGTGAAATTATGCCTGTTGATATAGACATTGACGAATGCAGCGTTACCGCTTATCTTTCCGGCGAAATTGACCATCACAGCGCCGCAGAGCTGCGCAGCACCATCGACGAAGCGGTGGAGCACGCATATCCGGAGGTGCTTGTTTTGGACTTCGGAGGAGTCACGTTCATGGACAGCTCCGGAATCGGGCTTGTTATGGGTAGGTGGAAGTTTATGCGTGATATTTCTGGCAGGGTGGTAATCGAAAACGCGCCGAAGGCAATCAAAAAAGTTATGAAAATGTCCGGAATAGAAAAGCTTATTTCTATGCAGGACAAAAAGGAGGGTAGCTTTGTATGAAGCCGATAAATGAAATGAAGCTTTCCTTCGAAGGGCGTTCTTGTAACGAAGGATTTGCGCGCAGCGCAGTCGCCGCATTTGTGGCGGTGCTCGACCCCAACATGGAGGAGCTTTCCGACATAAAAACCGCCGTTTCCGAAGCGGTGACCAACTGCATTGTTCACGGTTACAGGGACAAAATCGGCACGGTTTACATACACGTAAAAATTTTTGAGGGTGCGCGTGTTTCCATAAACATAAAAGACCGGGGCTGCGGCATAGAGGATGTCAAGAAGGCCATGGAGCCGCTGTTCACCACCTGTGAAACAGGGGAAAGGGCGGGGCTTGGCTTTTCGATAATGGGCTCGTTTATGGACAAGCTCAGGGTCAGGTCAAAGCCGGACAGAGGAACCAGCGTCACTCTTGAAAAAATCATCGTGTCGAAAGGAAAATGATATGTCGGTAACTGCAATTACTGACAGCCGGGCAGACAGAGACACGCTTATAACGGAAAATATGGGACTGGTGCATACCTGTGCACACCGCTTTACCGGAAAAGGAATCGAGTACGAGGATTTGTTTCAGGCAGGGTGTATGGGATTAGTGAAGGCATTTGATGCATTCGACCGTGAACGCGGCGTGCGGTTTTCCACCTATGCGGTTCCGGTGATTTTGGGAGAAATCCGTCGGCTTTTCCGTGACGGCGGAACGGTGAAGGTCAGCCGCACGCTGAAGGAGCTTTCCATGAAAACGGCGCGCGAGCGGGAAAAATTTGCGTTCAAAGAGGGACGCGAGCCCACCGTAAAGGAACTGGCGGAGCGCCTTGGCGTAAGCGAGGAGGAGGTTACGGAGGCGGTTTGCGCTGCTGCGCCGGTGGTTTCGCTTACCACGGACGAGGACAGCGGAGGTGGGCAGTCTGATATTCCGGTGGAGTCGCCGGAGGAGCAAATAGCGGAGCGACTTTCGGTGATTCAGGCGGTCTCAGGGCTTGAGGAACGTGACAGAGCCATAGTCCGGTTGCGGTATTACGAGAACAAAACCCAGACGCAAACCGCGGCTGCACTTGGCATGACGCAGGTGCAGGTATCTCGCAGAGAAAAGAAAATTCTCTGTTTACTGCGGCAGGAGCTCAGCGGATGAGGGCGCAAAGCACCAAGGAGATTTGGTAAAAAGTAAACGAAAGAGCATAGGCAAGGGCGGTCTGGAAAAGAAAAATCCGGACCGCCGTTTTTGCGCCCGTTTGCCGCCAAATTGCAACGAGTGCGGCAATACAAGGAGTATAAAAGGTGAAGAATATTACAAAAGAAAAGGCGGAAAACGCAGTAAATTTGTCTCCGAGAAGCAAAAGCGCAGAAAGGCATGCCTCTTTCGCGAACACGCCGCAGACGAGTGCAACTATGCCCTCTTTGCCAATTCCGGTAGGGGCAAAGAGAGGCTCCGCCGCTGTGCCGAGGCAGTAGAGGACGCTTTCCGCGGGAGATTCCACCGGAAGAAAATTTGCATCAAGGTGCGAAAGCAGCCAGATGAAAATCCCGGCGGAAACTATGACAGAGGCGGCTTTTGCCGCAAAGGCGCGGCAGCGCAGGGCGGTTTCTGTGAGGATGCTTTTTATTGACGGCAGGCGCAGCGGCGGCAGCTCTAACAAAAAGCCCTGCTCGGCGGAGCCCTTTGCCATAAGGCAGAACACCGCGCCCACGGACATGCTCAAAAGGTAAATCCCGACCACGAAAAGCCATGGCGACCTTCGGAAAAGCGCCGATGCGAAAAATGCGTAAACAGGGAGCTTTGCGCTGCATGGGACAAAGGGCAGAGCGGAAATAAGGCGGCGGCGCTCCGGGAGATTTGCTCCCTTTGCGGCAAGCGCCGCCGGAACGGTGCAGCCAAGCCCCAAAAGCAGCGGGATAACGGCGAAGCCGCTAAGCCCGAAGCGCCGCAGAACCTTGTCGGTAACGAAAGCGGCACGGGCAAGGTAGCCGCTTTCCTCCAGTGCGGAGATGAAGAAAAACAGCAGCGCAAGCTGCGGCAAAAAGCTTATCACCTTGCCGAAGGAGGCAAGCGCACCCTCGGAGAAAACTCCGGCGGCAGTTTCGGAAAAGCCCATGAGCATCAGGAAATCGAGTAGCCGCGCGGCGGCGTGCTCAAAAAAGCCGTCGATTAAATCCGTGAGCACGCAGGCGGGAAATCCGAACGCCAAAACGAGCACCGTGAGCACCGCAGCAATACAGCAAAAGAACGAGAAGCGGCTTTCGCTTAAAAAGTGGTCAAGGCGGTCGGCTTTTTCGCTTTCTCGCCCGGCGGAAAAGCAGCGGGAGCAAAGCTCCTTGGCAAGGGAGCGAAATTCCGCCGGGGAGTGCCGCGACGCTTTGCAGGGCTTTGGGGAGCAGGCGGCGGAAACAAGAGCGGAAACGCCGCTTTGCTGTCGTGCACTGATTAAGAAGCAGGGTATGCCGAGGGCAGCGGAGAGAGCGGCGACATCCGCACTGCCGCCGCGGCGAGTAAGCTCGTCGGCAAAGTTCACGGCGGCGACGGTGGGCACGTCGGTGCTCAAAATTTCGAGCAGAAGAAAAAGCCCCTGCTCCGGGTGAACGCCGTCGATTACGACGATTACGCAGTCTGCGCCCTTTCGGCGCAGAAATTCTCCGGCGGCGCGTTCCTCCGGGCGTTCGGAAAAAAGCGAATATGCGCCGGGTAAATCCACAACGGCAAAGTCGTTGTTTTGGCGCAGAGCGCCGTATTTTTTCTCCACGGTAACGCCGGGACGATTGCCCACCGCACCGCGGCTTTTTGTGATGAGATTAAAAAGAGTGGTCTTGCCGCAGTTCGGCGCTCCGGCAAGGGCGATGATCTTTTTCATATTATACCTTAATTATAATGGCGGCGCTTTTGGCTGTGTGCCGCACTTAACACAATGTGTGGATTTGAGCACGAAGAGATTTGCCACAGAAAGGCGGGGCTCGTTTTGAGCAGTGGGCGCCGAAATAAAATTTTTATACCCTACTTGTTTAGTAGAGTATTGACATGAGTGTGATTTTGGATATAATAATCTATGTGTTAAGGAGGCGAAAAAATGACAGAAGAAAAATTTTCGGTTACCGGAATGAGCTGCGCTGCATGCAGCGCACGTGTGGAGCGCGCCGTTTCCGGTACTACAGGAGTTGAAAAAGCGGATGTAAACCTGCTGACCAACTCTATGACCGTAAAATATGACGAATCGGTTTGCTCAAAAAACGACATTATCGCCGCAGTTGTGAACACAGGCTACAGCGCTGCGCCAATGGCGGCGCTGCCGGATAAGGGCAGCGTAACTTCCGCCGCGGAAAAGGCGGCAGATTCCCTTAAAAAGCGGCTTATCGCTTCGCTGATAATCCTTGTTCCGCTGATGTGGCTTACCATGGGGCACATGGTTGGGCTTCCGCTGCCGAAATTCCTAAGCGGCGGCGAAGGTGCGTTCAACATGGCGTTGGCGCAGCTTGTACTTTCCGGCGTGATTCTTGTAATCAACAGAAAATACTTCGTGAACGGCGCAAAAAATCTTGTGCGGCTTTCTCCGAATATGGATTCGCTTATTGCCGTGGGAGCGGGAGCTTCTTATATTTACGGAATTTATGTGACCATTAAAATTGCCGAAGCGGTTTTTGCAGGTGAGTTACATATGGCGCATGAGCTCGTGATGGGGCTGTATTTCGAGGGAGCGGGGATGATAGTCACCCTAATAGATGTGGGCAAATACCTTGAGGCAAGGTCGAAATCCCGCACTTCCGACGCGCTTTCGAAGCTTATTGACATGACGCCGGACACCGCCACAGTCATTCGCGGCGGCGAGGAGCAGACCATTCCGGCGGAACAGGTCGTTGCGGGCGATGTTGTTCTTGTTCGTCCCGGACAGAAAATTCCGGTGGATGGCGTTATAATTGAGGGAACCTCTGCAGTGGACGAATCCGCCCTTACAGGGGAGAGTATGCCTGCGGAAAAGGCGGAAGGGGACAGAGTTTACTCCGCGACAATCAATAAGAGCGGATTTATCAAATTCACCGCCGAAAAAGTCGGCAGCGACACCGCCTTTGCAAAGATAATCCGCCTTGTAGAGGACGCTTCCTCCTCAAAAGCGCCTATCGCACGCTTTGCGGACAAGGTTTCGGGAATTTTTGTACCCACCGTCATCGGAATCGCCATAGTCACATTCATTGTGTGGATGCTGACTGGCGCGGAGCTCTCGTTCGCACTGACCAGTGCAATTTCTGTGCTCGTGATTTCCTGCCCGTGCGCGCTTGGCCTTGCAACGCCCGTCGCCATCATGGTTGGAACCGGAAAGGGTGCGGAGAACGGAATTTTGATTAAATCCGCAGAATATCTTGAGTACGCGGGTACCATCGACACGGTGGTTTTTGACAAAACGGGAACCCTTACTGAGGGCGTGCCGGAGATAAAGGACATTGCCACCTCTGATAATGTGACCGAGCAGGAGCTTCTTTCCATCGCCGCGAGCATCGAGAGCAAGAGTGAGCACCCGCTTGCTGCCGCCGTGCTCAAAAAGGCGGAGGAGAAAAAAGCACTCGTGCTCAATGTGGAAAACTTCGGTTCCGCCGCCGGAAAAGGCGTGTTCGGAGAGATAAACGGCGTAAAATATTACGTTGGCAGCCGCCGGATTATGGATTCTCTCGGCTGTGATGTTTCCTCTTTTTCGGAGTTTGAGCACGAGGCTGCTGAACGCGGTATGACGCCGCTTTATGTATCGCGAGAGGGCATGCTCATCGGTGTTCTTGCCGCTGCGGACAGAGTTCGCAGAAGCTCAAAGCATGCGGTGGAAGCCCTTAAAAAGATGAATGTGGAAACGGTTATGCTCACCGGCGATACGAAGGCGGCAGCGAACGCCGTTTGTAAGGAGCTTGGCATCGGTGAAGCCATCGCCGAAGTGCTTCCGGAGGACAAGGAACGCAAAATTGCTGAGCTTTCCGCCGCCGGACGGCACGTTGCTATGGTCGGCGACGGCATCAACGACGCGCCCGCGCTTGCCCGCGCCGATGTGGGTATTGCCATAGGAGGCGGTACGGACGTCGCTATGGACTGCGCCGACATTGTTCTTGTTCAAAGCGACCCCGTGGGTGCGGCGAAGGCCATTTTGCTCTCCCGCGCCGTGGTGAAGAACATAAAGGAGAACCTGTTTTGGGCGTTTTTCTACAACTGTCTGGGAATTCCGCTGGCGGCGGGGGTGTTTTATAGCCTGCTGCATTGGCAGATAAGCCCGATGTTTGCGGCGGCGGCAATGAGCCTTTCCTCCGTCTCCGTTGTGACCAACGCCCTGCGCTTAAAGCGCCTGAACCTCAATCTTGAAAAATCCGCTGCGGAAGAACCGCAGCCGGAAATAAACGAACCCGAAGAAAAGGAGAACACTATGAAAGCAGAAATTAAAATTGACGGTATGATGTGTATGCACTGCGTTGCCCATGTGGAGGAGGCTCTGCGCAGCGTTGCGGGAGTTACCGAGGCAAAGGCCGACCTTGCGAAGAACACGGCGTTTGTGGAATACGAAGCCCCGGCGACCTTGGAGCAGCTTGAAGAAGCCGTTGCCAAGGCGGGCTATACCGTGGTGAAATGAGATAAGCTTCGGCGATTGCGGCGGGGAAAATGCTCCGCCGCAATTTCCGAGGGAAAATTGCAAAATATTTTACCAAAAGCCCTTGACAAACACCTCGGAATAGTGTATAGTATTAGCGTTGCCCACCGATGTGGGATGTATGAGCCATTAGCTCAGTTGGCAGAGCACTTGACTTTTAATCAAGGTGCCCGGGGTTCGAATCCCCGATGGCTCACCATGAAAAATCCTTGAAACCTATGCGGTTTCAAGGATTTTTTGTTATGCGGAAAAGAGGGGAATGGCAGAGAGTTTTCTAACACTTTTCTAACACTCAAAGAAGGGCGCCTGAAATATCGTTTACCATATCGTTTTTGCGCGAAGTATCGAGGTGCCCATAGACATTTGCGGTGGTATAGATATTTGAATGACCCATAAAATCCTGAATATCTTTTATGTGGTAGCCTGCGGCAATGAGCATGCTGGCACAACTGTGTCGAAGCTCATGAAATCGTATTTTGGGAAGATGGTTTTTCTTTAGCAGCCAGCTGAAATGACCGGAAACATAGTTCGGCGAATAAGGGACGCCGTTTGTCCATTTGAAAATGTAGTTGTTATTTTGATATTCTTTGCCGAATAGCCTGCGATTTTCTTCTTCCTTTTCTTTTAGAGAGCGGAACATATCTTTTTCCTTTTCGGACATGGCAAAGGAACGATAACTTGATGCATTCTTTGTCTTATCTTTGGCGATGGTTTTTGTTACAACAGAAATTACATGCTTTATGGTAACGCGGTTATTTTCAAAATCAATGCTGTCCCACCGAAGTCCCAAAACTTCGCTTCGGCGAAGCCCGTAAAGGGTGGCGATGATAATTAAATCGTGCAGCTCGTCACCATCAATCGCGTCGAACAATGCCTTTATCTCTGATTTTGTGTAGAACTTCGCTTCAAAACGTTCCACCTTTGGAATTATGACAAATTCACTTGGATTGCCGTCTATAAGCTTCTTGCGGCGAGCGTAAGCAAGGGTTTGACGAAGAATATTCATGTGGTGCTTAAGAGAATTGGGCGAAAGACCACCTTTGCCATCGCGCCTGCCGGATTCAAGCTTTGTATCAACATATTCCTGAAGAACATCGCATGAGATATCGCAAAGCCTTGTGCCACGCACCTCAAAATACGGAATAATGTGCGCTTTGGCAAGCAGCTCGTACCCTTGAAAAGTAACGATATCCACCTGCTTTGAAATATACTTTAACCAAACCTTTACATACTCTGAAAAAGCAAGGTCGCTTTTTGGATGGCCGCTTTCCGCTTCATATTTGGCAAGCGTTTCACGCAAAAGCTTTTCAGCATTGCGCTTGTTTCCTTTTACATCAAGGTTTGTGCTTATCCACTTTTGCTTTCGCTTTCCGTTTTCATGCAAATTTAAAATGAGATAATATTTGCCGTCTTTTACTTGTATGTTTCCTGTCATTATCAATCCCCCTTTTATGATTTATAGCTTTGGCGCGCGGATTGCAGGTAGTCCGTTACACAGCATTTCGGAATAATTATTTTTGTGCCTATGCGCTTAAAACCGATTTCACTTTTGTTTATCATCCTGTACATGGAATTAAGACCTATTCTCAAAATTTCGGCTGTTTGTGATGGAGTAAGAACATCCGGATAATTATCAAGCATATATAACCCCCTCTCTATTTTATATAACTGTCGCCGTAGCGGGCAGCGGCAGAGTAACCATTACGGTTTCCTCGCCATTTGTGGCAGATGCTTTCTCCGCAAGGAACTTCCCATAACCCGGAATTTTTCTGCACAGCCAGCGGATAAGCTCCTCGGAACAGCCAATACGCCGAAAGTTGGGACAACCTTCGATTACGGAAAGCCAGTCCATAAGGATATCGTACATACGCTTCGACGGAATTAACAGGTATATCATTTCTCCGTTTCGGATGGCGCTGCGCCAGATAAATTGCACCATTTCAGAAAGCCCATAGGCGTTGTTCGGAACGGCTGCGCCGAATTGCCCGAAATATTTGTTGATGTTCGGGTTCATATAACGGTTCACAAAATAGCCGACGGCGGTAGCGTTACTGAATTCGTTGCTCGCACGGCGGTTGCACGCCACGAAATGCTTTTTCATAGAATTGCTCGAAATCGCATCGGCAAAATCTTTGAATGTGGTGTAGATATATTCGCGCCCGTTTTGTGAACTGCGCCTTGCGAAAAGACGGGCGGCTTTGCCAAGCTCCGAAAGCAACTCTTTTGGAGCATTCCTGTACCACGAAAAGCTTAGGTATGCTTTGCCATGCCTTTTGGCGAAATCGTCTCGCCCGCGGTCGAAGCAGATGAGCTCTCGTATTCCGACGGACGGCACGAAGGGCTGTTCCTCCGGCGTGAGCATTTTTGCGTCGCCGCTGCTGTCTATGTACCAGTAGTCGTAATTTATCCCCTCGGACTTGAGGTACGCGCAGGTTATGCTGGCTTCCCACAGATAGGTGAGAATGAACACGTCTTTCGCCTGCCTGAAAAGGTCGAGCGGAACGGCAGAAAACAAGCTTTCGATTTTTCCGTTTTCGTCGACGAAGGCACGCACGCAGCCGTTGGTAATGGCGGAATAAAGTGCTTCATAAGCATCACCAAGGTATTTTTCCCTGCTGTTCCAGTGAACGCACCGGTGCTCATCCGCAGAGACGAGATTTGCCTTTGTCAGTACGGCAATGTCTTGGGTGTGCTGCTCAAACTCGCTGAAAAGGTCGGGGCTTTCGTCGAAAATTACGCTGTATGATTGCTCCGCTATCGTCTCAATAACATCTCTGTGCCAGACCATAACATTCTTCACAAGCGCGTGCGTAGTGGCAATATTTTTCCCGCCTTTTACGGCAAAATCAAAGTACGGCCACTTGGCAATGTGCTCCTCTTCGCTGCCGCCGTCACCGGGCGGTTCGTAAAAATCACGCCCAAAGCAAGCCAGCGTAATCCTGTGCGCCTCATCAAGATACGGCGCGGCGTAGATAAATTTTTCGCCTCCCTGTGAGCATATAAAGTTTATCGCGGCGGTGGTTTTTCCCGATCCCATTATGGAATCAACAACGTGTACTATAGGCATCAGCCTCCTTTTTCACAATAAGAACAAATGTTCTATAAAATTTAATCAAAGAATTTCTCCTTTCGCAATCTGCTAATGCGGAGCGCCAAAATGTCCGTTTTTGCCAATAAAAAATACGAAGAGTATAAATCTTCGCTGTGAGAGTATTATACCACGGATCTGAAATCTGTCAAGATAGTTTCACCCTAAAAAATGGCAGAAAAATGGTGAACAAATTGTAAATTATTGAAAAAGTAAAATTGTGATGGTCAAAATTTACCTTGAGCCTTGAAAAACGGCTTAGTTATGCGGAAAACAGGGCGCTGTATTATAATATATAAAGGAAAAACTCTTCTTCCCGTACAGGCATAAAACTTAAAATAGCGCAAGGGCTAAAGTGAATCCGGCTTAAAAATGAACCAAGAAACTATTCTGTAGGGAAGTGGGACTGAGCTTGCCGCGCTTTGCCAGTACGGATTAAATCCTTTCTTTGCAAACAGCCAAGCTTTTTGATGAGCGCCGCAATATTTATTGTAGTGACCTGCTCCGCCAGAATCATGCTGGGGCAGGAGAGACCGTTGGCGGCGTTTGGCTGAATGACCACATGAGTGGGAAGATGTAATGCCTTTAACTTTGATGTAAGCGGAAGAATTTCAGAGCTTTCTCTATATAAATATACTTTTTGTAAATAGCCTGTCGAAGGCGCATTTGCGTCGTATAGGCTAAAAAAACGACCCCCGGGGTGCTTTTACAAGTAGAGCGGCGGCGCAGCCGCCGCTCTACACCGGTGTAATAAATCCTTTATATTCTGCGAAAATA
>OIWT01001365.1_pt1 | contig 29672 bp, 35 predicted proteins | sample 1587701 | NCBI WGS metagenome assembly OIWT01 (sample SAMEA3888904, study PRJEB22519) | human gut metagenome | biome: human gut; feature: human-associated habitat; material: faeces | place: Denmark | collected 2009 | reverse complement strand
TATGTCCTATCACTCGATCCTCACCAACAGATATGCCCTCTCTCACTACTGTCACTCTTACCAAGAGATGTGCTTTCAGCCGCAAGAAAACCATCCACACGAAGAGTCCCTCTTCCTCCTCTCCCTCATTCCTAGACATCACTCCCGCTCTTTCTGATTATCTGTCATTCCCTCTTTCTTTCACACAGTATTCCTTTTCGGAGTTCCCTCCAGCAGCAACACATCCCTCCTCCTTTCAGGAGAAAACACTCCCGATTTGGCAATCATTCAAGTCTATCCCTTTTTCGATCACAGTGAGCAGTCTCTGCTCTAAATATGAAACCTCTACACTCCATACCTTCAAAGGCACCTCCACTTCACACAGAGATCAGATTACGGACATTCCCTCCGAAAACACCCCATTCCCTTGTACCATTTCATTCTCAGGATTGCAGGGTCCTTGCATCACTTCGATTTGCATTACAGATGATGCTTCTACTCCTCCTTCTGTTCTCCATTTCGCTTTCTCGTCATTCCATCCCATTCCGTTAATCCTAGTTCCGTTACCCAATTGCCTTCTTACCGTCTCTGTTTTTTCCAAGAAGAGCAAAATTCCCCCCGTTTCCGTGGATTCTCATTACTGCACCGTCTCCCACTTCTACTGGGTTGCCAAGTATTCCTACAACCAGACCCTCCTAGAAGGAGATGCGCAAATCCCCAAACCCTTCATTCTCCGCTCCAATGTCGAGAATGACGGCTACTTGTCCTTTTTGCTTCCGCTTCTCTACGACAGCACCTATTCGCTGGTTGTGGATAGTCGAGATCTGCCCCAGCTCCTTCCGTCAACGGAGTGGGTTGATTCTGCAATCCACGCCGTTTCCCGCAACGCATCCATTCTGCCAGTGTGTGGAGTGCATCCTGACACATTGGTTGCAAGGGGCTGCATGCTGTTGAAGACCTCCGATTTGCGGTTCATCTGGACCAAAACGTCCTTTCGCCGGCAATCAGCCAGAGCGATGGAGGTGTTTTCTCACGTTTTGCGTTGCAAGTTTCATTATACCCTTGTTTCGGACATTGTGCCTTCTCCGCGCTTGAGGCAGCCCTCCTATGTCCCTCCTCCCTTCATTTCAGACCAATGCGAGAGCGTGTACGACGTGAGGGATTTCGCCTGCGATGCCCACTATCCCAGCGACAAATCCATCGGCGTTGTGCTGCCGCAGTTCAAGCGGACCTGGCTGGAGCGGCAGCTGGAGTCGGCGATGAACGGCACCCAGCGGCCCAATCAGATCATCGTGCTGCAGGGCATGCAGCACCAGAACTACCAGCCGCTGCTGCAGGCCTGGCCGATCGCGAAGCACGTGTGGATGACCAACTGGGACTCGCCGTTCTTCTTCCGCTTCCTGGTGCCGCTGCTGCTGACCACGCACTACATCCACAACATCGACGACGACGTCGTGTTCTCCGCCAGAACGCTGGAGCGGCTGAACGCCATGATCGACGCGCAGAGCGCGCCCGTGGGCATCAAGGGCCGCGTGGTGAGCCTGTCGGATTACCGGACGGGCCGCTTCGAGCAGTCGTTGGAGGCGTGGAAGGACCAGAAGGTGGAGAGGGATTTCTTGTGCAACAGCTACGGCGGCGTGCTGGAGTCGGTGAAGGTGTTCTGGCGTTATCGGCCGTACACGCAGAGAAACGGGGAGGACATTCACTACTCCTTCTCGAACAGCGTGGAGTGCGGCGGACATGTGGGGATCCTGCCGGTGGAGAACGAGGCGGAGGACGTGGAGGATCACGGGTGGGACGCGGTGGCGACCTATCGGAAGGGAGGCCACTTTGCCATTCGTGGAAAGATCATTCGATCGTGGGCGCTTCGCGGATTTCAGTTTGTCAACAGCAGCAGAGTTTCTCTGTTCTATCCTGTTCCCTACAAGCAGTTTTCTCGTGCTCATAGGGAGGAGGCGTTGTATGTTTGTGAGTGTTTGTTTTTCACTGTTCTTTATGTTGTGGTGCTTTTCCATTGCAGTCCGTTGTTCTTTAGAGTAATTCATATACTTCTTTTGTCCTTCAGATTGTCCATCACATTTCTTTGCCCCTTATGATGACCATTATAGTCTTCCAGAGTAAAAAGCAGAGAATTCGGCACTCTCTTTTCACAGCACACACACGATTAGCAACTGCAGCACAAATAGCAATCACCAAATGCAACACAGCAAACTCCACAACACATTTCATCCAACAAACAAGCAACAATTCACAACTCGCATTCCGCGTCGGCAACGCACCATACTTCTCCACCACCTGCTTCCTTGCCGTATCCTCTACACGCTAAAGACACCCGAGCAGACGCACCATTCATCTGCCCCGATTGCACGTAGGACAGCAGCCGGCTGAAGGAGTCCCGCAGCCCGATGTTCCGCTTGGAGATACTGCTCACCGCACGAGTCATCTGCTCCACCAGGCTCTTGTCCACGGAGAACTGGTGAATGACGCATTCTATGCTCAACGCCCCTTGACATGTCTACGGTAGTGCGTCAGGAACAGCAGCACGTCGACGACCAGGCCCACCTGCTCCGCCGACGCCACGACGGACAGCAGGGAGATGAGCGTGGGCAGCACGCCCACCTCCACCAGCCGCTCGCACGCCCGCTCGTTCGTCACCGCCTGCTGCAGCACCGCCAGGCACGGCTGCCCCTGGCTGGGGACCCGCGCGGCCTCCAGCACCATCGCCAGCAGCACCTCGCTCTGCTCCGCGTCCGCCTCCCGCAGCGCGGACAGTCGGCGGTAGGGCTCCAGCGCGCGCTCCACGAAGGCGGGCCGGTCCAGGTTCTGGTACAGCAGCAGCCAGTACTGGCGCCGCAGCGTCGTCACCTCCGAGTCGGCAGTGGCAGCTACGTGTGAAGGAGGAGTGGGAGAAGAACCCTCCAGCGTGGTAATGAGCTGCTCTAAACATGCAGGGTCGTGCGTTGCTGCCGCATCCTCACTCGACTCACACGCCTCCTTGTTCGACTCACCCAAATCACTCGACTCACACGCCTCCTTGTTCGACTCACCCAAATCACCCACTTCACCCATATCACCCAACTCATCACACGCCTCCTTGCAGACAGACAAGATACACGACACTGCCTCCATCACCTCCTCACACGAGGAGAAGAACTCGGCGCACAGCAATGCCTCCCTTGCGATCTGCGGCAGCTGCGTGGCGGTGATGGGACAGCCGCTCACCACGGCAGCGGCGCAGCGCATCATCGGGCCCACCAGCTCCAGGTCGTCCGCGCCGATGGCCTCGCCCAGCCCCTGCAGCGCCGCCGGCACCAGCCCGCTGCTGTGAAGGAACACGTCCGCGTTGGGCGCCGCGGCCACGGCGGTGAGCAGCCCGCACAGCGCTGCGAGGGTGGCGTGCGCCGGCTCCTCGGCATGCAGACGCACCGCCAGGCGGAAGAGGAGGGCGGAGTGCAGCACGGAGGTCAGGTGCTTGGCGGAGCCCGCCACGAGGCGCGTCAGCAGGCGGAGGACCACGTCCGCCATTGCCCCGTCCTCCTGCAGGCGCCGCAGACACGCGCGGAAGAGGAAGTCGGGAGTGGGGTCCTCCGCGTCCGCCGAGACGGTAGAGGCGTCAGTGTCCATGAGGTCGATCGAGGCGTCAGCATTCAAGTCCATCGCGTTGTCCGCCTCCATCGCGTTGTCGCAGTCGACCGCGAGCGAGTCCTCGGGCTGCCACAGCATCAGGAACAGCTCGAAGCAGCGCTCCGCGACCTCCGAGCCCTCGCTCTCCTTCATCACGCGCAGCAGCAGCTCCAGCAGCCCCATCGACCGCAGCGTCGCCGCCACGCCCTCGCGCGTGCGCAGCAGCAGCTTCAGCAGGTACGTGCAGTTGTCCGCCACGGTCACCGACGGCGCCAGCGTCTCCCCGCCGACGCCCGGCAGCTGCCCGCTCAGCATGGCTTGCAGCGGGTCCTGGAGCAGAGCCGCCCGGGAGCGGTAGGTGGTGTGGAGCGAGAACACGGAGAGGAGCAGCGGCAGCTGCGTGGCGGTGCGCTGCAGCGTGTAGTCTGTGCGTCACTCACCCCATGCACACTCACTGAACACGCTGAGGCGGCGAAGCAGGTAGGTGAGGTACTTCGCGCACTTGCGGCACTGCTCGCTGCGCTGCAGCACGCGGAACACCGTCGTGACGAGGGGCACCGCCTCCGTCTCCGAGGGCGTCTTGGCGTCCACCACGGTGCGCAGCAGCTCCAGCGCCAGGTGCTTCACCTCCTCGTCCTCCGTGCACCGGCGCAGCACGCCCAGCAGCTTGCCCAGCCCCTTCTTCGCCTCGAAGGCGTGCAGGAAGCGCGGCTGCGACAGCGTCATCGCCTCGCGACACACCTCCAGCGTCTCCAGCAGCACCTTGCCGTCCTTCGCGTCCAGCTGCTGGACCATGCCCGCGAACAGAATGTCCTCCAGCGCGTCCGACCGCAGCGGCAGGTCCGCCGACACCTGCAGCGGGGCGTGCAGCGCCGTCAGCAGCGTGTGCGCCTTCTCGCGGCACTCCTGCGACTGCGTGGCGTAGTAGATGTACTGCAGCGCCGTGACGGTGTCCTCCGCGCCAAGGTACGCCATTGCCTCCTGCCCGCAGTGGTCGTAGAAGGCCAGCAGGATCGACAGCCCGCCGCGCGTCACCGCCAGCAGGAAGATGTACTCCTTCATCATCTTGCTCAGCACGGGAATGAAGTGCGGCGGAAGCAGCGCCTCCTCAGGCACCGTCTCCACGATGAACGCCATCACGCGCACGCACGCCTCGTTCAGCGCGCGCGACTGGCAGCGCGACAGCGTCTTCGCCAGCAGCGCGGGGATGAACTTCACGCCGGAGGCGGTCATGTACACGCCGCGCATGCCTACGCCTCACGCCGCGCCGAGACACGCACCGCTGCGGAAGAAGAGACCCAGACAGTCCGCCGCCGCCTCCAGCAGCAGCAGCTCCTGCGAGTGCGCCAGGCGCCACAGCAGGAGCAGGAACAACCGGTCGTCCGCCATCACCGTCTCCGGCGTGGCGTCCTCCACCTCCGCCGCCAGCGGGATGCGGATCTCCTCGTCCTTGTCCGCGTCCCACTCGTCCGTCTCCGTGCTGTGCTGCGTGCACTGCAAGTTCACTCTGTCCGTTGCAGCGGTGTTGTTACCATCAATACCTTTATCCCTCTCAGCAACAACAATACCACCTTCAACACCCTTAACCACATCACATTCACCCCTCTCCATGGCAGCAACAACCCCCAACACACGCTGCACGGCGGCCTTCACCTCCGCCTCCTTGAAGGCCTCGCCCCAGCGGGACACCGTGGAGGACACGGCGGCCAGCGCGCTGGAAAGGTCCATCAGACACAGCAGGTCGCAGATCACCACGATCACCGACCCGTCGTACATCAGCTGCGTCCCGTAGTGCAGCAGCGTCTCCACGTCGTTCTCCCCGTACTCCGCGCGGACGCTCTCTGCGCCTCACTCCACCACGCCGCGACCCACCCACCTGCTGCAGCACCAGCTCCACGCACTGCAGCGCCAGCACCAGCAGCTTGCGGTCGCTGCGCCACACCGACTGGCAGGTCTGCAGCGAGTACAGCACGTTCTGCAGGTAGAAGAGCAGGCACACGTCGCGCGAGCGCAGCAGGTTGGACAGCAGCGTCAGGATCAGCAGGATGATGGTGCGGCTCGTGCTGAACGCGCTGATGAACGCCGACAGCGTCGCGAACACGCCCGTCTCCGCCACGTACAGCCGCAGCTCCGCTACGCCTCACGCCACGCCCTCGCGCCCACGCCGCTTGGACAGCTCCACCAGCACGCGCAGGATGAAGATCACCATCTCCGCGCCGTCCGTCTTCAGCGTGCGCAGGACGCCCGCCAGCCGGCACGCCAGCGGCGACGCGAAGAACAGCGCGGAGGGCACCGGCGAGGCCGCCAGCGCCTCCAAGTAGCTGCAGAGGGACTTTAGCACGTTGCCGGTCGGCAGCGACTCCAGCAGCGCGGCCAGCAGGCGGAGGTGCTCCGCGGAGGCCACGCGGCAGATGGCGACGCCTCCCTCTACGTCTCAGCCGAGCGGACAGCGCGCACCCTCCGTGGCGAGGAAGTGCAGGTACTGCAGCAGCGAGCTGAGCCAGAGCTCGCCCGCGTACAGCGACAGGATGCGGTTCAGCAGCGCCGTGTACTCCACCGAGCTCGCCACCTCCAGCGCCTTCCTGTTGACTAGGCGTCAGCCGCATGCGTGGAGCGCACAGGAGGACTCGGAGACGACGAGCAGCGTGGCGACGCAGCCCTGCACCACGGCCTTCTCCTGCATGTAGTGCTTCAGCACCGGCAGCACGTCCGCCAGCACGGGCAGCACGTCGCTCAGACGCAGGTCTACGGGGAACGAGAAGAGGTTTCAATACCCAGCACGACCACGCGGTACCACTGCATCACCGTGCTCACGGAGCAGGCGCTCGCCCACTGCTGGCACAGCGCGTGGATGTAGTGGCGCAGGAGGGGGAACAGCGCGCTGCCGTAATGGTCCACTGCGCGTCAGACAGTCCGCAGGCACTCACCGGGGAAGCCCTTGCGCGCAATGTCCACCACCGTCTGGAAGGCCTCCTCCTCCAAGGTCGCCGTCTGAAGCCACGCGATGCACTCCTCCAGCTGATGCTGCGCCACGAACTGTTTCACCTTGTCGCTGCTCACGGTGGAAGAACCCGTCAGGGTCTGCGTCGACAGCCGATTCGTGGAGGACAGGGTCTGCGTCGACAGCCGATTCGTGGCGGTCATGGTTTGCGAGTAGGGTCGCATCGCCGTAGACAGGGTCTGTGCGTAGGATCGGTCCAGAATGGGAGACAGGCCCATGGAGGGCACGGAGCGGCGCATTCCGTACTCCTTTGGGTCCTCCAAGTGCATTTTGTCTTTCTACGCGGTGATGGTACAAGGAAGGAAGCACATTGACGACCAGTTTGAATTGGAGCGTGGAACTCTCAGAGAGAGACCGAATCGTCACGTTGTCATTCACCAGCGTATCCTTGTAGTATAACGAGAAGCATTCCGTTGGATTGCTCACTCGCGACTACGCATCACCACCCTGCTGCATAGCACCTACAAATCGCATGCGGTGAATATCGAGCTTCACTTGACGAATCATCAAGGAGGGGAGAAGACGAGTCGTTAAAACCACATTGTCCTTGTCGTCCACGATGACGATATCCACTCTGTCCACTCCTCCCTCTCTGAGCGGCGATTCTACACGCTCACCCGAATCGCCACAACGCCCTACGAATATCCGCTGGAGGACTGGAAATCGGATCACCGTTCATCTGCATATGGAAAAAGAACTTAGAATGCGCAAAGCGTTTTAGCCGTCAAATGAAACTCCCGGTCAAGACAAACTCGGCAAGGAGTGGGTATCCATCCATACCACCTACATTTGTGTGACATGATGTAACATAAACTCCCTCTTCCCTGAGAGCTCCTCCTTCCCTTCCAAACCGATGCGAATGAACCAAAATCAGTTCGTTTTTGGCATTTCGTTTTGGGCATGAATTGTGCTCATTTCTCTTCTCGTTGGGTCCATCTCTTGCTGATTTGAAAATGGCCATTCATTCGGAAGAAGTGAACTATCTGGTGTATCGATATTTGCAAGAATCGGGTAGCGTCCTCCTTTTTAAAAGTAAAGCACAGGATTCGAACACACGGCATTCGCCTTTGCCTACGAGAGTCGAGTGGCGGACACAAAAGTGTACGACGAGTTTATTCCACCAGGCCTGCTCGTCTCCTACCTCCAAAAGGCGCTGCAGTACATCGAGCTCGAGACGCACGTGCGGGACGTGCGCTTTTTGCAGAGGCCGTGATCTGTAGGATGGGAGCGAAATTGACTGCAACGAACCCTTCTCACTCATCCATCACCACAAGTGCTGCGATCGGAAAAAGGACCGCAAGAGTGAACCATTTTCCGTTTCTTGAGGACTAGGCGCTGCTACAGCGGAGGAGAGCGAATCAAAAGAGATCCCCGCCTCCAAGGTGGCTTCTTTGTCGGGTCACAAGGGAAAGGTGGCTCATTCGTCTCCTGTTCACGTCTAGGTCTACTCCTGCAAGTGGTCTCCTGTGTCCAACGAGCTCATCACCGGGTGGGAGTTTTCTGTTCAATTCACTCCTAGATCGGCCGATTCGTCAGTGTGCGTGTGGAACGCCGAGGCGAAGGAGCTCGAGAAGACCTTGAATGGGAGGGAGTCCAACGCGAATGCATTGAATGGAAGGGAGCCCAACGCGAATGCATTGAATGGAAGGGAGCCTACTGCGAATGCACTGAACGGAAGGGAGCCCAACGCGAATGCATTGAACGGAAAGGAGTTGGAGAAGTCATTGAACGAGGAAGACGACATCACCGCCATCGACTGGAGCGTCGGGAAAGGAGTAATGACTGAGACATAGGCCGACGGGCAGCAGATCGTGAGCGCCAGCTACAAGGGCGAGGTGTGCCTGTGGTCGCCCTCGGGCGAGCTGCAGCAGCGGCTGGAGAGCTTCAAGCGGCCCGTGTTCACGGCGGCCTTCTCCCCGGACGGCGAGCGCCTGCTGGTGAGCGGCGCGCTGCCCTCCTTCTACATCTACGCGAAGAGGGGCGGCGCGTGGCAGCTGGAGGCGGACGCGGGCGTGGTGAACGAGTGGGAGAAGAGCCACCGCGGACTGCTGCAGCTGAGTCCGAACCGTGGGCGCGGCAAGTGACGGTGAGGCGTAGTGATCCTGCTGAACGCGTGCTGGCGCAGCAGCAGCGAGGTGACGCTGGTGGACCACCTGAACCGCATCATCAATGTGCGGCTGCAGGGCCAGTCGCCCATCCAGCTGCTCTCCGGCCACGAGGTGCGCGTCGGTCGTGGGCGTGAGGCCTAGGGAGAGATCAGCAGCATCGACTGGAACGCGGACCGCAGCGTGCTGGTGTCGGGCGCCGACGACGGCGTGATCAAGGTGGGCGTGTGGAGAGGCGGTGAGGCGCAGCTGTGGAACGACGCGCGCAACGAGCCGGTGTACGAGTTCCTGACGCACACGGCGGGGATCAACCAGGTGCTGGGCAACGCGGTGAACCCCGCCGAGTTCTTCTCGTAGCGGCGCGGGCGGCGGGTGAGGCGTAGCTGCAGCGACGACAAGACCGCGAAGGTGTTCGACATCTCGCATCTGACCGCTGTGGGCAACTTCACGCAGCACGAGTAGCGCCGCGGCGCGGTCTCAACGGTAGTGCCCCTGTCACGCACATCGCGCAGTCCCGCGGGGAGTTCGCGTCGCTGCTGGCCACGGCGGGCCTGGATAAATGCGTGTACTTCGTGGATGTGCGAGTGGGCGTGGGGAGCGGCGGTGAGGCGTAGACGCAGCAGGTGGCGCGGAGCCATCACTGCAGGAATCATGTGTACGATATGGCCTTTTCGGCGGATGGAGGGAGACTGGCGCTGGTCGGGGAAGACTCTTCGGTGTGTATATTGGATTTGCGGATGTGGGGTGTTTGTTTGGAGAGTTGTTGTTTGTCTTTGAGGGTTGGTTGTTCATCTTTGAGGGTTGGTTGTTCATCTTTGAGGATTGGCTGTTTCTTCTGCGTATTGGTTGTTAACACTGGTGGTTGTCCATCACTGTTTGACTGATGATTGTTGTCCAGTACCCTTTCACAGTGAATGCCATCAATCACCCCTTGATTGATGATACGATCACCCTCTTGACATTCGCATCAACTCTCATCCCACATAAACTGTAACCACAAACACAACACACATTACAGTACTGCACACAATAGCCGCAGATCGCCTCCACATCACCAAAGCGCGGCATCACCGGCACAAACCACCTCCACGTCAGCTTTCCCCCCTCCCCAAAGTACACGCTAGCCATCACGTTCCCCAAACTGCATCACTTCAACCCATTCTCCTTATCCGAAAAAGAATCCCCCTTCAGCTTATCGATGGCGGTCGTATCCGAACGAATGGTCGCCAGGGCGTCTTTCAGCATCGATCCGGCGAAACCCACGAACATGCACGACATGCTCATCGTGATCATGGTTCCCACGATGACTACACCTCACACATCTGAACGGCACGCACCCGAGGTTGATTCGTTCGTGATGTGCAGATACGTGTCGTACATCTTGCAGCAATCCAGCGCAAACGTCAGAAAGCACATGATCACAACGTACACCAGGAACAGGACGAAGAACTTCATGTTGCGGTACCCAATGCAATTGTTCACCCACGGACAGTGGTGGTCCATGCGCACGATGCACCTATTGCACTGGCTGCAGTGATGGGCGCGAGGGGGCTTGTATGCGCAGCACTTGGTGCAGTAGAGCATTCTCTCCTCCTCCGTGGCACTCGGAAGGAAGGTCGCCGAAGAGGGCACCGCTCCCGGATCCGAAAAACAGCCTACATGAGAAACAAGCGCAATGCTCACATCGAAAGTGCGAAACAACGGCCATTGTGTAGACGAAGAAAATAGCGAAGTAGAGAAGGCAGCGAACGAGCGGTTCCTGGAAGACCACGGGAACAACGCGCTTCTAGCGGGAATCACACAGACAGATGCTCACGGATAAGAAATAGACGGTATAGGCAAGAATCATCTCACCCAATTCGAATGGGAACAGACCCCCAAAGTCCGGATTCAGCCAGCACCGAGAGTATTCTCTTGTACCGCAGTAGTAGTCGCACGAACTCATTTCATTGAGGGTTGCGTTTTCTGCATTCCTTCCTATTCCCTTCACGCAAAGGAAAACAATCACCCACACTGAGACTAGTATAACAAACAAACGTACACGGAAATGGCTTTTCTCTTCGCATTGGCTGTGTCGACAATCGCCTGGATTGGAGGAGGGAGCGTAACCACCATATCGCCCTTGCGCGTCGCCTCCGTCAACTCCGTTCCAAAGAAGGTCTCTCGGAAGACGGCTGGAATTAGCGAAATGCTTGTGTTCAAATAGCTCTTTTCCCCGGATTTGTCATAGCAGCAGCTGAACGGCCAGTAGTGATGCGACTCCGAGTCCTCGCATATGCAAATGTCCTTTTTCCCGCTCAGTGAGTCCAACACATAGTAACTACGGACCGTTTTGCCCGCCGCCTTCACTTGCTTTTCCTCGCTGTTCCGGCGATGTCTGCGGCGGTCGGAGGTATAGTCGCCCGTGCGGTGGTGGTGGCGCTTGTGGTGGTGGTGCACTTCCTTGGGCTTCACCTCCACCACGTCACACAGGGTCCACACCGTCGGGTCGTACTCGCCGTCCTTCGTGACAGCAGCACTCAGCTCCTTCCAGCTGCGCTGCTGTCCGTTCACAACCACCTTGTCGCCGTCCCACTTCCCACCAAAGTAGTTGGCCGCCACGAAGGCCTGTCCAAACCCCACCCGCGTGTACTCTTCCTTCTTGGGCACAGCAGGCTTCTCTTCCTTCTTGGGCACAGCAGGGTCCTTCTCCTTCCTAAACCATCCACGGTACACCACGGAGCCCCACTTGGGCGAGCACTCGAACCCGCAGTGCACTTTGTCCTTGTGCTCCACGTAGCGGGACAGCATGCCGTTTCGGAAGAACGCCGTCGCGTTCAGTCCCGGCATCTTCGCGCTGTTCATCACCTGGATGGCGTCCAGGTGTCCGTCGGTGAAGCCAATATGCAGCACCACCTGACTCATCTCGCGCTCCTTGCTCGAATCCACCTGGATCTTCTCGAACTCCTTGTACGCGACCAGCTTGTCATCGACGAACCGCCAGTACTTGCCCACCGGCTTGTCCTCGTCGAACGTCATGATCACCGTGCGCTTGTTGTACCGGAAGAACATGTCACCGTGCTTCAAGCCGTTCTTCAGGGTCACGCGGCCCACTCGCCTGTCGTCCATGTTCAGAATGTCGGTCGTGCCCGTGAAGCCCGCGTCCACCTCCATGTGCAGGTCCGGCATCAAGTCCAGCCACTTCTTCGGCGGGATCCGCTCCTTCAGCTCCACGCTCAGCTCCTTCAGCTCCTGCGTCAGCGCCTTCAGCTCCTGGATGTTCTCCTCCGTCGGCTTCGTCCCGATCCGGTTCACCCTCTCGTGCACCTCGTCGTACCGGTCCAGCAGCGCGTCGCGCTCCGCGTACAGCCTCTTCAACTCCGCCTCATCATCCGCCGTCAGCGTCGCGCCGATAACTTTCTTCCTCTCCAGCTGGCCCAGCCGCGATTGCTTCGTCTTCAGCGTGTCGCGCCCGTGGTAGTACTCGTGGTCCACCGTGTTGCGCTCGCTGTTCCACTCGTCCTGCAAAGCGCTCCACAGGTGGATCGTGTGCTCCACCTCGCGCGCGTGCTCCGCCACTGCCTGCCCTACGCTTCACCCACCACCCACATCCTCACAGGCGTGCTCCGTCGCTGCCTCCTCCAGCTTCGTCGCGCACACCACCTCCACCGCCGCTCCCGCGTCGCCCTCCATCGCGTCGCCGTAGCCCAGCACGCGCATCTCGTGCCTCACCTCCTCGCTCCCGTTGTTGTACGCGAACGGCGCCGTGGTGGCCGACACGCGCATGCTCTTCTCCCGGTACACCATCTCGCCCAGCAGGCACGCGCCGCGGCACACGCACTCGTCCATGTTCAGCGTGGAGTTGCACTGCTTCTCGGGGTCGTCGGGGAAGGCGGCGCGCGCCACGATCTCCTGCAGCCGCTTCATGCGCATCGCCGCGCCGCTGATCTCCACGCGGTCCACCTTCTCGCCCTTCAGCTCCTCCTACGCCTCACCCGCTCGCACCAGCACTACGCAGGCAAAGAAGTCCTCCACGAAGGCGGTGAAGCGGGCGAACAGGTCCGCGTAGGAGTCCACGATGGCGCCGCGTTCGACGTCCCCCGTGAAGAAGGCGTCGTCGCCGCCGTAGAAGTCGATATCCACGATCATCTCGTCCATCTCGTCCAGCGCGAACACCTCCTTCAGCTCCTTCGCCTTGTTGCGCAGCACCAGCTCGTTCTTCAGCACGCTCTTCCCCGTCGCCTCCTGCAGCTGCTCGCGGCACAGCCCCTCCAGCACCGTCGTCGCGCGCTGCGAGAAGTCGTCGCCACCCAGCATCAGCGACCGCGTGGCCAGCACCTTCATGTGGTTCTACGGGTGATGATGCTCATGCACACGCACCTCCTTGTACTCCACTGCCGTCAGCGTGGCGGCGACGCAGCCCATGTTCGCAAACACCACCACCTGAGGCGTGCTGAAGACGCCGTCCAGGTTGCGGTAGTACCCGAACTCCACGGCGACGGCCACGTTCTCCTGCAGGAACACCGCGTCGCTGAGGCCCTTCAGGTCCAGCGCCAGCTGCAGACCGCGGATGTGGCTGAGCGTGTAGTAACTGGGGACCTACGGATCAATTCAGTGGAGTGTGCGAACGGTGATGATCATGCGGCTGCCGTCGCTACCCAAGCTCTTCGCGATTTCCGACTGGGAGCGCGAATCATCGTGTTTCTTTGCTGCAATGTAGTAGCCGTACTCCAGCATAAAGGCCATGGCGTGCTCCGCATCCACTTTCAAGTGTTTGTTGTCAAACTCGACATTATACAGACCGCGCTCCGAATCCAGCTCCAAATTCTCCTTCAGCTTACCCTCTTCCACCTCCTTCTTTGCGTCCTCCACGAGCGAGCTGGATCCAATGACGCGCTTTACATTCCAGATATAGTTGGGGATATTGCTGATCATCTTATGCTCACTTCACATACTCATGCTTACGTTCGGAGTCGAGTGATCGCACACAAAGTAGCTCTGCTTCCTGAAGCACATGCGCAATCTGCACGTGAAACCGAGTACATTGCATTTACGGGGTTAGACGCTTCGAAGTGTCGTTCACAACCATTTCGGCTGCATCTGCAAACTGGGGATTGACACTCTTCTTCCATGCTGCAATCTTCATGGTTGATTCTCCTAGATCAATTGCGATCATCTTGTATTCGCCTTTACACAAGGATAATAAACCGAAACGGGAACACCGGTACTCTCAAAACCCGATCACACTGTTCTATTCCAACAAGCCCACTCAAAAGAGAAAAGGATAACGCTTCAGCACAGTCAGAGAAAGCATGGCCGGGGATGTGGGAACGGGCGCCACCTTGCACAGCCCATATAGCGAATCAATGCGTTCTAGGTGTTTATTATATTTCATTTTCCTTACGATCTTCAGAAAAGGCTAAAATCATGTTTCTGCCGTACAGAGCGGGCGAGATGGGGGAGATGGGGAGTGACTCGTCATGCAGTTCTTCCCGCTTCCATCGCTGAAGGATGCCCAACTCATCGGGGCTACACAGCAGTTGGCTGATGCTCTGGAACACCTTCTCTAGGCATTATGGATGATGAATGGCTGAACGCTTGTCCCTGGGAAGAAGACAGAGTGGGAGGGAGGATAGCACGTCCAAGTCATCGAGAGGGTGGAGTGAATCAATGACATTGGAAGGGAGTGGTTGTTGTGGTGTGCAACATTCAAATTTGCATTCCTTTATTGATGGCGCATGCATACCTTCCCGAATGGGCACCGCATCTACACCCCCTCCCCGAATGAGCACCGCATCTACACCCCCTTCACGAATGGACACGGCATTCACACTCTCCTTCAACACCAACCCATGACACTCCTCCCTCACCAGCCGCGTGACGACTCCCTCACTCTCTACTCCTCAAGCAGGAAGAGAACAACAACGCAAGGAATGGGCCAGATCACGACACAGGCTCCGAATGTACGTTCCAGAACCGCAGTGAATGCGCAAGGTCACCTCCGGGAAGATGGCAGGTGAATAATTCAGCAAGTCAATGGAGTCGATTCGCACGGGGCGAGACTTGGAGACGACGGGAAGACCCTCGCGCGCAAGGTCGCTCAGTCGCGACCCCTTCCACTTCACAGCAGAATACGTCGGAACGGCCTGTTGGATCGTTCCCACGAACCTAGTCCTCATCGCACTCCATCGCACCCACAAGGGAAGTGCCTGCTCCACCGCCTGCCGTGTAATGCTGCTCGTTTCCGCAGAAGCGGATATGCGCACGGGACTACGCTCAATCGAATTAGAAATACGCACGTGTTGAGATCGAGACTCGGCGACGTTTGACCGAAGCGGAAGGTGGAAAGATAGGTCTTGGAATCGGGAAGATACTACGCTTCACACCCCTGTTCATCGCTACGGGAATCAGCTTCGTGCTGGAGCCCATAGCCACTACCAACACGCCCTCCGCCAACGCATCCAGCGTGCCCGTGTGTCCCAGGCGCGGGATGTGATACTGCTTCTTCAACCAGTTGAGACAGAACGCGCTGGTGACCGCTAGGGTTCAATTCTCCTACCAACGCGAACATCGCGGCTTATAGAGATTGAGGAAGCCTCGCATGCAATGAGGACCGCGAACGGCGGCAGGCAACGGGTATCGCTGACGAAAACAGGAAAGAAGTGGCATGGCAACAAACACGACAACTAGCGGAAAACGGAGCTACTTCCTCTCTTCAAATGCCTTGATGCCCTCGATGGCCGTCACCTTCAGCAAGTAGTACACGAAGGTGAAGGCGGCGAAGATCTTGCAGAAGCAGTCCATGTAGAAGGTGAGTCCGAAGTACAGGACCACGCACCAGAAGGCGCACCAGTACCAGTACCGCGGCACGTTCAGCGAGCGCAGCAGCGCGGGACTGAAGGCGCGCAGCAGCTTCAGGTACGCCGCGGCGACCCACTGCCACGCGAACAAATAGACCACGCTCAGCGGCAGTGCGAGGTGCGCGGGCATCAGCCTAGGAGTGACGCCGCGCGGCGAGTGGGACGTGGGCACGACGTAGAGCATGGTCTTGAAGGCGAGCAGCAGCGGCAGCAGCGCGACGCCGCAGGACAGCGCGTACCCGAGGAACCAGCGGCTAGGCGTGAGGCGGGCGGAGCAGACGCACGACTGGAAGCGGGCGAGCAGGCCACAGGAGAGGGCCTTCTTGCGCCTGTAGAGCAGCTGCTTGACGAAGAGCGAGTTGGCGTACACCGCGGCGAGGATGCTCGCCAGACTACGCGTGACGCCGCGCGAGAGGACCCACCGCAGGAGGAAGGAGGCGGTCCAGCTGTCGTGGAGGCTGGAGCGCTGCTGGTCCCAGTACCAGTGCATGTCCAGCACGGGGTAGCCCCACCAGTACCACGGCTTGAGGATGGGCGCGATGGCGTAGGTGAGCGAGTAGAAGGGCTCGCTGGAGTCGCGCAGCCCGAAGAGGCGGAACTGGTCCATGTGGCCCTCCACGTAGTGGAATCTACTGTGGAGAGAAAGAGACGAACCAACATGTGGTTGTTGTTGTAGATGATGGGCAGGCGCTGCATCGCCGGCATGTCCTGCTCCGCGAACGGGTGCTGCGGGTCGAAGAGCGGGGCCTTCTGCAGGCCGTCGAAATAGGCCACCAGGAAGCCCTGATCGGCGCCGTCGTAGGAGGGCAGCGTGGCCAGACTCTTCAGCAGACTGTTGTACGTCGTCGCGTTCGGCGTCACGACGAAGAGGCCCGTGTGGAAGTTGCACGGATTCATGTAGACGGCGCAGAAGTGTCCGCACTTGAAGAGCTCGTCGATGTTGTGGAAGAAGAGGTTGTCCGCGTCCATGTAGATGACGCGCTCGTACTCCAGCATGTTCCACACGTAGAGCTTGTTCAGCGTAAACTCGAAGTGGTTCTTGTAGGATCGTCTCCGGTCCTGATTGGATTTGAACCTAGTTGAGTACGCCCTTCCGCAGCCTACGGGTTCTCGATGTTCTTGATCTCCACCAGCTTGCATCCCAGCTCGCGGAATTGCTTCTTCGTGGACTCCCGGACATTGTCACTCACCAAAATGACAACGTCCTGCTCTATAGCATTAGCGGTTGCGCGAATCGGCAGGTACTGATGCCATGGTCAAATAGAGACTTCGCCCACACGCGAATCGCCAGTGTGTACTCGTCGTCCCTCTTGGTTCCTTCGTAATGGATGGTCACGTACGCATATCTACCCCTCACCCAAACCGCCGCAACTTCAACTTGGCTACGCAGCACTCGATGAGGAGGGAAAGAATTAAACAGCGAAGCAGCGAATTCATCTTTCTGTTCTTTCAACCCAAGCCAAAGAGGGGTATCTTTCTTGTTCCCTGTGGATGCATCGGTTCTGTATTGGAAACAAGGAGTACAGAGACAATGGAAACCTGGGGAGGGTTAAGAATAAGGAGCGAATGGGCATCAGTAGTAGGCCTTGTGAATGGAGAGATGGGTGATGAATAAATAGAGTGCATAAGAGTAAAACAGCACCAAAAGGGTGTAGATGGCGATGCTGAGGATGATGAGACAAAGGAAGGAAAAGGGCGAAGAGTACAGCATGAGGAATTGTGTCTTTATGGCACGAGTGGATTGTATGGGAAAACACGAGAATGGGGATGATGTGGTTGTCTCTCTTATCGTCACGGTTGCATTTCCAGTCTTCGCATTCCCCTCTTCACTCACTCCATTCACCTCTCCACTCACTCCATTCTCCTCTCCACTCACAATAGCATCGTTCAAAGAAACACAAATCACTTAATGAAACGCGACACAAACTGCCCGAGAATAAAGCCGACGATGAAGGCGATCACGAACCCGAATACCGAAATGCCGGACAGGGTAGACGGCTTCACACGGGTGAGCACATGCTTCTATGCGTCAATCACTCTCATGTCCCTGACGGAAGCAGACAGGTCCAAATCCTGCTCTTCCTTCACAGCGGCCAGCGAGCCCTCGGCCACCTTGAGCTTCTTTTCCAGCTCCTCCTTCTCCTCCTGTTGCTTCTTCACGAGATCCTGACAGCGCTTCACGATCACGCAAATCGCATCGTACTGCGTCTTGAGTCGTTTGTACTCGGGATGCTAGGCGTCACTCTCCATCAACTACAGCACCGTAAACACATCCGTGGAAACGAGGCTCGTCAGGCTCTCCTCCGATTTCTAGTCCTAATCACCGCTCTCCATCCCTGCTCGCTCTTCGAGTGTAGGCGGCACCACGGCATTTGTGAAAAAGGTGACGGGAAGGATAGTTTGCTGCGTGTCCAACTTGGACGTCTCCTCCCACTACGCGTGGCTCCCAATCCCCATCACCAACCTGTTTTGCCAGCAGCGCTGACTGTGCCTCCTCGTCGGCCGTGCTGATCCGGTCGTAGAGAAGATCGGATATGCCCGTGATGATGAATTGCAGTCTATATCTACACGTGATTTCGGCGCTGCACAGCAACGATTCAAATGTCTTTGACTCCATGTATCCCTTCAGAAGCTCATCAACGACCTTGGGGTGGATTTTCACTACGTGGAACACACCATCTCGATTACTACCTTCGAGCGTGATCGATTGCTGTGAATCGAGGGCAAAGGAGCCGTTCCGTATGCGAATCTTCTTCCCAGCATTCGATCGCAGCTTCACGATAATCTAAAGCTCATGTCTCTCTCCGTCCATTGCCTTCTGTTCGTTCGGATTCAGCACGGAGATGGTCGTCGTCGCTTGCTCTCCCTGGACCACTATCCCATTATCGGCACTGAACGCGCTCACGCTCCATTTTGATACTGTCGCTTGGCGTTAGTACGATGGTGAGGTCGGAAGCGTTGTTCATAGCCGGTGGGTTGTTCTCTCTCTAGGAATGCTATGCACCTTCACAAAAGCGTAAAACAAACAACAACCGAAGTGCCCTTGTGTCTTTATGAATCAGGACAATCCAGTATTTATATCCCCAAATTGTGGTTCGCTTTCCAAGTCGCCATCCCGTCCGATTTCAGGGACTACACACTGCAGAACAAGAGGTAACATCCAACGAAACCTGTTTCACTCTCATTGCACTCTCATTGCTGGATTCCCTTCCTTATCGTGGAAACACTCTCCTTAACATGCATAACAACTCCCCATATCCTCTCCCACCGGAAACCGCATCACTCCAAAATCGGCCCGATTTCCGGAGTCTGACACAGTTTCACATTCAAGAACCCAGTCCGTCGTGGAAGCAGCGATTGGATTGTCCGCATCTGCCCGTCATCGTCCTATGCGAATTGACTGCTGCCCAAATTGGAAAGACCTATTCGACCCTGTTTGTAGCATCATGAGTAAAGATAAGCCCGTCGTGTTTGATAAGAAACTGGTCAAGCAATTCCACGCGCTTGTCGAGTGCCCGTCAACCATCGGGAAGCGCATAGTCCTTTTAGAGTCCATGGAGAGTGTGTTCGAAGCCCCTGAATTTGGTACTGAACGCAGACCGAATTGACGTGTAGTGTACAATAACGACGAAGATCGGTTATCGGGGATGAAGTACTTGCTGGCCACGTGGGAATTGCTCATGAACGGGCTGAACGAGGTGGGGATTGCGCATTCTCCTAAGAAGTAGCTGAAACTCAGGGACAAGTACATCGCCTACCGTTTTATCGTTTATATATGCAATCGGAAGGAGTTTTTGCTCGTGGGTGTTGCGCTGCTCGCTTCATTCTAGGAAGCCAACGGTTTCGACATCAATTCATACAAAATCGGCCCGGCCTTTGTCCCTCTGATGAAGCGCTACATTTACCTCCTCAAGCTGGCTTTGATCGAGGCGTGCGTCGTCATCAAGGACGCGCGCACGGAATTCCCTGTGCTCTTCTGCTCCCGCATCATCGCCCTGTCTTGCATCCGCATTCCCGGCGTGTCCGACGTGGTGTACGAGGCGCTCCTCGCATTGCAGCCTCCCGTGTCCCTGTCGCTTCCCGACTACCGCTACGACGTGTTCAACGTGGACGAGGAGGAGTACACGCCCGTGCTGCAGACCAAGCTGAGCTCGCCGCTGCCCGGCGCGAAGGACAGCGAGGACGAGTTCGAGCTGGAGGGCTCGCTGCCCAAGAGTCACACCATGTCCTTCTTCCCCGACACACAGTCCTCCTTCCCCTCGCCCTCCTTCGATGGCGGCTGGAGCGACGACTCCTACTCCGACTCCACGGAAGACTCGGACTTTACGGAGGTGACTGCTACTTCAGAGTCGGCTTCATTGACGGACTCTGCAAGCACAGAGGCTTCCGAAGAAGGAGAAGAGGAAGGAGAAGAAGAATCAGAAAGCGACACGTCGCAAGAGAGCGAGGCGCCGCTGCACCCGGACGAGGATTACCACTGTGCCCGCATTCGCCCACGCTCACGCGTAGTCATCCTCCGAGCCCCCAATCCCCCCACTTTCGAGTTCACGTTCGACACGGAAGAGAACGCGGACGCGGACATGCTGCCACCGGGCGGCGAGAAGACGGGCAAGGACGTGCTGGACGGCTTCTTCGGCACGCACTCGTCCATCTCGCCCACCACGCCGCTCGGGCCGCCGGAGGAGGAGCTGCCGCCGCTGCGCGTGATTGACTACGCGGCGCTGGTGGACCGGTACTGCCGCGAGTGCATCTACAACAAGGAGCTGCAGCGCAGGCGCGAGGAGTTCATCTTCGCCTACCCCTCCTTCTTCTTCTGGTGCACGCTGCCCGACCGCGGCCTCGCGCTGGAACCCGTCGGCTGGTGGAAGGAGAGGTGGCCTCCCTTGTCCTCTGTAATGCTCAGACTCGCCACACATGACGGCTTCCTCTTCACGCTGGTACGCTGCTGGCTCGACCTCGTCGACGACTACCGCGCCTACCGCGGCGCCGGTGCGCGTGCCAACCGTCCCTGACATGTAGAAGTGTTGTTCCCCTGCATCCCGGGGTACTTCGTGATGCTGCGCGCGCTACTGCCCAACCTGCAGGCCTCGCTCATTCACCAGTACCGCTGCGGCGTGCTGCGCTCCCGCGCCTACGTCAGCAACTACGCCTTCAACACCGCCGGGCTCAAGGCCAGGTGGGTCTGCTCCCCGTCGCTCACGCCTAGCGAGTCGCTGCTCGTGGACCCCGCCATGCTGGATCTGTCACCATGCACTCGCCCATTCACGCGTAGACTTGTACAGCTGCTCTTCTCCCAATGCAACGCCTACGTCGTCAACGACGTGCTGACCTGTCACCTCTCTCCTTACGCGTCAGCCGTAGGCTTCTTCTATCTGGAGACCTGGGCCGACGCCATCCGCTCGCGCTGCATCGCGCAGGTCCTGCAGCTGCGGCCCATCGCCTCGCTCAGCGACGTGCCGGCTCAGCGCGCGAGTGACGCCTAGACGCCCGAGATCATGGTGCTGCTGTCGCTGGAACGCTTCCTGCGGATGGAGCTGGAGGAGGCGGAGCGGCGGCAGCTGAGCAACCAGGAGATCGAGGACAGTCTGTACATCAAGTACGGGATCAAGGACGGCTTCCTGCGCAAGCACGCGCTGGACACCTTCATGGTGAGCGGTACGCATGGCGGCATGAGCTCATTCACAGGCCTGGCGATGAACGAGATGGAGGCGAAGGAGGCGTGGGACCGGCTGCTGGAGACCAACGCGCTGAAGCAGGGTGAGTCCATCATCCCCTCTTTCCCGTAGTGCGCTTCGACAGCACGCTGGGCCAGGCGATCTGGCAGATCCGCAAGAAGGTCATTCCGCCGACGCTCTTCTCGCAGAGCGCTGGCATCCACCTCCCGCTCTCCTTCCAGTACACGCTGCTCTTCGAGGGACTGCGTCGCCTGCTGCGGCAGGAGCACCTCGTCGTGGGCGTCGCCGCGGGCACTCAGCACTAGATCCTGAAGCGCGCCTTCGTCTTCCTGTACAATAACATCGACCTCTTCCACGCGCACCACCGCTCTGACGTAGCGCCGCGCCGCGGGCTCCACCGTAGTTCATTGTGGACGTGCTCTTCCCCGACTTCTTCCGCTTCTTTTGCCACTGGGACAGCAACGTGCGCTGCCTCTTCCACCTCTTCCTCCTCTACCGCTGCTGCCGGCGGCGCCGCTCCTTCCTCCCGCTGCTCTCCTCCGGTGCTGCTCCGCCCGCGGCGTGAGGCGTAGGCGACCTGCTGCGCCGGCTGGACGACGACAAGCTGCGCGAGATCGCGTGCGTGCAGAGCTCGCTGGTGGAGGAGGACTGTGGGCGCGGCGCGCGGGCGTGAGGCGTAGCGGTGCAGCACCTGCTGGTGGAGCACGAGAGGTGGAAGAAGAAGATGCTGCTGGGCCGGGCGGACGGCGCGGCGAACAGCGTGCTGTACGAGTCCAAGTCCTCGCTGGCGATTTACAACCTGAGCGGCGTGGAGGACGACGACGTGCTGGCGGAGAGCGTGCGTGAGGCGTAGTCGGAGGACGTGGCGGTGGGGAGCCAGATCGACCAGTTCCTGCTGCGCGTGGTGCGGCAGATCAACCACCCCGAGGAGCGGATCCTCGACATCAACTTGCGAGTAGGCGCGGAGGGGGTGCGTGAGGGGAAGCATGCGATGTTCCTGTCCTTCGCGGACTACCTGCATCTGCTGCAGGAGTACGAGAAGAAGGACCTCCGGCTGTCGCCCAAGGAGGTGATCGTGGCGCCCATTCTGGATTCGCGCGTGATTCTCATGGAACAGAGCATTTCCATTTGTGACTTGTGTGTTTGTTTGGAGTATTCTCGTTTGCTTTGCTTTGCTCTTGTGTGAAGGGATTTGCTTTGCTTGTGTGAAGGGATTTGCTTTGCTTGTGTGAGAAGAGACATGCATTGCTCATGTGAAGGGATTTGCTTTGCTTGTGTGAAGGGATTTGATTTGCTCTTGTGAAGGGATTTGCTGTATTGAGAGTGAAGGAGACTTGCTTTGTTTGAGAGCAACGCTTGAAAGGTGAAACAACAAACACAAACACGCCTCCACCATCATACACAAACGAGCCCACTCCAAACGCAGGGTCGCGTCCAAGTCCTCCTTCTTCTTCAGACCCTGCAACCACCGTCGCCATGAGGACGGCGAGGACCGCGAGGACGGCGGCTCGCCACTCACGACCACCGCCGTTTCCTCCCTCTCTCGCCGCTTCCGTGAACGACACGCGCGGCACAACGAGCCGGTTCCCACCGCGAGGACGGAGGCGAGCGTCAGCAGGAGCAGCAGGCACTGCAGTCCCGCGTAGTCCATCACGTGAGACAGGAACCGACCGCGCTCGAAGCGGAGCAGCAGCGTGAGGAGCGCCGTGGAGTCGAAGGCGTCGCGGAACAGCAGCGTGAGGAAGTGCAGTGTGGCGGGAAGCAGCGCCAGCAGCACGGCGGCGTTCACCAGCAGGGCGTTAACGAGCGTGGCGTGCTGCTGGAGCGGGAAGACGCGCACCCAGGAGATGGAGAGGCCGAGGGTGCGCAGACTGCTCAGGACGCAGAGCTGGAGGTGGAGGCAGAGGACGACGGTCTGCGGGTCAGAGGAGGCGGAGAAAGGCACCAGTAGGAGGATCAGCGCCACGCCGCGGTCCTGAATGGACACGAGCCATGCCGTGAGGGCGCTCACGAGAGGCTTTCCGGCCAGCACCAGCGGGATGGAGTAGAGGAGCGTTTGGCACAGGACGGTGAGGCTGAGGAGCGTGCTGCGTGTGACGCATCCTCAGAAGCCGCACCTGAGCAGGAAGCCGACGAACAGCAGCAGACTCCACACGATGAAGCTCGCTTCGCCGGCGCGCTGCAGCTTCTCCGCCTCCACGCGACACACCAGACCCCACTGCTCCTCCTTCTCCTTGCTACGGCTCACACCACAGCACAGGCACTACACCACGCGCTGAAGCACTTGCGACACTTTGCGGATCTGCCGGTTCACCTTCACGCGCAGCGCCAACTTGTGCTGCTCCCGCCCAAAGTCCCGCTCTGTCGGTGAAGGCCGTCTCGGCATGGTGGGAAGGATATGCAGCGCAGCGAGCTTCTCCGCGACTTGCAGCTCCGCTGGGAGGGCGCGCTTCAGCTCCTCGCGGAAGGCCTCCGCCTGCTGCACGCGCTGCGTGTACTGCGCATCCGATCGCTTGCGCACGCGGGCGATGAAGGCGCTAACGGGAAGGGAGGGGGAGAGAGGCAACGACAAGAAGGTCCAGGGGAGACGTACCAGCCCGTAGGGGACGTAGACGAGGAAGAGCAGCCAGGAGAGGAGGGTGAAGACGCCGGAGAAGGCGAAGACGAAGGAGGACACCTTCTCGAGGAAGAAGTAGGTGGCGGCGAGAAGGCAGGTCGCGCCTGCAGCGGCAATGGCGACAGTGCAGAGGGCGAGGAAGCGCGTGCAGGCGGAGGAGAAGGTGGGTGAAGGGATGATGGGAAAGCGAGCAAGGATATACACTGGAGGCGGATTGGTCGTAAAGGAACAGCACGCAAGGGAGGAGGACGGACACGAAGAAGAGGAGACTGTCGAAGGTGTACTCCCAGAAGGGCAGCATGCCGCTGGAGGCACAGGAGGAGTCCACATCCTTGCATCATCACGCAACACGCAGTTTTACTCCACAGTCATGCGAGCCCGTGTTGCGGATCACGTCGACGACGGGGAAAAAGAGGAAGATCTGGGAGAGGAGGAGAGTGAGCATCTGCTCTTCATTCCGAACGCCACGGGTACGGCCAAACAGAGATACCCCGCCTTGCTCTTTTGCCGGTCTAAGGGAGACAGAAAACGATGGATGGCATAGCCGTCGAGAAGGATCACGATAACGGAGATACAGAGAAGTAGCAGAATGGTGAACACATCCATTACGATAGAGTGAGGCTTCACCGATCAATATCCCGAAGCAAGGAACGAAGAAAGTATTCATTCTTTTGGACTGCAGATAGCATGTTACTGCAATTGCAATATTCAATGACTCGTTTCTTCGATGCCATCTTCCTTTCCTCCTATCCACACTCCTCCTCCCGCACTTCAATAGCCCATGCCATTCCACCAACATCTTCTCCTTCCTAACAACTCCATTTGAAAAAGCAAATAAACTACGCAAGTACCCCATTCTCTGCAAGAGCCGTCCCATCGTTGGGGGACATATAAATTGGCTGCCACTTGGTTCTGTGCGCACCATAATCAAATCGAAGAGTTGGCGCTACTCCCCTAGGACGCGCAGCGACCTGCATTTTGAACGTAGCATTGAGCCGCAAGTAATTTCAAACCACCCGTCCCGTGATGAACAACGCTCCCATTGTACCGCGTTCCCTATTGGATTCAGCCGCGTAGAGTATGGAACAAACCATCCCAGCAAATCCGAGTCCCATCGCCGAGGAAGGGCTTCATCCGCAAGTGCCGGTAAAGAAGGACCTTTTCAGCATCGATCCGCAGCAGAGCGTGGGCGACATCGATTTCCACGCTCCCTCTCCGGCCATCCAGCCGTCTGATCAGATTGCCCTCGCGGTTCCCTCCACGGAGCCGCTTTTCAGGTACACCTTCTCACTCACTCCATTTTAGCGTAGAATGGACACGACGCGCAACGTGGAGGAGGAATGGCAGAGCATCGAGAGCATGTGCGCCACGATCGTACCCCTTTTCTCTTCATGTTACCCGCAGTTCCAGCAGGAGATCGACATGTACACCGGCAAGGAGCAGCAGAAGAAGGGGACGATCATGCGCACGGCGCAGCAGAAGCTCTTCGGCATGGAGCTGCCCCGCGGCCACGGCCACAAGGGCAAGATCTCCTCCAAGATGTCGCTCCTCTACGACGAGCTCACCGGCCGCCAGCCGCGCAAGCGCCGCGCCAAGCTGCCCAGTCGCCCCGCGGTGCGCGCCTCACCCGTAGCGGAGCACGAGCAGCCGCCGCTGTCGATCAAGCGCGCACACATCCGGCCGCAGGCGATCCTGGTGGGCGTGGTGGGCTCCGGGCCGTACGCGAAGCTGATCGTGGAGCGGCTGCTGCAGATGCAGCACCAAGTGATGACGACCAGCAAGGAGGTGCACGCCACTGTGATGGAGTGCCCGCGAGGCGAGGACTCAACCGCAGGGACGCCTCCTTCCTGCCGATCCTGACGTCGATCCCGCTCAGCTCGCTGCAGCTGCAGCCCAACCTGCGCCTGCTCTGCAACGCCTGCGAGATCATCATCGTAGCTGTACGCGCGCCGATCCTCCTTCGCCGTAGATCCAGCCCGACTCTGCCGCGCTGAGCTTCTACACCAAGAAGGAGGGCCTGCTGGAGCTGGCGGAGCGCCGTCACGCACTGATCGACCTGTGCGTGGAGGACCTGACCATCAGCAACAAGATCCACAAGATCGCCTCCGCCAGCAAGCTGCACTACTACGACTGCCTCGTCTTCCCACAGCCCTCCACGCTCGCCTCCTTTGACAAGAACCACCCCAGCGTGTTCATGGGCGGGGAGTTTGCGCCGTCCGAGAGCGTGTGCAATGTGCTCTATGCGCTGGGAAAGACGCTGTTTTCGGGGCAGAAGAACCAGGGCATCATCTACAAGATGATCGTTTCGGTGCGGAGTGGGAGCTGCGGTGATGCGTAGCAATACATGATGATCCAGCAGCAGGTGCTGAAGGAGGTGTATTCCACGTCCTCGAGCCTGGGCGTTACCGATGCCAAGCTGCTCGGACGGCTGCTCGCGCTCTGCGCCGATCCCGTCACCATCATCGAGCGCAACATCAACTTCCATCTTTTGGGTCATTTAATGAATACATGATGAGGGGTAGATCCCGGCGACCAGCGCTCCATCACCATTCCCATCAGCAGTCTGCTCTCGCAAATCAAGCGCACATAGTAGGCGCGACACGCCGATGTGACGTAGTTCCCTCCCGTCGTCCTTTCTGCCCGCGACGTCCCTTGCCTGTAGAGTGGGGGAGGACGTGCTGCAGGTGAATGGCGACGCGCAAACACATTTGGGACCCTGTCGTCATGCCGGTTTCCAATCCTCCCTCGCTATTGCGTCTTTGTTCTACACGGTTCCCCTCCACATGCCTCCCAGCGCTACGCAATCGCTCGTTCCTGTTATTGATCCTATCGCCACGCTTTCTACGTGGCCCGTTCGCTTGTGCTTGTCCTCTCGATGATGCGCGTTCAGTGATCCTTGCTTATCAATGCACGAACCCGCCATGCAATGCACTCCATGCCATTCTGTTGCTGCTGTGGTTAGCATACCCCTAGCAGCGTGCCACTACAAAAGGAGGAATCAACCGGATGATGGTGGAACACACCCACAGACAAATCCCAATAGCACTTCCCTGCATTCCCTGGCATTGATGGGAGGGCACTGATGCGCAATGGCGTGTCAAACGACGAAGTGAAAAGTGATGAGGGTGAATCTCTTGATGATCAAGGAATCACTGCGAGTACTCGAGTGATTGTTTGGTCAGTTTTCTTATCATGCTTGGTTCGAAACTTGCTCGGTTGCCTCGCCCGTTCATCAAACAGAGTTCAATCCCGAATGCGATTAATCAGAACCTGCGTCCTAAGATTACCAACTATGCCTACCATAGTTCCCTGAACAACCCCACGACGGAAAAGTCCCTGAACCGGCCTTTCTGTCTGCTGTCCGACTCTGCCGTGTGAGTGGTGCTGTTCGGAATTCACGCGTAGTTACCCGGACATGTACAGCTATCCCCTGAGCCCCACCGACGGAACGTATCTGTCGTCTTCGATACAGCATACGCCCCTCGATGGGACGACGCTCAAGAAGACGAAGGACGACATCCTGCGGACGATGGCTTCCATCAGCAAGGCTGGCGGGAACATCGAGGAGCAGGTGGAGATGCTGCTAGCGCTTCCTTACGAACTGGACATCTGCGACTACACGAAGGCGATCCAGAGCTGCAACGACGTCCACCTCCTGTCTCTCCTGATGTACGAGCTGCACAATCGTGGCCTCGTTCCCGATCTGCTCCTCTTTAACGTGTACTTGAAGAAGTGCGAGGATCTGGAGGAGAAGGAGGAGGCGTTCCGCACGTACAGCACGCTGCTGTCGGACGGAGTGGTGCCCGACAAGCACACGATGATTCTCCTGATCCGCTGCTGCCTGCAGAGCCACAGTCCCGCCGAGGCGGAGAGCGTTCTGCTGGACGCGTTCGGCCGCCACGTGGAGGTGAACAGCTACATGTACAACCTCCTCATCGATTACTACGCGCGCCGCAGCCAGCCGTCGGACGCCTTCCGTCTGCGCGTGCAGATGTCCTACCACGGCATCGCGCCGGACGAGTACACCATCTCGTCGCTGATGGCGGCATGCTGTCCGCAGCTGCCCTCGCGGTCGCACCTGCTGATCCTGCTGGAGGACGTGAAGACGAGTCCGCTGCCGGCGCGCTCTGTGTGCGCCAGCGCGCTGTTCTCGGGCATCGCCAAGGCGCCGAACATTGAGAACCACCAGAAGCTGAGGATCATCACGCTGTTCTACGACGCGCTGCGCTCGCGCGGGTACGTGCTGGGCCAGCACGCGTACGCGTCGCTGATGGCGTGCTGCGCGAAGCTGGGCGACGTGGCGCAGGCGAAGCAGTTCATTCGCGACATGAAGGCGAGCGGCGTGGAGCCGAATCAGTACACGCTCACCGCCTTCATCTCCACCTGCTCCAAGGGCAAGGACTACCCCGCCGCCCTCGCCGCCTTCAACTTCATGCGCCGCGCGAGTGATGCGTATGCTGATCGGGGTGGCTATGCAACTGATGGTTATGGGGGTGCAACAGGCGGGGCAACTCGCACGAACAACGCGAGTGGCAAGGGCGGGGCGACGGAGAACAAGACGAAGCCGAACAAGTACACGTACGAGGCGATGCTGGTGGCGGCGGGCAACGCGGACCGCTTCGCGGACGCCATGCAGATCTACGCGGACATGCTGGAGGAGGGCATCCACCCCGACGCCTCAACCTACGCGCGGCTGATTATCGTCTGCGGACTCTGCCAACAGTTGCAGCAGGGCGTGCGCTTCGTGGAGGCGTTCTCTCTGACGGGCCTGCCGCGCACCTCCTTCTTCTATCACGCGCTGATCGACCTGTACGCGCGCTGCCACCAGTTCGCGCGCGCCTACGCCGTGCTGAACGAGGTGCGGCGGTCGCCGACCATCGAGGCGACGCACCACCACTACGAGCCGCTGATCCGCGTGCTGGTGGAGACGCGGCGCTGGGAGGACGTGGACGCGCTGCTGGCGCAGTGGGCGGAGGTGTCCTACACGACGCTGCAGTTCCTGATCCTGAACAGCCACAAGCAGGGCGACTGGGCGCGCGTGGTGCGCTACGCGGCGATGATGCGGCAGAACGGGCAGAAGCCCTACGCCGCCCTCGTCGCCATCATCGACCACGCCGCGCAGCAGGTGAAGCTGAGTGCGCAGCCGTCTCAGTCTACAAAGGCGTCTGCTCAGGCTTCTACTCAACCGTCTGCTCAACCGTCTGCTCAGGCTTCTGCTCAATCGACTGTTCAGTCGTCTGCTGAGTTGTCTGTTCAACTGTCTGCTGAATCCCCCTCCCAAACCAATCCGCACGCCTCATCTCCCACCCCCATGCAAAGCAACGTGCAGAGCGACATGCTGCTGGCGGGGACGCCGCGGAAGGCGGCGAACACGATGCAGTTCCTGGAGGGCAAGGTGAACAGCATCCCCGAGTTCATTCCGATGCATTTGCGCAGGACCCCGAACCCCTCGCCCTTCGCCTCCTCGCTGCTGGGCGCGCAGCTGCCCTACAACGCGCTGTACGGAGGCGAGCCACTGTCGGTGGAGCAGCGTGCGCTGCTGAACGACGAGAGCGGGTTCGAGTCCACTCTGACGTTGGAGGACTTGGATTACGATTTGTCGGTAGACTTCGGTCTTTTCAACGACTTCGATTTTATGTGAATAACGCAATGACAATGACTAGTTTCCAGTACGCCGTACTGCCACTTGTTTGTTCAGAAAACACCGTCTATTCTAGGCATCCGGGACAATGAAAGATGCTGTCGTGGATAAAGGCGTCGCAGCTCTGACAAAACACGCGTCTGCACTTCGGACACTGCAGGTACACTGCACCCTCGCCGATCGGCTCGAAA
>OIWT01001361.1_pt1 | contig 29718 bp, 31 predicted proteins | sample 1587701 | NCBI WGS metagenome assembly OIWT01 (sample SAMEA3888904, study PRJEB22519) | human gut metagenome | biome: human gut; feature: human-associated habitat; material: faeces | place: Denmark | collected 2009 | reverse complement strand
GCCATAGAGTAGAGCCTTGTGCCGACAGCTTTTTTTATTAATAACAACTGATATTGCTTCTCTTTGACACCTTGGTGCAAAGCGGCCTCATCTGCCTCGTATTCGTGTACCTCCTGCAATTCGCGCTTCAACAACCAGATAAAGGGATTGAACCACAGCACCAGCACACAAAGGCTGATAAAAACCATATCCCAGGAATGTCGGCTTCGGATGTGCCCCAACTCATGAGCCAGAATCAATTTACCGTGCGCCTCCCAGTCAGCTTCAGACATCACCACATGACCCATCCAACTGAACGGGGCTATATCCTCCCGATAAAGCACCAGACGCCTTTTTTCATCCAGTCCAGCATACCGCCCTCCCCTGACGACTTTTCCCAACTGCCACAGAGCGACAACATCCTTGACCAACAACACGCAGCATCCAAGCACATAGAGGACAAGGACTGCCATCTGCCACGCCGGAAACGCCGAAACCGATGGGATGCCGGGTGCATCACTTTCGGTGGCATAAACGAGCCACATATCCCCCTCTCCGGATGATGGCTGTACCGTGGATACAGACTCCGTCCACACATCGCTCCACCAAGGAAGCAAAAAGGACAACACACAAATGCCCAACAACAGGACGCGATTAAAACGATAAAATGTCTCCCGTTTTATACGCAGCAGACGATAGCCGACAAACAGCAATGCCAAGCATAGAGACGACTGAATGACATAAGCTAAAAATGCTCCCATAAGTACAGAGGTTAACGATTGGACTTCTCGACTTCTTCTATCAGTCGTTTCAGCTCTTCGACTGATATTTTCTCCTCCTTCACCAGCGAAGAGACAACACTCAGATAGGAATTGTTAAAATACTTGCTGATAATGCCTTTCAGCGTCCGCCGCTTAAAATCATCAGCCGAGACGATGGCATAATATTGGTAGGTGTTACCGTATGCCGTATGGGCGAGGTATCCCTTCTCCTCCAAGCCACGTACGATGGTAGAAAGCGTATTGAAATGAGGGCGCGGCGCTTCATAAAACTCCAGCAACTGCTTCACAAACAACGGGCCCTTTTCCCAGAAATAGCCCATCACCTCTTCTTCTTTTGCGGTCAATCCTTTCATAATTGTGCATTGTTTTCTACAAAGAACTATATTTTATAGTTTATAAACTAATCATAGTAGTTAATAAACTATAAAGCCTAGTGAGATACCACGAAAAACAAACGGACAAGACCTTTTACGGCCTTGCCCGCCTGCCTGTATCAAAGAACGAACAGCCTACAACTGCTTCAATTCTTGGTAGAGCCGCTGGATGGGTAGCCCCATGACGTTAAAATAGCTGCCCGAAAGACTCCGCACCCCGATGAAGCCTATCCACTCCTGCACGCCATAGGCACCGGCTTTGTCCAGCGGACGATAATGCTCCACATAATAGGTGATTTCTTCTTCCGTGAGAACGGCAAACTCCACCTGAGACGTCACAGCAAAACTCTTCTGAAACGATTTCGAGGTAAGCGTGACTCCCGTTATGACCTCATGTGTCCGACCGGACAGCAGGCGGAGCATCCGTCGGGCGTCAGCCTCATCAGCCGGCTTGCCCAACACCTGTCCGTCAAGCCAGACGATAGTGTCTGCTGTGATGACAAGGTCGTCCGGACCTATCGAAGAAAGATAGGCCGCGGCCTTTTCCTGTGAGATGTAAAGAGGAATCTCCTCACCCGAAAGCGTAGCAGGATAGGATTCATCAACACCGGGAAGTGTCTTTACCTCATAATCTATCCCCAAGCCACCCAACAGCTCCCGGCGACGGGGTGAATTGGACGCCAGGATGATGTGATATTTCTTCAGATTGTCTAACATAGGCTATAATATGAATAGGTATAACTTTACCACCCGAAGGCGTGTTCATGAGTCATCCACTTGCCTTGGGCTTTCAAAACTTGCTCGACAACATCGCGCACGCAGCCGTAACCTCCGGCACGGTGAGAAATGTAAGCCGAGACGGATTTTATTTCAGGAGCCGCGTCAGACGGACAACAGGGCAAGCCGCAACGGCACATCACTTCATAGTCAGGGATGTCATCGCCCATATAGAGCACCTCCTCGGGGTGCAGGCCATATTTGTCAAGCAGATGGGCAAATTCTTTGGTTTTCACAGCAGCTCCCATATAGATGTCCTCAATGCCCAGCCCCCCATAGCGCACAGGGATGGATTCAGACCGGCCACCTGTGATAATGGCCACATGCAAACCCATCTTCACAGCCAACTGCAAGGCATAGCCATCCTTGATATTCACCGTGCGCATAGGCTGTCCGTCTGCAGGCATAGGAATGGTTTCTGCACTCAACACGCCATCCACATCGAATACTAGGGCTTTAATCCGGGTTAAATCGTAGTTTATCATGATGTATGCTTTTACTGATTCGTTCATATAAATCCTGCCACTCGGGGTGCGCCGACAGTGCCTCCAGATGACGGGCTATGACATTTTCATCATAGCGGACAGCCGGTCCGGTCTGCGCCTCAGCAGGTGGAAGTTCATGCACCTTGGCAGCCGTCTCGTCAATGAGCGGAAGCATGACCTCGAAAGGCAAACCAGCCTCATCCAGCAGATGGCCACACAGGGCATACATGTGATTCGTAAAATTGCAGGCAAAGACCGCAGCCAGGTGCAACGCACGACGCTGCCGCGAGTCTGCCTCATAGACCTGCGTCGAAAGAGCAGAAGCCAATGCCTTCAAAAGGGTAAGGTCAGCCGCATTATTGGCCTCTATAAATATAGGTATGGCGGAAAAGTCGACCTCACGCTGCTTACTGAAGGTCTGCATAGGATAGAACACACCATGACGGGATGCCACGCCCTCCCATACGGACATGGGCAAGCTGCCGGCTGTATGCACAAACAACGCACGACTGCGTCCGGAAACAAGCGATGCGGCCACGCCGGAAAACGCAGCATCCTTTACAGCCACGATGTAGACATCCGCATCCCGGCACACCTGCTCCAGCGACGTGACAGCCGGACAGTGCAATGTTTTGCCCAAAGCCGCAGCCGAAGCCTCCGTGCGGCTATACACCTGCACGACGGACTGTCCTCCTGCAACCAGAGCCACACCAAGGCGGGTGGCCAAGTTTCCAGCTCCTATCAATGCTATTTTCATCGCTTATACATATATAATAAGATGACCCCTATCAACAGCAGGGCCAAGGGCAACAGATAGCCGGAGAGTTGTCCAAGCAGACTGATAATCAACCCGATGTTAAGTATAGCCCAAATGATGAGCAGCAGAATGCCCACGGTCTTCTCACGCTTGACCAGGAGGAAGATGACAGCTGCAAAAAGAAGCAGATTGCTCTTATCGACCAACCAACCATAACCATGGCTCGCAAAATGAAAAAACTTGTCGAGCAAGAAAAGGCCACCGATGACCATCAGCGTGATGGCCGTAGCCAAATAGGTATCTTTACGTTCTGCTTGTGCCATGCTCACTGCGCTCCATACTTATTGATATGCACCTTCTCCCATTGCAAATTGTCCTCGTCGAAGGGTTTGCGTTCCACGGCCTTATGTCCGACAGCAATGATGGAAAGCACTTGCATCTGCAAAGGGATGTCCAGCAATTCACGCACGACTTCGTCAGCCGGCACACCTTCCGCCGTACTCCGCTCGCGCACCTGTACCCAACAACTGCCCAAGCCCAAGTCTTCAGCTTCGAGCTGTATCATGAGTGAAGCGATCGACGCATCCTCTATCCACACATCGCTCGCCAGTGGGTCGGCCAGCACGACAACAGCCAAGGGTGCACCCTCCAGCAGCTCAGCCCCGTGGGCCTTACAGCGCGAAAGGCGGGCAAGCATTTCGCGGTCATCCACCACGACAAACTGCCAGCAGTTCGACCGCTTCGAAGAAGGCGACATCAAAGCCGCTTTGAGCAAAAGCACCACCTCGTCTTGGGTGAGCTCCTCTTCCGTAAACTTGCGCGTACTACGACGCTTCTTTATTAATTCACTAAAACTTTCCATAATTCCAGTTGATTGAGCTATTGGTTTTCAATCATGCAAAAATAAGCGTTTATCCCCAAACAGCCAACAAATCGTCAACACATAGCCTCCATCAACCAACATACAAGCTTCCATCCTCATCAGGCAATCCTTGAAAGAGCAGGCTTCCCTCCCCCCCCCAAAAAAAATCTCATTAGCACGTCTGTTAATACGACTGCCGTCCACCCTCCTATCGGCGCACGCACGGCCTCCTTTCGGCGCGAGAGCCGAAAGGAGGCCGTGCACGAGCGGAATAGAGGGTAAAGAAGAACAAACACAAGACGCTGCTATTCAAACTATTGTCATCCCATCTTTTCTCATTCAAAAACATCAAAAAAACGACCGGTGAGGAATATGACATCCCATTCTGCCAATAACCCCATATTTCCAATCAGAATCTCCCGTGAAGCGAAAGCACCGATACCTACGCCTGTCATCCTCATTGGCTGTTTGCAGGAGTTAAACGGCTCACTTACAAACATACTTTCGACAAGAATAGAAAATACAGAACAACGGATGAAGTTTTAATAATTCTTTCGCATATTTCACAAACCATCAGGTTAGTTTATTGGATTTCTTTGCATATCTTTGGTGTGTAGGCCTAATGTCCTGCATGTTTTAATACCAATAAAATAGACAGTTAGCATCATATTATCCACCAACAATAAAAAAAAATCAGTAAGATGATTAAATTAGTTGATTACCGAGAGAATTTAAGCCGGGGGACAATTCTAAGATGCAGAAAGAAATATCCTTATGAAGGCATCATAGATTTTATGATAACAGAAGTTATTGGAGAAGTCGCGTTGCCCAATATAGATTGCCGTACATTCAAAATTGGAAAGAAAAGGACGAAGTAGCCTTTTTCATCAGAAATTATACTGGCTTAATCAAGAAAACAGATTTGGATTTGAATATATGGAGGTGTATTTGAATGAAAACAATTATCATCGATGCCATAACAAAAACAGAATACGATTACGGAGTAAGTCACATTTTTACCATCAACAACCAATAAGTCCATAACAGTCTCCTCAAAAAATTAATTAAATATTCAGCCGACTAAAAATCTATCAATCATGAAAAAAGAAACATTATTTGCCTACTTTTATCCCAAATCGGTCATTAGAAAATCGGGCTTTCATTTTGCGTGAAATACGTCATGATTATGGCAATAATTAAGGTGTGCAATGTAAATTTGGGTCATAATAAAGGTTGCCGTCTTACATTTTGCTCGCAAAAATTTCTAATGACCGATTGGGGTTTATACAATGGCCGATTGGGGTTAAAATGAAAGAGCCATGCACTGTATGCAAGAAACCCGCACGAAATGCATCCAATCATCAAAATATTTCCATACCTTCGCTGATTAAAAAAGCACAAAAAACATCTTATGCATCATGATAACAAATCGGGAAGAAGTGTTGGAGAAAGCCTTACAGGTATTCGCCAAGATGAACTATGAGAAGGCAAGCCTGGTGACCATCGCCAAAGCCTGCGGGCTGTCCAAGTGGGGACTGATTTACTACTACCCCTTCAAGCAAGACCTGTTCATAGCAGTGGTAGACAAATATATCTTCACCATGCAAGACCCCGACCGGAAGTTCAGCTTTCAGGGTGGCACGCTGCTGGAGTTCATTGACCACCACGTGGAAAGCGTAGAAAAGACCATGCGCCGCATCGTGGGATTGCTCGATGACGGAAACGACCCGCATGGATGCAGCTACAACTTCTACTACTTCCACCTGCTGATGCAAGTACGCCAGTATTACCCCGATGCCAAGACGAAGTTCGCCGCCCTGTTCGAAAAAGACCGGAAGCTGTGGAGCGACATCATCGAGCGGGCGAAGTCGTCGGGCGAAATCCGCGCAGAGGTGGATACGGAGGAAACCGTCGCCATGTTCCGCGAGGTGTTCTACGGCTTGTCCTACGAGCAAGCATTCTTCTCCGGGTTGGACACAGGGGAACTCTCCCGCAAGCTCCGCTTCATCTATTCGCTGATTAAAGCCTGACCGTCGTTCAGGCTTTTTTTATGCCCTCCGGCCTCCCTTTCCTCTCTCTCGAAAAATCTTTTGCGACTTTTCCAAACCGTTTGGTTCGTTTCTTCGATTCTTTTCGTACCTTTGGGGCATGAAGCAAAATTCAGCGGCATGGATAAGGTTCAGAAACAGCGAGGAAGCATCGTGCTGCACAAGGAGACAAGGGACGGTGCGGACTACATACGGATAGAATATGCGAACAGTCAGGCTGTCGCCCTGCTGCTCGCCCAAGAAACGGGCATAGAAATGGCGTGCAACGGCTCTGCATACGTAGCGTCAGCCGCTTTCAGCCTGCCGGATTTCTACGACCGCTATTCACCCCACGCCTACATTGATTACAGCCGCGTTTACATGCGGCATCCCAAACCCAAAAGGGAATACACGCTGCCGGAAGGCTACCTCGAACTGCTGGAGCAGAAGCGATACAGCCCCTCGACCGTGAAAACCTACCGTGCCTATTTCAGCGACTTCATGGAATACCACAAGGGGCGGGACATCGACCGCCTGAAAGTGCCGGACATCAACAAGTACATCCTCTATCTCGTCAGCGAAAAGAAAATCTCGGTGTCACAGCAGAATATGCGCATCAATGCCATCAAGTTCTATTACGAGCAGGTTCGTGGCGGCAAACGGCAATACTACGGCAGCATAACACGAGCCAAAGAGTACAAAACTCTACCGGAAGTATTGAGCAAGAATGAAATAAAGCGCATCCTCGACCAACTGTCAAACATCAAGCACCACTGCATGATTTCATTGGTTTACTCTGCCGGACTGCGGCGGAGCGAGCTGCTGAACCTTATGCCTACGGACATCAACAGTGAAACGATGTCTGTCCGCATCATGGGCAAGGGAAAGAAATGCCGCTATTCACTGCTTTCACCCAAGCTGCTGGAAGAACTGCGGCAGTATTTCCGTGAATACCGTCCGAAAAAATGGCTGTTTGAGGGTGAAACGCCCGGAGAGCAATATTCGGCAAGCGCATTGGTGAAAGTGCTGAAAGAAGCCGCGCAACGTGCGGGCATCAAGCACCGAGTGCATGTACACATGCTCCGCCACTCGTTTGCCACCCACCTTTTGGAACAAGGGACAGACTTGCACACGATACAGGAACTGTTGGGACACAACGACATAAAGACTACAGCCATATATCTTCATACATCGAATGCACACAAAGCTAAAATCCCAAATCCGCTTGATTCGCTGGATGATTCGTAGGGTGCGGCTATTAGAGATTAGGAAACACACCTGCCAGGTGTCGGTTATCGAAATATCCTATACCTACAGGTGTATTTATAAACAAATTACAGACAACTTAATACAGAAATATATGGAATATATACCGGATTATCTAAAACCATTCATTATACACAAAGATTATTTTCCTGAGTTGATAGAAGATTCATGGTTTAATAATCCTGTGTATTGGAAAGGTCGGTTAATATCACCACAACATGAAACAAAATTCAGACTTTATTTTTGTGGTGAATTAATTGATAATTACATGGCAAACAAGCAAAATTTCCCTTTGGCAATATATGCGTATTCAGTAAATTCAGGAGAAAAGATTACTCTTTTCGATGAAAGGTATAATGGATATGAAGCATTACTAATAGAGAATAAGAGAGAACTACCATTATCTCATGAAATTCAGTTCGTAGATAAAGATGCTGAAACTGAATTTGAAATTATCATCCTTGGATGCAGTAATACCGATTTTGATGATGAATACCCAGCCACCGAACAAGTACAACTAATCAATGGCGACTGGGTAAACAAAGAGTATCTAAAATGTAATGCTTTTGATTTCATTTCCATACTTATTCGCAATGCCAAAGGTCAGGTATATACGATATTGGAAATGGAATTAAGTTAATAAAATCGTCTGTAACAAGGTCGAGATAACAGCTTAACGCTGTTCCTCACCAAACCATTAGTCATAACTTAAATACGCAAGACATGAAAAATTATTTCAAATTACTGCAAATTGACACTTCTGTTTTAGCAACAGATGAAATACGAACAGTCAATGACTGGTATAACAATAATAAAACAGAAGATTGTAGTATCTCTTTGCGCTCTCTTCATACGCAGGAGGCGTACCATGCTTTTTCCAAGAAGAATAAAGAGTTGCTAAGTGATTTTTGTATTCTGTGGGAAGATGAAGAAAGCAATTATGCAGGCATTTGTATAAAAGGAATAATGAGAGGAAAAATCGTCTTCATCTCCCATGATAACCAGCATCCTATTCCCGTTTTTAGAAATATTGATAGCTTCTTGAAAGCGGTAAAAAGCAATAGAATTACGGACTTATATCCGCCACAAGTAGAGTATCTTTCTTCCACCAATAATCCTTTTGATCATCCGTCCATAAACCGAACTTCCTTAGAGTTGGAACAAGATAGTTCGGTTGCTGATATGCTGTGGAATAAGGCAGCAACGGAAAAAGACGATGCAATGATAAACACAATATTATCCTTTATACAAATAGCCACTCTGCAACAGATACCAAAACTCAAGCAATATATCTTTGACGATACGCTTATGGGCGATATATTGGGTATTTATAAATTTTATGGCTATAAAGAAGATGCAAACGTATTATTGCAAATCGGTAAAGAGAATAAACATTTCCGTAAAATTTTAAAAGAATTAGGTGCTACACCTCAAAAAATTCTATGGATAGAAAAATGGTAATTTGAAATATATGACAAACAAACCGGGATAACGGACTAACGCCGTTCCCCGCTTAGCCATTAGCAACATTAAATATGGATACGACAATAGATATTGAAAAAGAAGTAATAGAACTATTATTAGGTGAAAATTCTATTCGTGTGAAATTAAGGATGAAAGATAATATAGTTGAAGATTTTCATACCCTAATGGCTGATTTAGATTTATTGATAAAAAAATATCAAGGTAAAACATCCGTACCTAAACGATTAGCATATGCGCTCTGTGATATATCGGCAGACTTTAGCTTCAATGAGAATTTCTATTCCAAAGAAGAAGCTATAGCTATAGAAGATATGGGAATACAAATAATGGAAAAGGTATGTGAGTTCTATCAAAAGTAAATTTATATCCTGTTATTATGATACATATAAGAAGCAAAAGACAAAAGAATGAAACTATACGCAAAGCATTTCCCGATGCTTTGATTATAGATGTTACATCCAAATCTACTGATAAATGGATTGCGTTCAGTCCCTTTTATCCTCATGGTAATATACCTATTCCTTTTTCTGATGGTGAAATAGCCAACAGTGTAGAAGGAATTTGGCAGGGATTGAAAGTCTTTCAGAACATGGATGTTGATGTATCAAAATTCCAAATATCCAATATGAGAAATCTTAAAAGAACCACCAAAAAATATGGGAAGATAATAGGTCATAGGAAAGGAGTACATGGAGCAGAAATTCTTGATTATCATGATGCTCGTTTTCAAATATATATTCCTTCCTACAAATGGATATTAGAAAACAAGCTATCTGATTTAGTCGCAGAATTACACAGGCTTAATGATAAAAATGATATTGTTTTATTGGATTACAATATCAACGAAAATATTGAAGACCTGTCAAAACCAATTTCACATGCTGAATTAATAAAGCTGTTTATGGAGAATAAATTATAATTTAGTTGCTAACAAGCCAAGTTAGCTGCTAAACGCAGCTCCTTGTCAAGCCATTATGAACAATTAGAATACACGATATGAGAAATGAAATTTTACAGTTGAAAGATTTAGGTCGTATGCCTAATGAAAGTATCAATGATCCTGATAGCATTGATGAGTTGATAAATGCTTATGATACTTTATTAGAACAAATACAACTCCCCATATCATTTGATGAAGCTATGGTGTTGGTTCAAATCTTCCCTGAAAATGCTTTTTATGATTTGCAGTGGAGCTTATTAAGACTTGTAGAGTCCGTCAGTGTTGATGATGATAGGTATATTCAATTAATAAACTCTTGTCCAAGTCAAGAATGGCGGGACACTCTAAATGCTCGCTATGCAAATAATAAAAATGCACAAGAGGTGAAGTAAGTTCATAACAAGTCGGGATAACGGACTAACGCCGTTCCCCGTCCAGCCATTATCAACCATAAAACGTAGAAATATGTACGAAGAATTTTTAGAAAAGAACCTCAATAGCATCAGGCAGGCAGTAGATGATGCTTTTATTGCTAAATATGCCGATTTTTCCTATCCCGAACTGAATACTTTATGGCAGGAAGTCGGGCTGGGCAGTTATTGTAATGGACTGTTTAAGCTTATCAATCCGTCCGATTACCAAGATGTGATAAACTCTTGTTATGTCATGGACTATGATATGTCGTTTTTACCATTCATGTGCACAGCTTTCGGTGATGTCTTTGCCTATGTAAAGAACCCGAGACTAAATAATTACGTCGTTTATTTGAATGTCAGATACGGAACGTATTTAATACTTCCCGCCAATCTTCGTGCGATTTTTAATAAAGTAATGGTAAATGAAAGTTTCTTGAAAGGTTGGTTTGATTTAGAGAATTATCCTGTAATACAAGAGAAACTCGGAACTCCTGACTATGACGAGTGTTTCGGATATTCTCCACTTTTGGCAATGGGAGGAAGTGAGAATCTTGAAAACATCAAGATAGTCAAGACTATTCCGTACATTGACATTTGTACCCAAACAATCGGTGAATTTGAAGTTGCAGATAAGTTTTGAGATTAGAACAGGTTGATAACAGCGCAGGATAACGGATAAGCCGTTTCCTACCAAATCTTTATAAACTTTAAAACCAAACAGACATGAGCATCTTTTTGAAAGCGCTGCAACGCACCAACCCACAAGATCCGAAAGCCCCGAAGCGGTGGTTTCCGGTGCAGTACACCACCAAGATGGTGGACGAAAACGAAGTGGCAATGCTGATTGCCGACAAGACGACCGACGCGTTTTCCGTGAGTTGGGCAACTCAGCTCGGCGAGTCGGGCAACTCTCGGGAACGGGGTTGCCGAAAACGGGATTGGATGCCCAAAGAATGCGACTGTCATAGATTAGGAAATTGCCTGCTCTTCAACATGGACAAGAATGACCAACTTTAATAAAACAACCAAAATAACATTTATGCCTTATGAAAAACAATTATTCAAAACTCCTTGAGCAAATAACAAACTGGGTGGACAACGGCGAATACCTGAAAGTGCTGGAAACACTGCTCGACATCCCGCGCGAGGACTATGACACACAACTCGTGGGCATCCTCGCCCGCACCTACAACAGTCTGGGAGAGTACGAAAAAGCTATCCCGCTGCTACTTTCCATCGAAGATGAAAGCCAGGACGACACAAACTGGTTCTACCGCCTGGGCAACTCCTACTACTACACTGGGCGAATCGAAGAAGCCGAAGAGTGCTTCATCCGCGCAGCCGAACTCGACCCTGACGACGTCGACACCAAAGAGTTTGTCTACCGTTGCCGCCCCAGCTTCACGGCCCGTGTCGACGAATTCTGGCACTGGTTTGAGAAAAACGAACGCAGGCTATGCGACATCAGCGAACGCCGCAGCGAACATGTCCGGGAGTACAGCCTGAAGCTCATCGAACAAGGCTTGTCCATCATCGGGCCGGACATCCTGTTCAACATCGGAGGCGACCATGAGTTCACCTTTTCCGTACATGGGGAAGACTATCTCTTCTACCTCACTCCTTACATCGTCGATCGCATGCCTGAAAGCCTGAAAGGCAAATGGCACGTCAACCCTTACAACTACGGGACTGAAGGAAAAGGATTCACCTTCAACATGTATGGCAAGCAGATTGCCTGCGCCGACGTGCGTGTGAAAGCGGACTACGACGACGCGAGGAATGCCGTATCGCTGAGATTCTTCCATCCTGAGTTTAACAATATCGACGAAAACGACGCGCTCAATGCATTTTACACCTTATTTAGCATATCCATGGGCGAAGCGTTTACTTACAACTATATCGACCAACTGAAGCGGACCGACGCGGAAGAAGAAGGCATGATGCCTCTGACGGATCTGTATGCCAGCTTACGCCAACGGATAGAATCGTATGGCAAGCAGATGCAGGAATCGCCCAGCAAGCACTACAACACATACCGCTGCAACCCGGACACCAGCGGAGAGTTCTACAATGCCCGCTTCGACGTCATAAGCGGCACGACCAACTACACAGCCCTGGTGCGTGACTACTATCAAGCTGAGATGTATCGCAACGTGAAGTTGATGGCCTTTGGCGCCAAAGCGGCCTATCTGGCATTCACCTACGACAACAACGAGGAGGAGCGCAAGAAAATGCTCGACCTGCGCTACGAACTGGAGGACCGCATCGCCAAAGAAATCTTCCTGCACGGGGACGAACATCCGGGCAACGGATGTGTGCTGGGCGGAGCAACAGGCATAGAATGCATGTACATCGACTTGCTGCTGTTTGACGAAAAAGACTTTATCCGACGGATGCGCGAAATGAGCAAAGACTATCCCATAAACATGGTTCTTTCAGATTTCCGCTTAGGCGCATGGTACACACTCATTCAGGCCCACGACGACAATCCCGTAAGCCACAAATATTTGTCACGCTGCATTCGCCGTGACGACTTGTGACGACTCTGTCCAAAGGCCAAAGTTTGCCAAGACACACAACTTCTTGCCGGACATTGTCGTCTGAGTCTTAGAATATAATGTATCTTTGCAAGCAGGTGCGACACAATGCCCCGTCCCACGTGGCACAGTGTCGCGCCTCTCCCACGGATAATTATCCTGCCTGATGAAAGTTGTCGTCAAAACCTATAAAAGAAGTCAGGACATCCCTGCAGAAGTGAAGGGGAACAGCCTGTTCCACTCCCGAGAATTGTTCACCATCTGCGAACAGACTCCGGGATATACTCCATTGCTGTTCGTAGCCTGGCGAAGCGAAAGACCTGTCGGCAAACTGCTGTGCATTGTACGCAAAAGCGAACGACACTTCCCTCCCTCCTTTATCAAGCGCGGAGAAATCTATGGCACCGGCGAGTATGCCCCAGGCGAGCACGAAGAAAGCCTGTTCAAAGTCCTACTTGAAGAACTGACCCGCACAGCGCTCGACATGTGTTTCCTTATCGAATTTCGCAATCTGTCCAACCCACTTTTTGCCTACCGATATTTTCGTGAAAACAAATACTTCCCCATCAACTGGCTTCGCATACACAACTCCCTGCACAACAGACCTCCGATGGCACGAATGAGTGCGTCCCGTCGCAGGCAAATCAAACGTGGCCTTCAAAACGGTGCGTCCATTCACGTCGCCCAAAGCGCAGAAGAAATCTATGAATTCTTCAAACTCATGAAGAAATACTATGCCACAAAAATACGCAAACACTTCCCTGGCATGAATTTCTTCCTCCAGCTGGTCAATGAATACCCCGACAAAGAAATCGGACGCATATATATTATAAGGTATAAAGGAAAAATCATCGGAGGCTCCATCTGCGTATTTTCTGACGGAAACGCCTACTTGTGGTTTTCGGCAGGACTACGCAAAAGCTATCCCAGACAATACCCCGGTGTTCTTGCCGTGTGGGCTGCCATCGACTATGCTTACCGACATGACTATGACCATATCGAATTCATGGATGTAGGGTTGCCTTTCAAACAATATGGCTACCGCAACTTCATCCTACGATTTGGCGGCATCCAATACGGCACGCGACGCTGGTTCCGATTCCGTTGGAAATGGCTTAACAATCTTATTACCAGATTCTATATCTGACCGTCTTCCTCCTATCCCAACTCCATATACCTCCGCCTGTCCAAGGAGACAAATAGACAGGAAGCTCTGGCCTTCATCATGTATCTTAAGGCCTTATGTGTATCATTTTGCTTAGAGTAAATGAAATAATCAACAATATACAACATTTTTTCACTACAAAATAATTGCGGAAATATTTCTTTATTCAGTTCAAAAGCACTACTTTTATCCCAATTTAAGAACTATAATATTTAACTAAAGCGAAGAATCATGAAAATCTCACACATTGAGCATTTAGGAATTGCTGTCAAAAGCATAGAAGAAGCTCTCCCTTATTATGAAAACGTATTAGGGCTGAAATGTTATAATATTGAAACCGTAGAAGATCAAAAAGTTAAAACAGCCTTTTTGATGGTGGGCGACACGAAAATCGAATTGTTGGAACCAACCTCTCCTGACAGCACCATCGCCAAATTCCTTGAGAACAGAGGTGCAGGCGTACATCATGTAGCTTTCGCCATCGAAGACGGTGTGGCTAACGCCTTAGCTGAAGCTGAAGGAAAAGGAATCCGCCTCATAGACAAAGCGCCCCGTAAAGGAGCCGAAGGACTGCACATCGCATTCCTGCACCCGAAATCAACTCTTGGTGTCTTGACTGAACTATGTGAGAAATAAAAATAACAGAAACCTTAATTATACAGAATTCATATTGTTATGAGTAAACAATTAGAAAGAATCAAAGAGCTTGTTGAACTTCGTGCCCAGGCTCGCTTAGGTGGCGGAGAAAAAGCCATCGGCAAACAACACGACAAAGGTAAGTACACAGCACGCGAACGCATTGACATGTTGCTGGACAAAGGTAGCTTTGAAGAGTTGGACATGTTTGTTCGCCACAGATGTACGAACTTCGGTCAGGAGAAAAAATCTTTCCCGGGTGATGGCGTCGTAACAGGTTATGGCACGATAGACGGCCGTTTGGTTTATGTGTTTGCGCAAGATTTCACAGTGTTCGGAGGTTCATTGTCTGAGACTATGGCCCAAAAGATCTGCAAAGTGATGGATTTGGCCATGAAGATGGGTGCTCCGGTTATTGGCATCAACGACTCTGGAGGTGCTCGTATCCAGGAAGGCATCAACGCTTTGGCTGGATATGCCGAAATTTTCCAACGCAACATCTTGGCTTCTGGTGTCATCCCGCAGATTTCCGGCATTTTCGGTCCATGTGCCGGAGGCGCCGTATATTCTCCAGCTTTGACAGACTTCACACTCATGATGGAAGGCACTTCATACATGTTCCTTACCGGTCCGAAAGTGGTAAAAACCGTAACGGGTGAAGATGTGTCTCAAGAAGATCTTGGCGGCGCGAGCGTCCACTCTACGAAATCCGGCGTAACACACTTTACGGCATCTACCGAAGAAGAAGGCTTGGCACTGATTCGCAAATTGCTCAGCTATATTCCTCAAAACAATATGGAAGAAGCTCCCTACGTGGAATGCACTGACCCCATCGACCGCATGGAAGATTCACTCAATGAAATCATCCCGGACAATCCCAATAAAGCTTATGACATGTATGAAGTCATCAGCGCGATTGTCGACAATGGAGAATTCTTGGAAGTGCAAAAACACTATGCCACAAATATTATTATCGGTTTCGCACGCTTCAACGGACAGTCTGTGGGTATCGTAGCCAACCAACCTTGCCGCTATGCCGGAGTGTTGGACTGCAACGCTTCCCGCAAAGGTGCACGTTTCGTCCGTTTCTGCGACGCTTTCAACATTCCTATCGTATCATTGGTTGACGTTCCAGGATTCCTCCCAGGCACAGGACAAGAATACAATGCAGTCATCCTTCACGGAGCTAAACTGCTCTATGCTTACGGTGAAGCCACAGTGCCTAAAGTCACAGTGACTCTGCGTAAATCTTATGGAGGCTCACACATCGTCATGAGCTGTAAGCAACTCCGCGGTGACATGAACTACGCATGGCCATCTGCCGAAATCGCCGTAATGGGTGGTGCGGGAGCTGTTGAGGTCCTCTATGCAAAAGAAGCCAAAGAAGCAGCCGATCCGAAGGCATTTATGGCAGAAAAAGAAGCAGAATACACGAAGCTCTTTGCCAATCCTTACAATGCAGCCAAGTATGGCTATATCGACGATGTCATCGAGCCTCGCAACACTCGTTTCCGCATCATTCGCGCTTTGGCTCAACTCCAGACCAAGAGAGTGACCAATCCTGCCAAGAAACACGGAAACATACCTTTGTAATCACTTAAATACCACAAATACATGCTCAAAATGAATATCTACAAAAGAATCCTAACAGGATTATTCATTGTCTTAGGATTGGTATCGTGCAACCAGCATGACGGCACTTCGAAAATATTACTTAATGAAGTGCTGACAGACAACGCGGCCAACTTCGAAGATGATTATGGCATTCATAGTGCATGGATTGAAGTATTTAACAAGTCTTACAATAGTGTCGACCTGGCCGGCTATTTCTTAAAAGTCTCCAATGAGCCAGGCGACACTATCTCTTACATTATTCCCAAAGGAGACGTTCTGACCGTCGTGCGACCTCGGCAGCATGCCTTGTTTTGGGCTGACGCAAAGCCCAATCGGGGGACATTCCATACAAATTTCACACTTAACAACGGACGCCCATGCTGGATTGGAATTTATGACTCCGGCAACAAGTTGCTGGACGAAATCGTAGTACCGGCACTGAAAACTGACGAGTCATACGCCCGTGTCCAAGATGCATCCAAAGAGTGGGAAATCAAGAGTGGCAGCACGACAAAATACGTAACTCCAAACACAAACAATCAAACCATCGAGAAAAATGAAAAAGTAGAGAAGTTTGAACAACACGACAGCGACGGCATCGGAATGTCGCTCACAGCCATGCTCGTGGTGTTTAGCGGACTGATTCTACTTTATATCATTTTCCGTATTCTTGGTAAAGCGATATTCGCAAAAAGCGAATCCACTAAACAACCTGTAAATATGAAACAAGAAGAAACGACCAACAAGTGTGCAGAAACTTCCAGCAACGAAGTGTATGCAGCCATAGCAATGGCACTTCACGAAGAATTTGGAGGTGTACACGACATCGAGTCTAACATATTGACCATCCGTCGCGTGCATTCCCCTTGGAGTGCTAAATATGATGCCTTGCGCGTCATCCCGAGAAAAAAACAATAAGTGCAAATATCTAATCTACCCATTATCTAAGAACCATTGAATTATGAAAGAATATAAATATACCATCAACGGCAAGGAATACAAAGTAACCATCGGTGAAGTGAAAGACAACGTAGCCAATGTCGAAGTAAACGGTGAGTCCTACAAAGTGGAAATGGAGAAAAAAGAAGAAGCTCCGAAACCCGTCGTCCGTCCTGTTGTCAAACCTGCAGCTCCTGCGCCCCAACCAGCAGCACCGGCCCAAGCAGCAGCTCCCGCAGCCAGCAGAGCAGCAGGAAGAGGCGTCAAATCACCACTTCCCGGCGTAATCATCGACGTCAAAGTGAACGTGGGAGACCAGGTTAAAAAGGGACAGACCGTAATCATCCTGGAAGCCATGAAGATGGAAAATAACATTAACGCCGATCAAGACGGCACAATCACCGCCATCAATGTCAAGCAAGGTGACTCCGTATTGGAAGGAACTGACCTTGTCTTGATAGGCTAAAAAGAACAGTACACCTATGGGAGAATTTGTTTCATTCATCGCCAACAACCTGGCAGACTTTTGGACCTACACCGGTTTCTGCAATGCGACTCCGGGACATCTGGTCATGATTCTGGTGGGGCTTTTCTTCATTTACCTGGCCATCTCCAAAGAGTTCGAACCCATGTTGCTAATTCCGATTGGATTCGGTATCCTTATCGGCAACATCCCCTTCAACATCGAAGCCGGACTCAAGGTAGGCATCTATGAAGAAGGGTCTGTATTGAACATTCTCTATCAAGGTGTGACCTCGGGATGGTATCCCCCACTCATATTCTTGGGAATCGGGGCAATGACAGACTTCTCTGCCCTGATTTCCAACCCGAAGTTGTTACTTATCGGAGCTGCCGCACAGTTCGGCATCTTTGGCGCATACATGATTGCACTCGAAATGGGTTTCAACCCGATGCAAGCAGGCGCTATCGGCATCATCGGAGGAGCCGACGGCCCAACGGCCATCTTCCTTTCCTCCAAACTGGCCCCCAACCTTATGGGAGCGATTGCCGTCTCCGCCTATTCTTACATGGCATTGGTGCCCGTCATACAACCACCCATCATGCGCCTGCTTACGACCAAAAAAGAACGAGTCATGCGCATGGCTCCTCCGCGGCGCGTGTCACACACGGAGAAAGTGATGTTCCCCATCATCGGCCTCCTGCTTACATGCTTCCTCGTTCCGTCAGGCTTACCTCTATTGGGTATGTTGTTCTTCGGCAACTTGCTAAAAGAAAGTGGCGTCACACGCCGTTTGGCTGAGACCGCACGTGGTCCGCTGATTGACACAATCACCATCTTGTTGGGATTGACAGTCGGCGCATCCACCCAAGCTTCAGAGTTCCTCACATGGGACTCCATAAAGATTTTCATGCTGGGTGCTCTCTCATTCATCATCGCGACGGCTTCAGGCGTCCTGTTTGTGAAACTATTCAATCTCATCCTGCCCAAACACAAACGAATCAATCCGCTCATCGGCAATGCCGGTGTATCCGCAGTCCCCGATTCGGCACGCATTTCGCAGATTCTCGGCTTGGAATATGATCCGACCAACTACCTGCTGATGCACGCCATGGGTCCCAATGTCGCCGGAGTCATCGGTTCAGCCGTAGCAGCCGGTATCCTGCTGGGGTTCTTGATGTAACAACAATTTTCACAAAAAACAAACGCAACGTCCTGTCGGGCAATCCTTCAGGACGTTGCGTTTATCATATCTGTTCCCTCAAGGGACTATTTCACAATGTGATTGTTCGCATCAGGGAATGCAACGCGGGGCTTAAACGTCTTAGCCTCTTCAAAGTCCATAAGGGCATACGACATGATTATCACCACATCTCCCACCTGGACTTTACGGGCGGCGGCACCGTTCAGGCAAATACACCCCGACCCTCTCTCGCCTTTAATGATATAAGTCTCAAAGCGTTCACCATTGTTATTGTCCACAATCGCCACTTTCTCACCTGCAATCATGTTCACCTCGTCCATCAGGTCCTCATCGATCGTGATGCTGCCCATGTAGTTCAAATTGGCCTCGGTGACACGCACGCAGTGAAGTTTCGACTTCAATACTTCTATCATCATATTCACTTCGTTTCTTCCTTGTACTTTATGTTATCAATCAAACGCACTTCTCCACAATAAACCGTAATGCATCCCACGATGTAGTCTGAATCATCCCATGAAGACACCGTCTGCAAAGTCCGTCCATCCACAATCTCAAAGTACTCCAGGCGCAAACCTTTCACAGAAGCAATGCCTTCTTCAACAAAACGCTTGGTTTCTGCCAACGTATGACCTTTTGCAAAATCCAGACTCCGGAAAAGTGTCTGCGAGATGCCCAATGCCGAAACACGTTCAGCCTCAGAAAGACGTGCATTGCGGCTGCTCAACGCCAAACCGTCAGCTTCACGCACAATGGGACAACCGACAATCGTCAAAGGATAGCGCATCTGACGCACCATCTCACGAATGATGGCCAACTGCTGGAAATCTTTTTCACCGAAATAAGCACGATCAGGCTTCACGGCTTCAAACAATTTGCTCACAATCTGGCATACGCCATTGAAATGTCCCGGACGGTGCACGCCCTCCATCACTGTGTCAAGCGGGGCATAGCTGAAATGCCGGTTGTCCGGCTCCGGATACATCTCGTCCACCGACGGTGCGAAAACAATCGCTGCTCCCACGCCTTCCAGAAGATGGCAATCAGCCTCAAGCGTACGAGGATATTTCAACAAGTCATTTTTGTCATTAAACTGTGTGGGGTTTACAAAAACGCTCACTACGGCGACATCGTTTTCAGCCACGCAACGCTTTACCAAGGAAGCGTGACCGGCATGCAAGGCCCCCATCGTAGGAACCAAGCCAATCGTTTTGCCCTGCGCCCTCACGTCATCCAGCGCAGTCTGCAATTCTTTAACTGTTTGTATTAGTTTCATTTCTAAATTATTAGCTTTATTGGCTTCAGGTTTGTAAGTCGCCGCAAAATTACACCGTTTTGATTAATTGACAATAGAAATGCGACTTATATTTTTTTTGCATAAAGTTTTCATCGCTCCGCAAGGCATAAAAAGCAGCAACTCCTCCTACGACATCGTCGCACCACTCTGTCCGGTCACAAAGCCCTCATACGGGGAGTGTAACGTACGAAGCCACCAAACTGCCCGGCCGGCAACGAAAAGATAAACATTGTCAACAACTGATTATCACAAGGTCATTTGTCTCGACTATGTTCCGACAGCCAGACAACCACATTCAAGCGACGCAGGTCTGCCATTAACTCCGTCCCCGCGCCGCCTCTATTCCGCCCTTCCACGGAAAGGAATCGGCGCATGGACGGAAACTACTCCGCTCACACTTAGAATAGACTAATCAAAGGAAAAAAGACAAAACAGGCAGAAAAACAGTTCTTTACCCATCTTGGAAAATCCTTGTAACTCCCCCTATCGACATGGTCTATTGCGCTCTCTCATCTCTTGGGAATGACCCTTCATGAGCAATACGCTAAAATAAAAATATGAAACAATACATAAAACGATTCAGCGTTCTTCAGACACTATTGCCCCACCGGCTCTCATCCGGACTGCCTCCATCCACACCCAATCACCCATGTCATCTTCACACTCCCAACCGACCACATTTCACCCCTTACGGGACACCAGAAACAAGACAGGAACAAGCCCAAATTCATTCACAAAAGAAGGCGTCAGCCTGCATTCCCTCCACAAACCGTACTATCGAAAAAGCCACATTTTGCCTTAAAAAAGAATAATTGTAACAGCACAATCAACTCTATCACCTATATTTTTTCTAACTTTGCAGAAAGATTTATGACAAAGAGAAATAACATGAAGGCTAAAAAAGTTTTATTTATCACTCAAGAAATCACCCCATACGTACCTAAATCTCCGTCATCCATAACAGGCAGAGAGTTGCCACAATACATCCAGGAAAAAGGCCATGAAATCAGAACATTCATGCCCAAATGGGGGATTATTAATGAGAGAAGAAACCAACTGCACGAAGTTATCCGCCTTTCGGGCATGAATCTGATCATTGACGACACAGACCACCCATTGATCATCAAAGTCGCCTCCATCCAATCTGCACGCATGCAGGTCTATTTCATCGACAACGATGATTATTTCCTCCACAGGCAGATGGTGGCTGACGAAGAAGGACAAGAATATGAAGACAACGACGAACGTGCCATATTCTATGCCCGTGGCGTATTGGAGACAGTCAAGAAGCTCCGCTGGTGTCCGGAAGTGGTCCACTGTCATGACTGGATAAGCACCTTCGCGGCCTTGTATATCAAGAAAGCCTATAACGACGAACCGTCATTCCGCGACTCCAAAGTCATCTATTCGAGCTACGGGAACGGTTTCCAGCGTCCGCTTGAGCCGGGCTTGGGAGCACGTGCCATGCTGAAAGGGCTGGAACAGAAAGACCTCGACCTGCTCAACGACACAAAGAGCTGTCTGGAAATGGAAAAAATGGCAATCGCCTACTCCGACGGCTTCATCATGCAAAGTGAAAACTGCAACCCGGAACTCGCAGAGTATGCCCGCAGCCTCAATGTCCCCGTCCTCCCCTATCAGGCCGATGCGACGGCATTCAAGGAAGCATGCAACGGCTTCTACGATGAAGTGTGGAGTGCAGGCAAAGAATAAACACTCAAACCAAACTATCAGACCAACTGACAATGAAAATCAGCAGCATCATGCACAAGGCACTCATCATCCCCGCCTTGTTCCTACTCGCAGCATGTGACGACAACACCGCAAACTTAGGTGTTGAAGTAATGCCCGACGGCGACTTCACCGTAAGTACGCAATATGACTATCCGGTGGGCATCGAATCCCTTCCGGTCGAAAAAATATTGGCTCGCAGCACGACAGCCTATCTGGGAAAGTTCACAGACCCCTACACCAACACGGTGTTTGAAACGGACTTCTTGACCCAATTCTATTGCCCGGAAAACTTCAACTTCCCGGACCAAGAGCTGCTGGAAGACCCGGAAAATCCGGAAGCAAGGTCGGTGGAACTGAACCTGTACTATTCCTCTTACTTCGGTGACTCGCTCGCCGCACAAAAACTGGCAGTGCATGAACTGACGCGGGTGTTGGAAGCTGACGAATTCTATTACACGAATCTCGACCCGACCCAATACTACGACAAAGACCAGGCACCTCTGCAAGAGCAAGCCTATACGGCCATCGACCTGATTCATGGCGACTCGCTGTATACCAGCAACGGAGTGCACATGCTCTCCATCCCTCTGCCGAAAAGTTTCGGCGACCGCATTGTGAAAGCCTACTACGAGAATCCGGAGAATTTCAAGAACTCGGAGAACTTCATCCGCAACGTATTCCCCGGTTTCTATCTGCAACACACACAGGGTGACGGTGCCGTGTTAAACATTAATTATGTGTATCTCGACATCTATTTTGACTATAAAGTGGAAAGCTCAAGCGGAAATGTAGATTCACTGGTGACAGCCTACACACAGTTTATAGCCACACCGGAAGTCGTTCAGGAAAACCGCTTCTCCATGGACAATATCACCGAGCTAATCGAGCAAGGGAACTCAGAAAATGTGGCTTATGTCATGACTCCAGCTGGTATATTCCCGGAAGTCACCCTGCCCATTGACGACATTTCGCTCAATGATACAATCAATTCAGCCCAACTGGTCATCAGCCGAAAGAACAACCTCAATGTATCCAAATATCAAATGGGGGCACCCAACGAACTTCTGATGGTACGTAAAAGCGAATTGAACACCTTCTTTGAAGAACAGCAAATCCCGGACAACCAGTCGTCCTATGTGGCCTACTTGTCAAACGGCCAATACACTTACTCCAACATCACAAACTTAATCAATGTCCTGCGTCGGCAACGGCGAGACAATCCGGACTACGACAGCGATCCGGACTGGAACAAAGTGGTGCTGGTGCCCATCACGGAAGTGACACAGACCATCAACAACTCCAGTGTCATCGTGCGCGTGCTTCACGACCTGGGCCTGAATTTCCTGAAGCTTAAAAAAGACGATGTCAAGCTCAGCGTCATCTACAGCCGATACAAAGACGCACAATAAAATATTCCTACACACGTAGCCAAAAAGGCGCGGACAAACCGGACAAACGATGTATAAATCCGATTTGCCCGCGCTTTTTATTTAGAAAAGTACACCCGAACCTATGCTAACCCGAAGGCTTTTCCTAAATTTGCATCATACATATAAACATTACTTCCTAAAATCATGAACAAAACGCATATCGCAATGATGTCGGCAGCGATGCTATTGGCTTCGTGCTCGACAAACAACGGGAACCAGGATGCCGGCGACACGAGCGTCATCGGGCGTCAGGAAATCACCATCAATGACGGCCGGCTCAGCCCTGAAGCACTCTGGGCCATGGGACGCATCGGAAGCACAGCCGTCTCGCCCGACGCACAAAAAGTGGCCTATACCGTGTCTTACTACAGCGTGCCTGAAAACAAAAGCCACAACGTCATCTACCTGATGAACGCTGACGGTACAAACAACACCCTGCTTACCCAAGGGGCTGGAAACGAAGGCGAACCGTGCTGGATAAAAGACGGTACCAAACTGGCTTACCTGAGTGCGGCCAACGGCAAAAACGAAGTGTGGGAGATGAATCCGGACGGAAGCGGACGCAAAGTCATCGCCTCTTATGAAAATGGAGACATCGAAGGCTATTCGTTCTCACCCGACGGGAAAAAGCTGCTGTTCGTCGCCCAAGTGAAATATGGCCAAACGACAGCCGACATCTATCCGGATTTGCCGAAAGCGACAGGACGTGTCATCACGGATCTCATGTACAAACACTGGGATGAATGGGTGACGACCATACCTCATCCCTTCGTGGCCGACTTCGACGGCCAGGCCATCAGCAATGTCACAGACCTGCTCGAAAATGAACCTTACGAATCCCCCATGAAACCTTTCGGAGGCATCGAACAACTGGCATGGAGTCCTGACTCAAAATCCATCGCTTACACCTGCCGCAAAAAGACGGGCAAAGCCTATGCCGTATCGACCGACTCAGACATCTACCTCTATAATGTAGATAGCAAACAGACAACGAACTTATGCAAAGAAGAGGGCAATCCGGACCAAAACCCAGGCTATGACACCAACCCGCAATTCTCACCCGACGGCAAATACATCGCATGGCAAAGCATGGCCCGCGACGGTTATGAAAGCGACCGCAACCGCCTTTGCGTCTACAACCTGGAAGACCACACCAAAACGTATGTCACCGAAAGTTTCGACTCCGGCGTGGATACCTACTGCTGGAACAACGATTCACAATCACTCTATTTCACCGGCGTATGGCATGCGACCAAGATGGTCTACCGCACAACACTGTCCGGAGAGGTGGAAAAACTCACCGACGGCGTGTTTGACTATGATGGCGTGAGCCTTCTAGGTGACCGTATCCTGTGCAAACGCCACTCCATGAGCGCACCGGACGACCTCTATGCTGTCAATCCGTCAGACGGACAAGTGGCCCAGCTCACTACGGAAAACAAACACATCCTGGATCAAATTGAAATGGGACGTGTCGAAGAACGTTGGATGAAAACCACGGACGGCAAAGACATGCTTGTGTGGATTATCTATCCGCCTAAATTTGACCCATCCAAGAAATATCCCACCTTGTTATATTGTGAAGGTGGCCCACAAAGCCCCGTCAGCCAATTCTGGTCATTCCGCTGGAACTTCCAAATCATGGCAGCCAATAACTATATCATTGTTGCCCCCAATCGCCGTGGCCTGCCAGGCTTCGGCACCGAATGGCTTGAAGAAATCAGCGGAGACTATGGAGGCCAATGCATGAGAGACTATCTCACTGCCATTGACACGTTTGCCAAAGAGCCGTATGTCGACACAGACCACCTCGGTTGCGTCGGCGCCAGTTTCGGCGGATTCTCCGTCTATTGGCTTGCCGGACATCATGACAAACGCTTCAAAGCGTTTATAGCCCACGACGGCATATTCAACATCGAGCAACAATATCTGGAGACCGAAGAAATGTGGTTCGCCAACTGGGACATGGGAGGTGCATATTGGGACAAGAACAATGCGATTGCCCAACGTACCTTTGCAAACTCTCCCCACAAGTTTGTCGACAAATGGGACACCCCTATCCTCTGTATCCACGGAGAAAAAGACTACCGCATCCTGGCATCGCAAGGCATGTCAGCTTTCAATGCAGCCATACTGCGAGGCATCCCGGCAGAACTGCTCATCTATCCGGATGAGAACCATTGGGTGCTGAAACCTCAAAACGGCATTTTATGGCAACGCACCTTCTTCGCCTGGCTAGATAAATGGCTGAAGCCGGAAACAAACAAGGAATAAGACATATTTATAACAATGCAAAAGGGTGTCCTCAACAGAGAACACCCTTTTTTCACAAAAGAATCAGACGAACTCACTATGCAAAACTTGCCTGAGCGACTTTTTTTCAAAAAAAACAGGCCACAGCATTTGCATGTTTGAAAAAAGTTGTATCTTTGCACCGTCAAACAAAAAGACATTGGGCTATGGTGTAATGGTAACACTACAGATTCTGGTCCTGTCATTCTTGGTTCGAATCCAGGTAGCCCAGCAAGGAAAGAGTTATAGAGCTTGCTCATAACTCTTTTTTTATTTTCCCCATGCGAAATCTTTTTTTTCAAAAAAATACAAATTCAAGGCATATTTATTTCTTTGCTCCTTTAACAATCTCACAAATCCGTGTATCTTTGTAAGCCATTATCAAATATATAGATTACCGAAACTAAAAGTAGCTATTTTTTCAGAATGAACGAATTACTAGGAACAATAACAAAAGGAATTCAAGAAAAGAAAGGGAAAAGCATCGTCATTGCCAATCTAACCAATATTGGAGACACAATTTGCGACTATTTTGTCATATGCCAAGGAAATTCTCCAAGCCAAATACAAGCAATCACAGAATCCATCTATGAAACCGTGCACAAGGAGACGTTTGAAAAGCCTACAAACGTATGTGGATTAGAGAATTGCCAATGGGTGGCGATGGACTATTCCAACATCATCGTGCATATATTCTTACCTGAACACCGCAAGTTTTATGACTTGGAACATCTTTGGGAAGATGCACAATTAACCACTTTATCAGACATAGACTAAAACCTGAATATGAATACAAACAACAATCGGAAACCCAGTGGCGGAGCACCAAAATTTAACCTGAATTGGTTCTATGCCCTCATCTTAGTGATACTTGGTATCCTATATATAACCAATCAAGACGGTGGAGTGAAAAAGAGCATCACATACACCGAATTTCAAACCTATGTGGAAAAAGGATATGTCAACAAGATTGTAGCCTATAACGACAACTCACTGGACGTCTACATCAAACCGGAATTTGCTCCGGAAGTGCTCAAGACGGATGCTGCAAACATCGGACGAAGCCCGATGGTCAATACACGCATCGGTTCAACCCAAAGTCTGGAAGAGTTTTTGAAAGAGACAAAGACAGCCAATCCTGAACTGAAAGACATCACCATTGACTACCAGGAGAAGAGCAATTACATGATGTCCATTCTCATCAACTTGCTTCCCTTCATCCTGATTATTGCCATCTGGATGTTTTTCATGAGACGCATGGGAACAGGAGCTAATGGCGGATCTGGCGTATTCAATGTCGGAAAATCAAAAGCTCAACTCTTTGAAAAAGGAAGTGCAAATCGTGTCACATTCAAAGACGTCGCAGGACAAGCTGAAGCCAAACAAGAAGTACAGGAAATCGTAGATTTTCTAAAGAAGCCTCAGAAATATACCGAGCTGGGCGGCAAGATTCCTAAAGGTGCCTTGTTAGTCGGCCCTCCGGGTACAGGTAAGACGTTGCTGGCTAAAGCCGTTGCAGGAGAAGCCGATGTTCCATTTTTCTCGATTTCAGGTTCTGACTTTGTGGAAATGTTCGTAGGTGTAGGCGCGTCTCGTGTACGCGACTTGTTCCGTCAGGCTAAAGAAAAATCTCCCTGCATCATCTTTATTGATGAAATTGACGCTGTGGGCCGTGCCCGTGGAAAAAACCCCTCGATGGGAGGCAATGACGAACGCGAAAATACCCTGAACCAACTATTGACAGAAATGGATGGATTTGGTTCAAATAGTGGAGTCATCATTTTGGCCGCGACCAACCGAGTCGACATCCTGGACAAAGCATTACTCCGTGCCGGACGATTCGACAGACAGATTCACGTCGACCTTCCGGACTTAAATGAACGGAAAGAAGTATTCGGTGTACATCTTCGTCCTATCAAAATTGATAAAAGCGTGGATGTAGACTTGCTTGCACGACAAACTCCAGGCTTTTCAGGAGCTGACATTGCCAATGTGTGCAATGAAGCAGCCCTAATCGCTGCCCGACACAATAAAAACGTTGTCAGCAAAGATGATTTTCTGGCCGCAGTGGACCGCATCGTTGGTGGTTTGGAAAAGAAAACTAAAGTGATGACGCAAAACGAGAAACGCACCATCGCTCTTCATGAAGCCGGACACGCCACACTCTCATGGTTCTTGGAACATGCCAACCCGCTAATCAAAGTGACCATTGTCCCACGCGGACGAGCTTTGGGGGCAGCTTGGTATTTGCCTGAAGAACGCCAAATTACCACCAAAGAGCAAATGCTCGACGAAATGTGCGCACTGCTTGGAGGACGAGCTGCCGAACAACTCTTTGTGGGACACATATCCACAGGCGCCATGAATGACTTGGAACGTGTCACAAAACAAGCTTATGGAATGATAGCTTATGCCGGAATGAGCGACCAATTACCAAACTTATGCTATTATAACAATGATGAATACGCATTCAATAAGCCATATAGTGACAGTACGGCACAGCTCATAGATGAAGAGGTGAAAAAGATGGTAGCCGAACAATACGAACGCGCTAAATCTATCCTTTCAGAACATCAGGAAGGACATAATCGTCTGGCAAATCTGCTCATGGAACGCGAAGTCATCTTTGCTGAAGATGTGGAAGAAATATTCGGTAAACGTCCTTGGGCTTCACGCTCGGAAGAGATTTTAGCAGACTCTCAACCGAAAGAAGATGATGGCAACGCACCGGATACAGAAGAAAAAGCGTCTACATCTGACACAGAACAACAAAAAGACGACAGCGCAACCACCATCGACAAGAAAATCGCTGACGGAGAAGCTGAAGAAGTAAAAGAATAACCTTATAAAAAGCAGATAAAGTGAAGAATTTCATACAAAGAGCCATTACGGGCATACTGTTTGTCGCCATACTCGTTGGAGGCATGCTGTATAGTCCTCTCACATTCGGAGTGTTGTTTATGCTTATTACAGCACTTGCCGTATGGGAGTTTGCCCAGTTGGTCAACCGGAGAGAGGATGTAACCATCAATCCGGTCATTACCACACTGGGAGGTGTCTATTTGTTCATCGCCATATTCAGCTACTGTACAGAAGCTACCGATGCACGAATCTTCATTCCCTACCTGCTAATTCTCATCTATTTGTTCGTCAGCGAGCTCTATCTGAAGCGACTGAATCCGATGAATAACTGGGCTTTTTCGCTCATGAGTCAACTTTATGTGGCGCTGCCATTCGCACTGTTGAGCGTACTCGCTTTCCATCGCAACACCGTGATGAGCGACAGTTCGCCCATCAGTTTCAATGCTATTCTGCCACTTTCAGTCTTTATATTCAACTGGAGTAATGACACAGGAGCCTACTGCACCGGTATGCTTTTTGGACGCCATCGCCTCTTTGAACGCATCTCACCAAAAAAATCATGGGAAGGTTCCATTGGAGGAGGCATTATCAGCATCCTCGTTTCATTAGTTATGGCACACTTTTTTCCATTCCTGTCCGTTTTACAATGGATAGGTTTTGCCCTCGTAGTCGTAGTATTCGGCACATGGGGCGACTTGGTGGAATCTCTGCTAAAACGCCAACTCGGCATCAAAGATTCCGGCAACATCCTACCTGGTCACGGAGGTATGCTCGACCGCTTTGACAGCACCCTATTGGCAGTCCCGGCCGTAGTACTCTATCTCTACACGCTAACCCTACTCTAACAGAATATACCCCATAGATTTCCCCGAAGATACCATTTTCCAATGGCGTATCTTCGGGGATTTTTTATATACTCACATATCAAAAATAGATTCTACCCTCTGTAATCGAGAATATAAAAAGCATCAGAATTGATATACTTTACCCCTCAACCCAACAAATTACAATCCTCCCTCCCATTAATTTCTTTCTCAATGTGCATAACAGAATCTCCTGAAATGTTACAAGGAAAATTCTTTTGAATAATATTTTTCTACAATCCATCCTATTCCAACGTAGACTTTAGGGTAAGCGGGAGCGGAAAGGAAGGTAGCCGACGACGGTATCCTTTCCGCTCCCGCTTACCCTAAAGTCGGCTTCCACTTACCATATAATGTTGTAGGAGGAGTATGCTATATATTGTAAATTAACCATTTATAAGAACCTGTCACAGTCTCAGGATTCACATCTCCGCGTTTAGAAAATGAAATACAGTTCAGACCTGTCTTTTTTTAGAGATATAAAAAAAGGCTATCTCAAATTTTACCTTGAGACAGCCTTCCAATTTTCCTTCTGTCG
>OIWT01001357.1_pt1 | contig 29783 bp, 31 predicted proteins | sample 1587701 | NCBI WGS metagenome assembly OIWT01 (sample SAMEA3888904, study PRJEB22519) | human gut metagenome | biome: human gut; feature: human-associated habitat; material: faeces | place: Denmark | collected 2009 | reverse complement strand
AAGTTCTATGCTCACAGCGATTTTTCTATTAAGGGACTTTTTTTACAGCCCCTTTGTCTACAGTCTGAGAGTTCGCAAGCGAACTCTTTATTTTGTTGTCCTGCACAGGGTAAACTTTACTATTTTTTTAGTGGGGGTTATGTGGTATGGTATGTATAAAGGAGGGGAAAGGTATGCCAGCTTTATCTATGTTTTTGGAATTATTGTAAGAATGCAAAGTGAAAAAGGTGGAAGACATAACAAGCCTTATATACATGCAATTTATGGAAATGAGGAAGTTGTTGTTGGAATAGATGGAGAAGTTTTAGAAGGAAAACTTCCGAATAAACAAATGAAATTATTATTAGCGTGGATGGCAATTCATGAGGAAGAATTGAATGCAAACTGGCAACTGTTAAGTCATGGAGAAGGCTATTTCAAAATTGAACCTTTACGGTAGGAGGTGGAATTATGTTACGTCCAACGGCAGTTAAAGTGGAAGCAGTATGTGCTTATCAGATATTAGTAGAATTTGATAATGGAGAAAAAAAATATTTTGATGTAGAGCCTTATATTCAGGGAGAATGGTATAGAAAGCTGCGGATACTTGAATATTTTAAGAAGGTTACTACGGATGGTTTTACGGTCGTATGGCCTGATGGTCAGGATATTTGCCCGGATGAGTTGTATGATTTAGGAAAACTGGTGTCCTAGCCCCACGGATTATGAATTAATTATTTTTAAAACCAAAATTGTGAAAGGAAAGCAACATAGCCCACTTGATTAACAGAGAGGAGACAAGAGATGATACGATTTAATAATGATTACAACCATGCCGCGCATGAGAGTATTTATGAAGCAATGAAGGCCGATCAGGCGAACAATTATCCGGGGTACGGAGCAGATGAATGGTGTACGAAAGCAGCCGAAGAGATTAAGAAGCTGATTGGCAGGGAAGATCCGGATATATATTTTTTCCCGGGAGCAACACAGGCGAATTTTGTGGTGTGTGCCGCAGCATTGAATCCGATCCAAAGTGTCGTTTGTCCGAAAACAGGACATATCAACTGCCATGAAGCCGGTTCCATTGAAAACACCGGACATAAGATTATTGAACTTCCGTCAACGGAAGGGAAGATCACGGCACAGCAGGTGCGGGAATGTGCTTCTCCCTATTTTGAGCACGGAGAGGCAGAATATCTGACCGAACCGAAATTGGTATATATTTCATTTCCAACGGAATATGGAACGATTTATTCGTTAAAAGAATTACAGGAGCTTCACCGGGTATGTAAGGAATATGGAATGTACCTGTTCGTGGATGGCGCGAGAATGGGATACGGACTGGGCGCATCGGTGAATGATGTAACCTTAAAGGATCTGGCAGAGCTTACGGATGTGTTTTATATTGGAGGAACCAAGTGTGGTGCGATGTTTGGGGAAGCCGTTATTCTGGTGAATGAGGAGCTGAAGCGTCATTTTAAAACCTATATGAAACAGAATGGCGCAGTTCTTGCAAAAGGATGGCTGTTGGGATTGCAGTTCTACACGCTTTTGAAGGACGGAACCTATTTCACGATTACGAAAAGGGCAGATGAGCAGGCAATGCGGATTAAGGAAGCCTTTCACAAAAAAGAGATCCCGGAATACATGGGAAGCTACACGAACCAGCAGTTTGTGATTTTGTCGAAGGAGCAGGAAGAAAAGCTTTCGCAGAAATATATTTTTGAGCTGGATGGAGTGCTGCCGGACGGACGCAGCGTGGTGCGCTTCTGTACAAGCTGGTCCACGACAGACGAAGAAGTAAATGAACTGGTGCAGGATATTCAGGCACTGTAGGATGGAAGATGATCAAGGAAGTTCGGGGATTGGCATAACGGTAAGGTTATAGTATTCGCGGAAAGGAGACTGTGATGAAGAGAAAGATTTTGTGCTCAATGCTTGCAGTGATGACTTCAATCTGCATGCTGACGGCATGCGGAAATTCTTCCAATCCTGCAGAGGATACGAAGAGTACTGATGCAACAGAAAGCGAATCGATGATGCAGGATGAGGAGAAGCAGGCCGCCGAGGAGACAAATGGGAATGGGACAGAGCTTTCCGGAGACGATCAGGAAGCAGCCGGTGAAGATGCGGATAGTATGTCAAGAAATGTTGTCTATCGTTCGGATGAGTTTTATCTTTCGATTGTTCTGCCTGAGGACTGGGAGTACCGGATTTTATCAGAAGAGGATCTGGAAAAAGAAGATAATCTGTATTCCTGTGCGATCCGTTTCTGGCAGAAGGATTATCCGGAGGATATCTTTGTGCTGGGATACCAGGCGCCGTTTGGTATGTGTGGAACCGGCGTGACGATAGACGAATTGAAGCTGGAGAATGGGATCACCGGATGGCGATATACAGAAGAACTGGATTCGTCGTTGTGGCTGACGATTACATTGAATCATCCGGAAAACGATGTGAGCGGTGGAACGTATCTGATTACAGCAAGTCCATCTCTGAAGGATTGGAAGGTACTGGAGCCTGCCTTTGAAGAGATTCTGCAGACCGTGTGGGTTGGACCAAAGAGCGGGGCAGAGGAATTGCTGAAAGGAGCCGACGACGATCTGCTCAAAGAAGATGCGGATGTTCCTTCGAAAGAAACGGTTCTGGAGCGGCGGAATGCCTGCCTTCAGGGAATGTCGGAAGAGGATATTGCGCGGCTTGCCGAGAATATTAAGGTTGCCAATCTGGCAATGGAATATAGTTTCCTGTATGACCGGTTGTTTGAAAGAATGGCAGATCCGGAGGATCTTTACTGGAATTATGTCGATCAGAAGGGAGACATCCAGATTGGTTATTCGCTGGAGCAGGAAGCAGTGGATGCATGGAAGGAGTATTCGCAGAATGCCGAAGAGATCACGGACATGGATTCTTACTGGAAGGCCTATCAGCAATATGAGGAAGAGCACGGCCAGCCGGTATATACCTACAACCGTTTTGATGCGGATAACTTTATCGCGTTGATGGAAGAGATGAAGGGATTGCTTAAGAATGATATGCTTACCGCGGATCTTAACCAGTTGATTGAGAACACGCGTCAGGCAAAAGAGACACATGATGTCACTTATATTAAGGAAATTTATTACCTTCTTCATGATATGGATTATTATCTGCTGCGGTATGCTCCCGATGATGTTGCAGCCTTTGTGCAGGATAAAGGCAGAATTGCGGTTTATTACGGAGCTTTACAGGTGTACGGGTAAGAAAAGCCAGAAGGAAGAAGCATATGGAATAAGAATCAGGGCATTCCTGCGGGAATGCCCTGTCTGTTTACAGTAACTGCACTTTTACAAATTCAGCAAAGCGGGGCAGAGCCATGAAAATTTTTCCATATTCTCGGGTGTCAATAACACCTTTTCGCTTTAATCGTTCCCGGTAGACAGAAAATAACTCTGATCTCATCCCCAGCCGTTCCCGGATATTTTTGATTCGATATTCTCCACTTGTCGCAATTTCGATTAGAATTTTCTTATCCAGTTCGGACAGTTCAGACCATATTTTGCTATATACATATTCTTCCAGATACTGGTCATACTCTGGTAAGATTTCTTCCAGAGATTTTGTATCCCTGTGAAGCCAGTATAGATATCCCAGCACCTGATAGGCAAATGGATAGCCTTTGGTAAGGGAGGTCATTTTCTCTGCAGTTTCCAGATCAATCTGAAAAATATCAGCATAACTTTTGCGGACTGCAGTATAATTTAAAGGCTCTAAAATTAACTTGGGAGCGCGGTATAAAAAGGTGAGGGCCTTGTCGTTCTGCAATTCGTAGATGTTTTCATATAATCCGGTCATCAAAAGGAAAATCGGATAATCTTCCCTGAGAAAAATCTGAAAAGAACTGGTGAAAATTTTTATGTTTTCAGAGTTGGTTACTTCATCAATAGTAATCAGAAGACGTTTTCCCAGTTTTTGGATATGGCTTAACATATGCATAAGGACATCCTCAATATCGGTAACCGGTGGAGCATGTTCAATGGATACGCCCAATCCGAATGCGGAAAAATCAAGCTTTGCCTTTATGAAACATTCATGCAGATCCGGAATGCTGTATATCTTGGCCGCAAGGCTTTGCAGTAAATCCCGTGTAGGATTCAGTTCCACAGTAATCCAATTGGAAAGCTGGCCTAGTTCTGTGGAAATATTGGTCATCATAACCGTTTTGCCGGAACCGCGGACACCTGTAATCATATAGATCTGGTTGGATGGAAGCTCGGCATTAAAATTATCAATAATTTCATTAGTCTGTGTAATACGGGAAATATATTGCACTGGTTTTTTCCCGAAAGACAGAGTAAAAGGATTGTTCATGGCTCACCTCATATATAAGTTTATATAACTTTTGCTTTCTTATATAACTATATATAACTTTTGAATTCTTATATAACTATATATAACTTTAAAACCATTATATAACCTTATATAACTTTTGACAATCTGATTTTAATCTCAGTTTGTAACAGTTCAGCCATGCAGAAATGATTGTATAAGATGACCGTGGGAGCTTGCTCACTAAGGGCAGCTTATACAATCATTTCTATAGGGCGGACGCCCGACATGAAATAAGCTGTTGGAAAACACGTATATTTGTTAGCCAATCTGTACAATCCGGCAGCTTATGAATGGGCTTGGCTGAACTGTTACCTCAGTTTTACTTCATGGGAAAGATCATATGGAACTTTTGAAGTTGATGTGGCATAATCTTAGATAGATTGAATCAATGAAAATAGAGGAGTGTAGAGTTATGACGATTTTAAATCAGTTGAACAGCGCGCCCATGTACCTCATTTGTGGCGGCATCATTGCATTTGTGGCAGTTGTCTGCGTGATTTTTCTCATCAGGGCTTATCGGGCGGGCAAGGCACTGGGAATGGATGAAACGAAAATGAAACGGACCATTATTTCAAGTGCAACCTTTTCGGTACTGCCGAGTATTGGAATTTTACTGGGAGTCATTGCACTTTCCGGAAGTCTGGGAACACCGTGGCCATGGCTTCGTCTTTCCGTGATCGGAGCGCTTCATTATGAGACACAGGTAGCACAGGCCGCAGCGGAGCAGGTGGGAATGACCACACTTTCTGCATCTGAAATGACAGCAACGTCATTTTCTACGATTGCGCTGTTGATGAGTATCTGTATTATGTGGGGCATGGTATTATCGATTTTCTTAAATAAGAAATATACACAGAAGCTCACGAAGAATTCTTCTTCCGGCAAGTCGGGATCAGCCGGTTTTGCGGATCTTGCGATGACTGCAATGTTCATTGGACTTGTGAGTACCTACATTGGCCGTTATATTGGAGGCTTTATTTCTGAAAACGGTCTGTTTACCTTTAATGGAGACATCATTCCGCTTGTGGTTATGGTGGTTTCTGCACTGGTAATGGGAATCTTCGTATTCCTGTCCGAAAAGAAAAAGCTTGGCTGGGTGGACAGCTTTTCCATTGCAGGAAGTATGATTGCCGGTATGGCAGCCGCTGTGATTGTCGGGCTGATCTGAGCCTGAATTTTATGATCCTGTGTAACTATTCAGTACAGGTCGAAGCACATGCTGCCAAGACCGTACGAATATGATTCAATAGTGCAAAATCCCATCAGCGAAGCTGATTTTAAATGGATTTTGCATCGTAACTGTGAAGGTACTGAACAGTTACGATAGATATATCAATAACAGCAGATACATAGAAGTAAGTAGTAATTAAGGAAGGGACACGAAAATTATGGAAGAAAATAAAACAAGTACGTGGGAAGAATACCGGAAACGCACGCATGTAATCGGAAGAGTAGTAAGTGCTGTGACACTGGTTATGCTGGTAGGGGCACCGTTCCTGATGGGAAAAATTTTAGGAGCTTATCCGGATCTTGGAGCGGTGGCAAGAGCTTTTTTATCGGTAGGGCTGGTATGGCTTGTAAGCAGTGTGGCAGAGTTTTTGATTTATACACCGATGCTGGGGTCCGGTGGTGGATACCTTGCATTTATTACCGGTAATCTGATTAATATGAAGATTCCATGTGCAGTCAATGCGCGTGACATGGTGGGTGCGAAGACCGGAACACCGGAAAATGAAATCATTTCTACGATTTCCATTGCAACCTCATCCCTTGTCACGATTCTGGTTCTGGCAGCCGGCGTCCTGTTAATGGTTCCGCTGCAGCCGGTTTTACAGAGTGAAGTATTGCAGCCGGCGTTTGAAAACGTGGTTCCGGCGTTATTTGGAGCGATGGCCTATAAATATTACCGTAAGAATATGCATATAGCCGTATTCCCGCTTGTGTTGATGAGTGCGCTGTTTATCCTTGTACCGGGACTGATCGGATCGACCAGCTTTATGATTATTCCGTCCGGCGCAGTTGCTATTCTGGCAGCGTGGATTTTCTTTAAGAAGGGAAAGAAAGACCAGGCAGAGTAAGGATGTTATTCTGATCGGATTCAGGTTGAGAATTTTGAATAGTTACACTCATTTATTGATAGAGCAGGAAAGGTAACTGCAATAAAAAGAAACGGTTACGAAGAAAGAAGGAAAGAGAATTATGAAATATCTAGGATTGGTTTTACTTGGAATACTTCTGATCATCATTTTATTGTTACTGATTGCAATAATCCGGACACTTCTGATGCCGGACAAAACTTCCGATTATCAGCCGGAAGCAGATGAAAAAGAGGCACTCCGGCTTGCCGAAAAGCTTTCCAGGATGGTACAGTGTGACACGACCTCTCATGCCGGAATAGCAGAAGTGGAGAAGTATCTTGGATTTCATAAGGTTTTAGAGGAGCTCTTCCCCTTGGTACATAAAGAGCTTCAGAAAACCGAAATAGATGGAAACCTGTTATATTACTGGAAGGGAAAATCGTCCGAAAAGCCGATCCTTCTGATGAGTCATCAGGATGTCGTTCCGGCAGAGGGAGAGTGGATTCATGCTCCTTTTTCCGGAGATATTGCAGATGGTAAGGTATGGGGACGAGGTACGGCAGATACGAAGTGTACGGTAATGGCTTTTCTGGAGGCAGTGGAAGAACTGCTTGCGGAAGGCTTTGTGCCGCCGACGGATGTGTATCTGGCATCCTCCTGTACTGAAGAATGGGCAGGAGACGGAGCACCGAAGCTTGTAAAGGAACTGCAGCGAAGAGGAATCCGGCTGTTCCTTCTGTGTGACGAGGGTGGAGCCATCATTACGGAACCCGTTGGAGGAATTCATGGAAACTTTGCAATGGTGGGTGTCTTTGAGAAGGGCAAAGCCGACGTGAAGTTTACTGCAAAAAGTAATGGAGGACACGCCAGTGCACCGTCCAAGGGAACACCGATTGCACGCCTCTCCGCTTTTGTAACCGAAGTAGAGAAGCATTCACCGTTCCGTAAGAAGATGCTTCCGGAGGTTTCTGCCATGTTTACTTCTCTGGCACCATATGCCTCTTTCGGGTTAAAGCTGGTGCTTGGAAATATATGGCTGTTTAAGCCGCTCTTAAAAGCGGTACTTCCGAAGATCAGTGCACAGGCAGGAGCTATGCTGCAGACGACAATTGCATTTACCATGCAGTCCGGTTCCGATGCATATAATGTGATTCCGCAGGAAGCAACCCTTGGAGCCAATATGCGCTTTATTCCCCATCAGGGAGAAAAGGAAAGTCTTGAAATTATCAGGAATCTGGCTTCCAAATACGGTTTAGAGACGGAAATTATCCATTCCAATGACTATACAAAGCCTGTAGATATCCATGGTGAGGGGTATCGAATGATGGAACAGGTGATTGCACAGACCTTTCCGGGACTGCCATCCAGCCCTTATGTAATGACCGGGGCTACCGATGCACAGTTCTATAGTCCGGTATGTGACAACTGCATCCGCTTTGCACCTGTGGTTTTCGGACCGGAGCAGATGAAGGGCATGCATGGCCTGAACGAGTGCATTGAATATAACTGCCTGCCCGGTGCGGTGCAATTCTATAAGAATCTGATCCGCGCGGAGAAGTAATTATTCAATTTATTTGCCGGGGATGAGGAGAATATAAAGTGAAGATTTCAAAAGAAACATGGAAACTGGCATTTGTGAAATCACTGCCAATTATGTGCAGCTACTTTTTTCTGGGTGCAGCCTATGGAATTATGATGGAGGAGACCGGATTTCCGTGGTATGTGGCCCTGTTATTGAGCATGACCGTATATACCGGGGCATTTCAGTTTGTGCTGATCACCTTTCTGAGTACGGGTGCATCTCTGCTTACGATTGCAATCACTGCCCTTTTAATGAACAGCCGGCAGAGCTTTTACAGTCTGACATTTTTAAATGATTTCAAGCGGATGGGAAAGCGGAAGTTGTATATGATTCACAGCCTGACGGATGAAACCTATGCTGTGAACTGTACATTGGAGCTTCCCCGGAAGGAAAAGGAAGATACGATGTTCGGTGTTGCGCTTTTAAGCCATTGCTACTGGATGGCAGCAACGGTGGCCGGTGCGGTGCTGGGGCAGTTGATTCCCTTTGAAATGGAAGGAATTGACTTCTGCATGACGGCATTGTTTGTGATTATTTTTATGGATCAGTGGAAAAAGGCATCCAGCCATATACCGGCACTGGCAGGTCTTACCTGTGGAATTGTGTGCCTGCTGATCTTCGGACAGAGCAGCTTTATCCTTCCGGCATTACTTCTTGTTTCCGGAATTCTGTTCTTTGCGGAGAGAAAGGAGGCAGCAGAATGAGTACACCAATGCTTGCAGCCGCCATTGTGTTATCCGCGGCGATTACGTTCGGACTTCGAGCCCTGCCGTTTCTGATTTTTTCCGGAGAAAGGAAAATGCCGGACTGGCTGCAAAAGCTGGGGGAAATGCTTCCTTCTGCAATTATGGCGGTTCTGATTATTTATTGCCTGAAGGATGCTCCTTCTGATTTTGCCGGAACCGGTATACAAAAGCTGCTGGCAGTACTGGTTGTTGCTGTCAGCTATCATTTTAAACGAGGTACCTTTTTTAGCATTTTTCTTGGAACAGCGGTGTATATGCTGTTGTTGCATTTCTTTTAAAATGGATCTGAATTCGAAAAACATAAAATAAAATACTCGAAAAATATAAAACAAAACGCTCGAAAAATATAAAATAAAATACTCGAAAAATATAAAATTACATGCTTAAGCCGTTAAAAATATATTAGAAATAAGGCACACAGGTCAATTCCTGTGTGCCTTATCCTGTATTCAAATCCCCTTTATAGATTGAACATACATCTTGAATTATTATTGCCGTTCCGTAACCGTTAATCCAAGCTTAGAGGCAACTCCATAGAAGCCGTACATAGTGTCGGTATCTGTCAGGACCGGAGTGTAATCGGTTCCGGCGGGGAAGGTAATCTGCAATTTCTGATTCTTGTACTCAAACTGAATGGTGACAGTAGCATCGTTGCGTTCTGCCATCTTCTTCAACAGGTAATCGCTGATGGTGTGGAGCTTACCGAAATCAGTTGTAACAGTTCCGTTCTCCGGAGCATCCTTAATAAAGCCATACAGGTTTTTGACCGTAGCCATACCTGCGGGAATGGGCTGGGATTCCTTAACCATACCGCAAGTGATACACTTATATTCTTCCAGACCATCTACACCGGGCTGCGGTTCTACTGTTGTTACCCACTGGAAGTTACATTCGTGGGAAGGAGTCGTTGTGGACTCCAAGGGAGAAGCGGAATAATAAACCTTAACAACCATAGTAATAACTGTTGTGATTGTTGTGGATGATGAAATTGGAAGTGCGCTAGTATAGAAAGTTCCATATTCAATGTTGGAAGGAAAGCTAATAGACAATGTATTTATAGTACTGCCTTTATAATTCAAACTACTTCCTGTATATACTGAATTTTCATAGTAATCCCAACGAACTTCAAACATCATCTTCTCTGAACCGGGAATGTTGGTAAAAGTAAGAGTATCTCCAGGATAATACGTGGTTGCCTTTGCTGCCTCAATAGCAATCGAATCCATTGCGTCAAAAGAATAATCATTAGCCGCTTTAACTTCCATTTGCATACTGTTGAATATTCCGATTACCATAGCAAACGAAATAACTGCTGCTATTATATTCTTGTACCATTTTTTTGTTTTCATGTCATATATCCTGCATCTTATTTGTTCCTGTTACAATATCTCATGCGATTACACTTCAACATGAATTATCCATAATATACCATAACTGGAGGGACAATATAAGTTTACAAACGTTCCAAATGGTGTTTTGTTTCCTGGAGTATAATAATATGAGAATAATTAAATTAAAATTTAATTATTGAAGATGGTTTCGGAACCGGATCAATTTTCCGGCTCCCAGCCATAGTAAAACTGAATCAGACTGATCCGGGATTTCGTGGAGGTCTTTTCATTGAGAGAGGCAACATGGCGATAGAGCATGGTTCGGGAAATGTAGAGCCGGTCAGCCAGTTCCTGCATACTTTCATCGGAAGTGAGCATCACCTGCAAAATCTCTTTTTCACGATCTGTCAGGGCGAAGTGGTCGCAGAACTGCCGAAAGCGGAGTTCGCGGTCAGAAGTAGAAGAAGTTATAGGGTTAATAGAGGGGGTATGAGAATCTGCGACATTGGCAGGCGCAACATAGGTATCTGCCTGAACTGTATAAACAAACAGTGCAATGCCGGTGACTACAAAAATAACAAGTGTTATTGTGTAAATAACAGCAGGATTTCCGGAAGAAACCAGCATCATGGTAAGCCGGCTGATACATACGGCGCACAGATTGTTGACGGCACGTCCCAGTCCGGCCCAGAGCTCCGGAACCCTGGTGTGGTAGGACAGACTCATGAAGCTGACAGTGAAATAGACAGCAAAGATTCCTGCGGACAGATAGAAGATGATGCAGGAAATAAGGATACTTCCACCGGCCTGCAGCAAAACTACGCAGATGGTAGAGAAGAGCATGACACAGAACATGAACAGATTCTGATACCTTTCACGGATTTTACTAAACAGGATTCCGGCACAGATTCCGCTAAGTGCAAGCAGCAGGCGGGGAAGACTCCCGAGATTCAGTTCTCCGGATGCATGCAGCAGCGTCATTTCACTGTCGAGGGTGGAAAAGATACAGGTCATCAGTGCAATGGTACCGGCAAGAAGAAGTCCGGTACGCAGCGGGTGTAGAGTCAGAATGCGGGTTTTTAAGGGTGTATCCGTTCTGACAGTATGTTTTAAGCGAATCCGGGTCAGCAGAAACAACAGTAAAACCAGTGACAGACTCAGAATCAGTGCACTGATTGCAGTATTGGATACGAAATTATTATTGATAAATTGAAGCAGGATACCAAAGGCATAGCCGAATCCTACGACAGCGGGCAGAAGAGAATCCTGAATCAATAAAAGAGAACACAGGTAATGTATGGAACTGCCAAGAATTCCCAGCAGAAAAAAGAGGACACAGCCTGCAGTCAGAGTCAGTGCATAACCGGGGTGCCGGTTTATAAGGAAATAGCATACAGAAAACAGAAAAAGATACCCAAGTATTTCAAACCGGCAGCTTTTTTAACGGCAAGGTATTTAAAAACAGGATAAAAAAGAAAACCCAGAGTGCTGATTCCTAAAATATAGCTCTGAGCGATGACGACACCATGAGAATCTGTATGATAAATAATACTGTTATCAAACAGGTATTCCGATCCGAGAAAAAGAAAATAAAAAAGTGCCAGTAAAATAACGGATCGTATGCGGTTCTTCCAGGGTGCTTCTTTTGCCATGCCGGTTACTCCTTTAGAGGGGATGTTATGGATGCGTCTGTCAGTTTGCAGCCGGAATCCGTTTCACATATTACGTGAAAGTTGATTTCAACCTCATTATATGTGCCGGAAGGAGAAATTACAATCATTTCTGTAAGGCAGGCAATCCCGATATCGGAATTATCGTTACTGTTCATACAGTAGCCGGACACTTGCTGTCAGGCTGCGTAAGAAAAAGCTGAAATTACAATATTTTAAAAGGTATAAATTAGTAGACATTCAAAAATGAACTTTATATAATGAACTAAAGCAGTCGGGGCGGCTGCGGAGGGGATTTGCTGGAAGGAATACATTACTTATGATGAAGGATTTTTCAATGCAAAAGGATGAAGACTTATACAGGCAATACTTAAGCGGGGATGAAACAGGACTTGACAGCCTGATGCAAAGGTATGGCAACTCTCTGACTTTATATATTAATGGTTACCTGCATGATTTGCATGAGGCGGAAGACCTGATGATCGAGGTTTTTGCTTATGTGTTTACGAAAAAGCCGCATATACGGGATGGAGGACTCAAGGCATATTTGTACAAGGCGGCCCGGCATATGGCACTAAGGCATAAAAGCAGATTGCACAGAGTCTTTTGTCTGGAAGATCTGTCTGAGGAGCCGGAAGAAAAAATACTGGTGGAGGAGGTCATCCGGACGAAGGAGCGTAACCGGATCCTTCATTTATGTATGAGTGAGTTAAATCAGGCTTACCGGGAGGTTCTGTACCTGGTTTATTTTGAAGATATGAGCTATCGGCAGGCAGCCGAGGTTATGAATAAGAACATTAAGCAGGTTACCAATCTGGTGTACCGGGGAAAGGAGAGCCTGCGGAAGCTGCTGGAACGGGAGGGAATTTCAAATGCGGAGTAATGAGGAACGTGTTGTTGAAGTAAAGCGTCGGATAGAACAGAAGAAGAGGAAGGACAGGCTGCAGCGGAGCCGGATGGTTATGGCTTTGGCCGTGGCGGCAAGCCTTCTGTTGATTGTCGGTCTTTCCGCTTATATGCCGGAATTTACCGGGCAGCTCAGTGCAGACAGCTATTCACACTATGAGATGACGGCAAGCATCTTTCATAATAATAACGCTCTGTCCTATATCATTGTAGGACTGGCTGCTTTTATTCTTGGCGTGGGTGTTACGATTCTCGGTGTTCGTATCCATCACCTGAATAAGACACAGCAGAGTGCCATGGACAAGGGGGATGAAGAGGATGGAGTTGATTGAAAATGTACTGCAATTCCTGGTTACGCTGCTTGGCTTCTGTCTTGCGGTGATCTATTATCGCCGGAGAGGCAGACAGGCATATTTTCTGCTCGCCTGTTTTTATGGCTGCTTTGCGTTGGGCTCCCTTTACTGGACGCTTTATCTCATTCTGTTTTCAAAAACGCCCCAGGTGTTCTATGTATCAGAGTTTGGATGGATTGCAAGTATTATCTTTCTTCGTATTCTACAATATACTCTGTCAGATGAAACAGAACGTACCTTTCCGTGCCGGACAGCATGGATTTCAGTATTGCTCGGCGCCTTTTTGTGTGTATTTTACTGTTTTTACGGGGATATTCTGTCAAACCTGCTCTGGTGTGGAATGATGATGGTCATTTCCTATTGCTCTGTCCGGGGACTTATTTTCACGAGAAAACAGGTAGGAGTGACACGCAGCAGACAGTACTTTCATATAGGGGTTCTCTGGTATATTGCCGCAGAATATGCCTTATGGACAACAGGCTGCTTCTTTAGCAGTAATTCTATAGGAAATCCATATTTCTGGATGGATATTCTGCTGACAGGCAGCCTGCTGGGATTATTTCCGGCAACGAGAAAGGCGGTGGAAGCATGACTTACATAGAAAATGTATTTATCTGTATGGTATCACCGTTGCTGATTGCCGCGCTCTGCATGGGGAAAAAGCAGCTTCGCTTCTTCCTGTTTTGTATTGCCGGAATGGGAGTGTGCCTGTTTTCTGCCTATATTAATACCTTCTTTGCTGCAATTTATCAGTCGGATGAGTTGGCAGCTGCCGTGGAAATTGCTCCGGTGACGGAGGAAGTGATGAAGCTTCTTCCGCTTCTATTTTATCTCCTGGTGTTTGAACCGGAACCGGTACGCATCAAAAATGCGGCGATTACCATTGCAGTTTCCTTTGCAACATTTGAAAACATCTGTTATTTGACCCAGAATGGAGCAGGTCATTTTTCACTGATCTTCTTCCGGGGATTCGGAACGGGAGCGATGCATGTCGTCTGTGGCGTGATTGTCGGAGCCGGACTTGCATATGCGTGGCAGCGTACATGGCTGAAGGTGGCCGGAACTTGTGGATTGTTTGGGGCGGCCATCACGTTTCATGCGATCTATAATCTTCTGATTGCCTATGGCAGCACGGCACAATATATTGCCTACATTCTGCCGGTTTTGCTTATGGCAGTCGGGAAAGCAGTTTTTGGAACAAAAAGGGTGTGATCGCTGACCTTTTTATCCGCCTCAGTGCAGCATTTCTCAGTCCGGAGACTTCTGTACTCTTCCATATGGACATAAAAGAGAGAAAAATAGGGAAAAAGTCCAAAATCATCCGGAAGCCAGAGGGAAATACGGAGCCAGGCAGGAGAAAATGGACATAAAGCACAGAAAAAGCAGTAAAAAAGTCCAAAATCATCCGGAAGCCAGAGAGAAATACGGAGCTGAGCAGGAGAAAATGGACATAAAGCACAGAAAAAGCGTAAAAAAGTCCAAAATCATCCGGAAGCCAGAGAGAAATACGGAGCTGAGCCGGTGAGAATGGACATAAAGCACAGAAAAAGCAGGAAAAAGTCCAAAAACATCCGAAAGCCAGAGGGAAATACGGAGCCGGGCAGGAGAAAATGGACATAAAGTCGAGAAAAGCAGTAAAAAAGTCCAAAATCATCCGGAAACCAGAGGGAAATACGGAGCCGGGCAGGAGAAAATGGACATAAAACACAGAAAAAGCAGGAAAAAGTCCAAAAACATCCGGAAGCCAGAGGGAAATACGGAACCGGGCAGGAGAAAATGGACATAAAGCCGAGAAAAGCAGTAAAAAAGTCCAAAAACATCCGGAAGCCAGAAGGCAATACGGAACAGAGCCGGTGAGAATGGACATAAAGCACAGAAAAAGCAGGAAAAAGTCCAAAATTCTCCGGAAGCCAGAGGAAAATATGGAACAGAGCCGGTGAGAATGGACATAAAGCCGAGAAAAGCAGTAAAAAAGTCCAAAATTCTCCGGAAGCCAGAGAGAAAAACCGAAAAATGTAGATGAAAAGGCGTGAGTCATAGAAATGTGGCTTCCGTCTTTTTCTGTCTGAAATGGAAGTGGAATACAAGGGCACAAAGTTATTTCAGCTTTGAGGGTAGAGCGACCGGAATTTACTTTGGCAAATGAGGCAATTGATTCCTTCTGTAAAAAAACAAATTGGGGTGAGAGTTTTTTGGATTTTTTGTACCTAAGTATATATAGAACATATAGGGTCTTGGAAATTGTGTTACAGTTCAGCCATGCAGAAATGATAGTATAAGAGGACTGTGGGAGTCTGCTCGCTAAGGGCAGCTTATACAATCATTTCTATAGGGCGGACGCCCGACATGAAATAAGTTGCCGGAAAGCATGGATATTGGTCAGTTGGTTCGTAGAAAGTGGCAACTTATGAATGGAAAAGGCTGAGCTGCTGCGAAAATGCATTACAGTAAGGGGAGGACAGCGCAGAATGAGAAAAAGAGCAAAACGAATTTATGGAATATTGCTGAGTATGAGCATGCTCTTAACATTAGTATCGATGCCGGTATGGGCGACAGAAACGGTTGAAACAGGAGCGGGATACGAACAGGAGCAAAAGCAGACGCAGGAACAGGAGCAGAAACAGATACAGGAGCAAAAGCAGACGCAGGAGCAGGAGCAAAAGCAGCCCCAGGAGCAAAAACAGACGCAGGAGCAAGAGCAGCCCCAGGAGCAAAAGCAGCCCCAGGAACAAAAGCAGACGCAGGAGCAAAAGCAGACGCAGGAACAGGAGCAGCCCCAGGAGCAAAAGCAGACGCAGGAGCAGAGGCAGACGCAGGAACAAAAGCAGATACAACAGCAGGAGAAAGTGCAGGCGCAGACACATGAATATACCGAGACCTGTGATACGCTGACAAAAAACTGCGTTCATGAGCACACATCAGAATGCTATCCGCAGACCACCGGAACCGGTACGGTGTCCGGAAATGATGCAATGGAATCCGAAGAAGCCCAGCCGACAGCATGTACTCATGTATGTAGCGAAGAAAGTTCCGGCATAAATGTTGAAAATACGTTGAGAGCAAATGGACTGCCAATTGTTATGGCTCCCAATAACCGTGGAGATGTGGAATTGAAGCAGGATACTATTGGGAATTATAGAGTACAATCTCCCGGCGGCGATTCTTTTTATAGGCTTCCGTCTGGAAATTACCGTCTGGGAGAGGATATAACGCTGGATAAAAGGCTTGTAATTGGGAAAGTAGAAACTTCTTACACTGTTTCATTGGATTTGAATGGTCATAAGCTGGAGATGGGCGACGACAATACAATATCACTGCTGGATTCAAGTGAACTGAACATAAAAAATGCAAGTCAGCAGGAAGGGGAAATCATTAATGGATCGAAGAGAGGGATTCGAATTAATTTGGGTGCAAAACTCAGGGTTTATGGAGGAACGATAGATTCCATCATCACGTATTTTGATAATGCTGAATTCTATCTGTATGGAGGAACAATTAAAGGTAATATTGAATTTCCTGTGCTTCCATACGCTATTCCAAATGCAGTATTATATGCAAATGGAGGAATTGTGGAAGGAAAACTGCTAATATATACACGTCAAAATGATAAGCTGACGATACGTACTGAGAAATCTGCTGCTTCAATGACAACTTTCAAGGGATTCGTGATGAACTGTAAGATAGAAGGCGGTATATTTAGCGGCGCCGTGGATGGGAGTTGTCAAATCGAGGACAGCGCAAAAGTTACGGTTGAATTTGATACAAAAGGAGGCGGATCAATTCCTCAACAGGAAGTTCTTCGTGGACAGAAAGCGCAGGATCCCGGAGCTCCTGTGCAGGACGGTTATGAATTTGAAGGCTGGTATGTGTCTGGAAATCCAAATCCTAAGTGGGATTTCAGTGATAATGTTACAGATAATCTGAAGCTTGAGGCTCATTGGAATAAAGTTTATCAGGTGACAATGCAAACAAATGGAGGAACGATTGCACCTGGTAAGGAGATTAAAAGCTATACCGGGGGGAAATCATTAACTCTGCCGGGAGCTGGTGACATCACCCGCGGAGGCTATACTTTTGCAGGCTGGTATGAGCGCATTGATTTCTCCGGCGTTCCTGTTACGGGAATCAACAGCACCGACACAGGAGATAAGACCTTCTATGCGAAGTGGTCAGCCAAAACTTATATCGTGAAGCTGGAAACAAATGGAGGCAAGATTGCAGACGGCAAAGATGTAACCGACTATACCTGTGGCACGGGTGCGGCTCTGCCGGGAGCTGGTGACATCACCCGCGGAGGCTATACTTTTGAAGGTTGGTATGAGGACATTGATTTCTCCGGCGCTCCTGTTACGGAAATCAGCAGAACCGATACAGGAGATAAGACCTTTTATGCGAAATGGAAGCAAAATACAGTGCCGGTAACCCCAGCTCAAACAGAACATAATGACGCAAACCATGATAATACCAACCATGACAATTCAGGTGATACGAAGGAAAGCAGTGGCACAGCTCCGGTGAGCTATCCTGCCCTGACCTTTGATACCTGTGGTGGAAGCAGTATCAAAGCAGTTCGCGCATGGAAAGGACATATGATTAATCTTTCCGGCTACCGGTCAACCCATGAAGGTTATGAATTTAGCGGCTGGTATGCGGATCGGAATCTGACACAGCCCATTACGGAAATCCGGCTTGATGGAAACAGGACGGTTTATGCAGGCTGGATCAAGCAGGCAGAGCAGACCGGTGAAAATTCCAAACCGAAGGCAGTTCCGGCACAGCTTATAGCAGGCGATAACGCAAAGACCGTAAGGAAAGACAACGGAAAATCTCTTATCGGAGCTTACGAACCGGGTTCATCGGACACGCAGAAGGATACGGAGAATCAGAGCACAGAAGACCAAACCATGGAAGATCGAGTCATGGAAGACCAGGTCACGGGGGATCAAGTCACAGGAGAGCAAAGAACGGAGGATACCGGTGATGATCAGAAATCAACAGTGGAGAATAATCCCGCAGACAATAACCCAGCAGTCAATGATTCAAAGCCGGATGAGAGTGCGAATCTGCCGTCAGAGGACAGCTCCCACAGTAGCGGCTGGATCCCGGTTATCTGCATTTGTGCAGGAGCTTTGGTGATCGGACTTGGCTTACATCTGGGATTTCGGAAATGGAAGAAAAACAGATAGGAAGTAATGCAGGATTGAAACCCTTATAAATAAGGCTTTGAAAAGGAGGTGACACATTCTATGTACAATAATCAAAAGCGGGTGGAACTGGTAAAAAGACGAATTTATGAAAGAAACTGTCAGCAGCAGAGGCATGGAATTTATGGACTGTCTGCGGCGTGCATGGTTTTATTCGCCTTTCTTGCAGGAATGCTTCATGTGGTGGCAGGACATACACAGATGGCGGCTCAGGGCATGTACGGTTCTGTCCTGCTGTATAAAGATGCAGGAAGCTATGTGCTTGTAAGTGTTGTTTCCTTTGTTCTGGCAGTTGCGGTTACGTTATGCTGTATCAGATTGCGGGACAGGGAACGTGGGTTAAGGGAGCGGAAAGGAAAGAACGCATTACCGGAAAAGGAGGACAAAAGAGATGGAAGGTAAAATAATAGGAACAGGAAAAAGAATCATGACTATGATGCTGTCAGTGATCATGGTGACAGGTATATTTGCCGGGATGAAACTGGAGGTAAGGGCAGCGAAGAATTATTCCATTGATTTATCAGATCCTGGCAGCTTTATGTTCGCATTACAAAATACTTATTATTCTGATGATACACTTGTTTTTAACGGTTTTTCCCAGCCACCAGCAGGCGATAAATATATCTATATAGTTCGGTGGGACTATATTTATAATTCAAAACGTGTTGGAAGTAGTATAACAACTTGTGGTGAAAATCTAAGTAATGTTTCTATTACGATTCCCAATGATAGCCAATATGATTATGCAAAATTGGTTGACTATACCCCTCCGACAGTATCCCAGGGGTCGATTCAAGTTGTTGAATTTGTTTTTCATATTTATTATCCCTTTACTCCTTCGCAACCCACAGTTACTCCTCCTTCGCAGCCCACAGCTGCTCATTCAACAGAATCATCTGCCGCACCATCCCACGAATGCAGCTTCCAGTGGGTAACAACGGTAGAACCGCAGCCCGGTATAGACGGCTTGGAAGAGTATAAATGTATGTCCTGCGGTATGGTTAAGGAATCCCAGCCCATTCCTGCAAGTATGGCCACTGTGAAAAACCTGTATGGCTTCATCAAGGATGCACCGGAAAACGGAAATGTTACAATTGACTTTGGTAAGCTCCATACCATCAGCGATTATCTTTTAAATAAAATGTCGGAAAGAAGCGATGTAACAGTGACCATAAGCTTTGAATATCAAAGTGCACAGTACGAGATTACGTTCCCATCGGGAACAGATTACTCCACTGTTTTGGAGGATGAAGATACGATGTATGGATATTTTGGTGTAGCAGCAAGGCTTGGACTTACGGTAGAAGCTAAATAGAGGTGATTCTGAAACAACTGGAAGAAAAAGAACCATTGCCAGATAAGGAAAAAGATCAGATGGCATGGGTAAGCGCTGCAAAGCAGCACAGAGCGATTGCGGAAGAGATTATTCTCAAGGAATTGATTTATGTTTAAATGAAGGTGATGAGATCGTGGAATGCGATCTCATTATTATATGTGAATGTGAAATAGCAGTAGGCAGAATGAGAAAAACAGGGTAAAATAAAGCCATAAAATCCGAGTAACAATAAGAGCTGATTATAGAAGAAATTTGAAATGTCAGATTGACATATCAACTTGTAAAAGTTGTGATGTTGTTGCAAAAAATATTAAAAGGAGGTCGTTCTGATGGATAGAGCGTTTTATAGTGAGATTAAGAAAATACTCACAAATGCGAGAGACAAAGTTTATCAGACTGCCAATTTTACTATGGTGGAAGCCTACTGGCAAATTGGAAAGTCTATTGTGAAAGAACAAAATGGAGAAGAACGTGCCGAATATGGAACAGGTTTACTCAAAGAATTATCGAAGCAGATGACACAGGATTTTGGAAGAGGTTTTACGGTTGCAAATTTAAAAAATATGAGACAGTTTTATCTGACTTTTCCAAATGGCTACGCACTGCGTAGCGAATTGAGTTGGACACATTATCGACTTTTAATGCGAGTGGAAAATGACAATGCAAGACAATTTTATATGGACGAAGCAGTAAAATCTCAATGGAGTACTCGTCAGTTAGAAAGACAGATTCCAGGTGTTGCGGAAAATAGTTTCTACCAGAGGTGACGGAATGATAAAAATAGCTTTTTTTGATATTGATGGTACATTGCTGAAAATGGGTCATAGGGAACTGACAGAGAAAACAGCTAAAGCATTAAACTCTCTTCGTCAAAAAGGAATCCTGTTATGTATGGCAACAGGCAGAGGTTATCTTTCGATTCCTGCATTTCAGGATGTTACGTTTGATGTTCTGCTGACTTTTAATGGTTCTTATGTGACGGTCGGAGAGAAAATCATTTTCAAAAATCCTTTGAATCATCATGATAAGCAGCAGATCATCCGGAATCTTAAAAAAATGAACAGGGCAGCGGCAATCAGCAATGAGCATTTTATTGTTACGAATGGTACAGATCAGGATCTGGAGCAGTATTTCAGATTTGGAAATGAAATACTCACAATTGCAGAAAATTTTGATGAATTATGTAAGGACGATATTTATCAGATAATGTGTTCGTGCAGAAAAGAAGAATATGATCAGATTTTAGAGGGTACCAAAGAAACGCAGATAACGGCATGGTGGGATAAAGCTGCGGATATTATTCCATTGAATTGCGGCAAAGGAAATGCTGTAAATGCAGTACTCGATTACTATGGCTTTTCAAAAGAGGAAGCGATTGCTTTTGGCGATGGAGAAAATGATATAGAGATGCTGGAAGCTGTTGGTACAGGCGTGGCAATGGGTAATGCCAGGGATGAGGTCAAAGCAAGAGCAGCTGCCATATGCAGGCCGGTAGAAGAGGATGGGGTTTATTACTATTGTCTGGAAAATAATCTCATCACAGGGATCTGAGTAACAGGTTATCCTTCTTAAAGGCTTGCAGCGTTCACAAATTCTTCACAAAAAATTAGCACTCACCTATTAATAATGGAAGTTGATTTTATTTTGAAAACTCTGCAATGCTTGCATTTAAACGTGCAGAGGATGCCTTTGCAGGTGAAGCACAAAAGGCTGGATTTGAAACAGAAGAAGATATGCAGGAGTATATGAAAGAAATCCGGAAGGAAGTAAGGGGGCGTTGATTTGCGGATAATGCTTGAGTATCTCTCAATGTTAAGTCCAACATTGAATTTGCAAGTAGGAGATGTCAAATCTATTCCGCTTGTTGATGCAGATAGAGATAATATCGAAAAAATGGTACAGGATAATATTGATATTTCAAAAGAAGATTGGGATTCTTTTGAAACCTCATGGGATTTCCAACATCATTCACTGCTCCGCAAAGTTTCGACCATTTCCGAAGCCTTTGATCAGTGGCAGAACGAGTGTGAAGACCGCTTCAACCAGATGAAAGACAACGAGGAAGAACTGAACCGCATCTTCATCGACATTTACGGCTTGCAGGATGAGCTGACACCGGAGGTCGAGGATAAAGATGTAACTGTCCGTAAGGCAGACCTTGGTAGAGATATTCGCTCTTTCATTTCCTATGCTGTCGGCTGTATGTTCGGTCACTACTCTCTGGATGTGGATGGACTTGCTTATGCAGGCGGCGAATGGGATGCCAGAAAATATGTGTCATTCCCTGCTGATAAGGATAACATTATCCCGATTTGTGACGATGAATATTTTGAGGATGATATTGTCGGTTTGTTCGTGGACTTTGTGAAAACGGTCTATGGTGCAGAGACGCTGGATGAAAACTCGAAATTTATTGCTGATGCACTGGGCGGAAAAGGTCAGCCGAAGGATGTGATTCGCAATTACTTCCTCAATGAGTTCTATTCTGACCGTTGCAAGATTTATCAGAAACGCCCGATCTACTGGCTGTTTGACAGCGGCAAGAAGAATGGCTTTAAGGCACTCATTTATATGCACCGCTATCAGCCGGACACCATTGCCCGTATCCGTACCGATTATGTGCATGAACAGCAAGCACGTTACCGTACTGTCATTGCCGATCTGGAACAACGTATTGCCAACGCTTCCACCGGCGAACGTGTGAAGCTGAACAAAAAGCTGACCGCTTTGCAGGCACAGGATGCTGAAATCCGTACTTACGAGGAAAAGATTTACCACCTTGCCGACCAGATGATTTCGATTGATTTGGATGACGGCGTGAAGAAAAATTATGCAATTTTCCAGGATGTTTTGGCTAAAATAAAGTAAAGGAGGGATTGCGTATGATGGCAGATGAGAAGATTAAAAATTCCAATGAACTTGAGTTTGCTGTATTTTGTATTGAAAATGTTGCAGCAAAGCTGGGTGTGGATGCAGAACGTGTCTATCAGGCATTTACCGAAAAAAGCGATATTCTGAATGGTTATATCGTGCCGGAATATGAAGTGCTGCACACTCAGAGCAGGGAATATATCGTAGCTGACCTCCTTGATGTGATGAAAGAAAGGGGTGTGGAAGTATGATTCTTTACCATGGCTCTTTCTTAGAGATTGCACAGCCGGATTTGGTTCATTCCCGCCCTAACGTAGACTTTGGGCATGGCTTTTATGTCACATCGCTGCATGAGCAGGCTGCGAAATGGTGTGGGAAATTCAAACGCAGGTGTTTAATACAGTGGAGCTGTTCTTTGACGGACTAATTGACAAGGTGGAAGCAATCAATCGGCTGCGTTATGAAAAGCCGAATTTGCAAATTTGTTTTCGGACAGAAAAAGCACTGTCTTTGCTGCATTTTGAAGGGAGTGAAAGACTATGACGGCCAATCCGATTTTACTTCAGAAAAAATATAGCCGTGTCATCGAGTGCTTTGCAAAACAGCAGGGACTTTCACTGGATGCGGCATTGGATTTTTTCTATCATTCCGAGGTTTATCAGTTGATCCGTGATGGCGTATCAGATATGCACTGCATGAGCGACGCATATTTGGCGGATGAATTGGAACAGGAATATCAGATGAAGCAATAGTATGAGCAAAAGCTAAAAACAGGAAACATTTTGAAAAAAATTTGAATTAATGACACTAAACGTTATTTGATCAGCAGGTAAAACAACTGTCTGAGTTTTATCAGCGTCGCATCATTTTCTGGTACGATGAAGATAAGGAATTTGAGGATAAACCGGATGAAGTGGTTTTGGAAAATGCAAAGGTTATTGCGCTGACAGGAAACAATGCGTTTTCTGTAAAAAAATTACTTTTAGTAGAAGATTTGACCACAAATTATCTGGTTTATATTTTTCCAAAGATTTGTCGTAAAAATGTGGTCAAACCAAGAAAATTGAGTGCGAAAGTAAGTGAAAAATCCCTGTGAAGTAGTGGCATACGCCATGCACAGCTCGGGAAAGACTTCCCTCGCTGTCGGGCTGTCGCCCTATACATTTCCATGAAAGAGCCATCTTTGTCAAGCAAGCTTGAAAGATGGCTCTTTCACGTAAATGTGCTTGGCTTATAGCGTTCACAAAAAGTTCACAAAAAAATTAGCACTCACCTATTGACACTGCTAATAATAGGTGCTATATTACACTTAGAACAAAGGAAAGGAGATCAATCAGAAGAGATTCTCCGAAAGGAAGTTTCATTCTGATGAATCAAAATTCTTCGTTCTGTAATCATAATAATAAGACATAGGTTTCATGAGCAGTGAGATCGTGAAGGTGAATGGTTCATCCCACGGAGCTCCTGCGAATGTCAAGAGAATGGAGGAATGACTTATGATGATGCCTAGCGTATTTGGTAGAGATATTTTTGATGACTTTATGGATGGATTTGCATTTCCGGATGTAAGCAAGGAATTGTATGGTAAACATGCGAAGAACGTAATGAAGACAGATGTCCGGGAACTGGACAACGGATATGAAATTATCGTAGATCTGCCCGGCTTCAAGAAAGATGAAATCGAGGTTCAGCTGGAGGATGGTTACCTGACCATTTCCGCAGCGAAGGGTCTTGATAAGGATGAAACCGATAAGAAGGGCAACTACATCCGCAAGGAGCGTTACAGCGGTTCGATGAGCCGTAGCTTCTATGTCGGTGACGGCATTTCCGAAGATGACATTCATGGTAAATTCGAGAATGGTATCCTGCAGTTGGATGTTCCTAAGAAGGAAGCCAAGGCAGTTGAAACCAAGAAGCGGATTTCCATTGAAGGATAACCGGTAGGACGGAACTCTTAATTCCATTGAAGGATAATCAGAAGAACGGAGCTCTTAAAACAGCATAAGAAATAAACAGACAAGGGTGTTCTCTATGGAGAGCACCCTTTTTTGGCTTTATAAGAAATGTTCGCAAGCGACTCTCTATTTGCACAGAGCACTTAGTTGTCATGCATATGAGAAAAAGCTCCGGTGGATCTTTTTTGAGTGAAAGCAAGCCAGAGGAGCAGCTTGAATGGAACTTAGAGCGGGCCGGCTGTAGGCGTTTTCTTATAATAGGGAGTTGTTTTATGGCGGTACAGCATCAGAAGTCCACGGACACATAGTTCTGTGGCCATGGCAATCCACACACCCTGAAGTCCGAGCGGGCCAACCAGAAGCGTAGCCAGTCCGATTCGTACGATCCAGATGCTTCCAAGATTCATCAGACTTGGGACAAAGGTATCCCCGGTTCCGCGCAAAGCACCGGCAGCCACAATGGAGATTCCATACAAAGGCTCTGCCAGAAGTCCGATCCGCAGAACCCGTGCGGCAAGCTGACGGACATTGGGATCGGGTGTAAGAATACGGAACACATAAGGGCACAGGAACATCATGAAAAGTCCGGTCAGCCCCATAAAAACAGCACCCATAACGGTACAGATGACCCCATACCGCCGGGCAAGAGTATCTTTCTTTGCACCAATGCTTCTGCCGACTAAGGTGGTAGCGGCAGACCCGATACCATATCCCGGCATATAACAAAAGCTTTCTGCGGTAATGGCGAAGGAATGAGCTGCAATTGCAACTGCACCCAGAGGAGCAATAATCATAGTCGATGCGACCTGTGCCCCGCTCATGGCAATTTCCTGAACAGCAACAGGAGTTCCGATTTTCAATGCCTTCTGCAGAATATTCCGTTCAAAGGAACCCTTTTCCTTACGATTCAGGGAAAGGGCGGGATTACAGAAATAGCAGCGCCATGCCATTGTGAGGCTGATTACGGCACAAGCAAGAGCTGTTCCCATACCGGCGCCCATGACACCAAAGTGTGGAATCAGCAGGGTGTTAAAGATCACATCAAGAATACACATCGCAGCATTCAGGATACTTGGAGTAACCATATCCCCACTGCATTGCAGGAATGAGGATGACAGTGAATTTAACTGCGAAAAGGGAACCATCAGTGCAAATACCAGAAAATAAGCGGAGGAATTCCGGATAATATCCTCACTGCCTCCCAGCCAGATGGGGAGGTGCGGACTTAGTAAAATCCCGGTCAGACACAAAATTCCCGACAGACACAAAGCAGTGAGAAGGCCGTGCCGTTCCACATTACGGGCTTCCTGTTCCTCACCGGCACCGATGTGGTGGGCAACCTGTACGGAAAATCCGGCAGAAACCGCGTAAGTAACGCCTCCAAAGAGCCACGTCGTTGTGGAAACAAGTCCGATGGAAGCAGAGGCATTGGCTCCCAGTGCCCCTACCATGGCGGAGTCAATGTATTGCATCACAATTGTGGTAATCTGTGTCAGAATGGCAGGAAGGCTCAGCTTCCATACCTGTAAAATATGTTGTTTCAGTTCGTAAGAGTTCTGTTTCATAAGTATTATAAGAAGGTAACTGTTCAATACAGCAGTTTGTTAATAGGGTTATTTCCTGGTATCCATGCTGTCACGGAAATTGTGAACAGAGGATTCACAGAGGATCGTCCTTCGACCGTATCATATCCTGCCAGACCTGTCAAGCCGTGCCGGAAAACACGTATATTTGTTAGCCAATCTGTACAATCCGGCAACTTATGAATGGGCATGGCTGAACTGTAACTTTCCAAGTCTTTTAATCAATTCCCCGGTCGGTACAAATAGGAAAACACATAATTTTCACAAAATCTTTGTTCTTTTATCACATTTTTCCAATACAGTGTTATCAGACCAAATTTGTAAAGGAGGCTTTTCGATTGATTGAAGTAGAAAATCTGACAAAAGTGTATGGAAAGCATATGGCACTGGATCATGTGACTTTTCAACTGGATGAGGGAAAGATTTATGGATTCTTAGGTCCCAATGGTGCAGGAAAAAGTACGACCATGAATATCATGACCGGCTATATTGCACCATCGGAGGGGACGGTTCGGATCAATGGGTTTGATATGATAAAGGATGCACAGGAGGCCAGGCAGTGTATTGGTTATCTGCCGGAGATTCCACCGGTTTATCCGGATATGACGGTGGCAGAGTTCCTGACCTTTGCTGCAGAAATTAAGAAGATTCCGAAGCAGGAGCGGAAGACGCAGATGGAGGAGGTCATGCAGATGACCGGGATTGCAGACATGGGACACCGTCTGATCCGTAACCTGTCAAAGGGGTACCGGCAGAGAGTCGGATTTGCACAGGCGATTCTTGGTTATCCTGACATTATTATTCTGGATGAGCCTACGGTTGGACTGGATCCGAAGCAGATCATTGAAATCCGTGAGCTCATCCGGAAGCTGGGAGAAAAGCACACGGTGATTTTAAGCTCCCACATTTTGTCCGAGGTACAGGCGGTCTGTGATGAGATTATGATTATTTCGAAAGGAAAAATGGTGGCAAGAGGCACCTCCGAAGAGCTGATTCATCAGATGGAAAAGGATTCATTATTGGAGCTGGAGGTTGAGGGGACACCACAGGAGCTTACGGAACTGCTTCAGCAGTTTGAAAAAGTGGAATCCTTCGAACTGGTTGAGGGAGAGCGTCCGGAGATCACGAAGGTAAAGATTCACACTTCGGCAGAAAACGACATCCGCCGCGATCTGTTCTATGCGCTTGCCGATGCAAAAATGCCGATTCTGTCGCTTTGCCGTAAAGAGGATTCACTGGAAGAGGCATTCCTTGAACTGACAGGGGAAGCAGCCATGAAGGAGACTTTGGAGCAGGAAAAATCGGGAAAGGCAGGTTCCTTTTTACATAGGAAGAAAAAAGAAAACGATTCGGCTGATTTCGAAAAAACGACAGATCATGACAGAGAAGATCAGGAGTCGGAAAGACAGGAAGACGTTCAGGGAGGTGAGGAAGATGCTGGCAATTTATAAAAAGGAATTGAGGTCTTATTTTCATTCTTTTGTAGGACCGTTGTTTATTGGTGTGACGTTGTTTTTATTTGGTATTTATTTCACGGCGTATGATCTGTTTATGGGCTATCCCAATATTGGCTATGCGCTGTCGGCAGTCATTTTCCTGTTCTTTTTCAGTGTCCCGGTGCTGTCCATGCGGATTCTGGCCGAGGAGCGGAAGCAGAAGACAGATCAGTTTTTGTTAACGGCACCGATCCGGGTTTCGGATATTGTGCTGGGTAAGTTTTATGCACTGGCCACATTGCTTTTCATTCCGGTTGCAATTATCAGTATTTATCCTCTGGTTCTGAGTGCGTTTGGTGAGATTTCTTTAGCAGAAACCTATCTGGCGGTCGGGGCATTTTTCCTTTACGGTCTTGCCTGTATTGCAATTGGAGAGTTTGTATCCTCCATTACGGAGAGCCAGATGATCGCAGCAATTATTTCCTTTGGCATTCTGTTTGCAGGCTATGTAATGAATGCAATCTGCAGCATGATTTCCTCTACGGGAAACTGGCTGACAAAGCTTCTTTCAGCGTTTGATATGTCGGGAAGATTTGATGAACTTATGGATGGAAGCCTTTCTCTTGCAAGCTGTGTATACTTTTTAAGCATCATTCTGCTGTTCCTGATTTTTACGGAGCAGTCCATTCAGAAGCGGCGCTATCATGTTTCAAAAAAGAATTTCAGCCTCAGTGCCTACAGTTCTACCGTAATTGCTGGAAGCATTGCCGCTGTGGTGATCTTAAATCTGATTGTTGCAGAGCTTCCTGGCAGGTATACCGTTTTTGATCTGACCGCAAATAAGCTGTATTCGCTTACGGATGATACGAAGGAGCTGGTAAGTAATATTGGTGAGGATGTCACGATTTATGTACTGGCCAATGAAAAGCAGGCAGACAGTACATTGGCAAACACCCTGGACAGCTATGAGGGCTTAAGCCCGTATATTAAGGTGACGTATGTGGATCCGGCGGTGAATCCGAAGTTTTATACGAAATACACGGATGGAAGCATCAGCTCTAACAGTGTGATTGTAGAAAGCAGCAAGCGGAGCCGGGTCGTGGATTATAACGATCTTTATGTTTCGGAATTTGATTACTCCACGTATTCCCAAAACGTGACCGGGTATGACGCAGAGGGACAGATTACCAGTGCGATTTCTTATGTGCTGTCAGAGGATATGCCAAAGCTTTATATGGTGACCGGACATGGCGAGCTCGAACTGGACTCTGCCTTTACGGACATCCTGCAAAAGGCGAACATCGATACGCAGACGGTTAATCTGATGGATTATGATGCAGTTCCGGAGGACGCGATGGCCGTATTTGTGAATGCGCCGACTGAGGATCTGTCTTCGGATGATGCACAGAAGATTTTGAATTACCTGAATAACGGTGGTGATATTTTTATTAATACGGCCTATACCGGAAAGGATATGCCGAATCTGAATAAGCTGCTTGATTTCTACGGAGTGCAGGTTTCCAAGGGACTCATCATCGAGACAGCGTCAGACAGCTATTATCAGGATCCGTTTTATCTTCTGCCCTCGGTCGAATACGATACAGTCACATCGGATATTTATTCCGGTAATTCCTATATTTTCGCGCCGTATTGTCAGGGTTTAACCTTTACGGAAAAAGAGGATGTGGAAGTGACTCCATTGCTTGCGTCATCAGAGAATAGCTATATGCGCGAGGATATCGAAAACAGCACCAGCTATGATAAACAGGAGGGTGATGTGGATGGACCATTCTACATTGGATTATCCTGTACAGCACAGATAACAGATGGAACACCGGATGAACAGGGGGCGGATGAGCTTAGTGAAACAGATGTATCTTCGGGTGATGCTGCAAATAATGAGTCAGCTGCAATGATCTTTTCCTGTGAGAATCTGTTTACGCAGGAAGCCGATGTTATGGTTGCGGGAACGAACCAGAAATTGTTCTCCGGAGTGCTGCAGGTATTCGGAACGGAAGAAGGAGAAAGCAGCAGTGCGGTTATCCCGGTAAAGAATTATGAGGTAGAATATCTCACGGTTCCCCAAAGCTGGATTTCAGTGCTGGCGCTGATGACCGTTATTGTGATTCCGTTTGGATTCATTGTTATAGGCTTTGTGATCTGGTTCCGAAGGAGAAAGCTGTAAGCTTTATGAGACTGCCTGTGCATGGTGATGCAAAGCAGATTGGGCTGAAATGACAGAATCAAAGGAAAATTCAAGGATGGAAACACTCAAGAATGGAAACGATCAAGAATGGAAACACTTAAGCGGAAAAAAGAATTAAGGTAACTATTCAGTACAGGTCGAAGCACATGCTGCTGAGACCGTACGAATATGAT
>OIWT01001356.1_pt1 | contig 29795 bp, 20 predicted proteins | sample 1587701 | NCBI WGS metagenome assembly OIWT01 (sample SAMEA3888904, study PRJEB22519) | human gut metagenome | biome: human gut; feature: human-associated habitat; material: faeces | place: Denmark | collected 2009 | reverse complement strand
ATGAAATGCTAGGGTTTGACGAATACATATCAAAAACAGTAATAGTATTAGACAAGCATAGAGAATACGAAGTATTAAAAGGAATAAAATGGTATTTTATAGAATTACCAAAATTCAGAAAAATAAACCCAAACATGAACGAAAAAATAAACCAATGGTTAGCATTCATAGACGACTATGATAGGGGGAAAGTAGAAGTGGCAGAAAAGAAAAATAAAACAATAGAAAAAGCAAGAATAGAAATGAACTATTTAACAGGGGACGCAGAAGTACAAAGGCTAGCAGAGTTACGCGAAAAATGGGACATGGACTATACTAGCGGAATCAACCATGCTAGAAAAGAAGGAGAAGCAAAAGGAATAATAAAGGGAAAAGCAGAAGGAAAAGCGGAAGGAATAAAAGAAGGAGAATTAAATAAACAAAGACAAATTGCCACTGAAATGTTAAAGAAAAAAATGCCAATTGAATTAATTAGTGAAATAACAAAATTACCAAAGGAAGAAATTGAAAATCTAATGAAAAAATAAACTCAACCAAAAAATCCAGGCTCTATCGAGCTGGATTTTTTTGGTTCCCATTTTAGAACGTCCTCTTTATTATTTTTTATAAAACAAACTTTTTAATTGAAGCAACTCCAACTACTAGTATAGTTAATACTGATAATGATATTGCAAAATATGTTACAACTTTACCTGTTGAAATTGTTAGCATTACTGGTGCATCGTCTATGTCGTCTTCTCCTGGTACTTTGTTGTTTGGTGTTGAATCTCTATCTGGTACTTTATATTTGTTGTAATCTTCACTTATTTCTGCTGTATTTACTTTTAGTCCCATGTTGTCTTCACCATTTATCCATGTAAGTACTATTGTTACTTCTGCACTTTGTCCTGGTTGTAACAATGTGTCTTTTAGTTGATCTGTTGTTACTTTTCCAGAAACTTCTTTCCATGTTGGGTTATCTTCTTGATTGAATTTTAATCCTTCTGGTATATAGTCTGAGATTTCTCTAGCATATCCTTCTATTGTACCTTCATTGGTTACTCTTATTTGATATTCGAATTTTACTACTGTGCTGTTTAGTTTCTTTCTGTTTATTTCTACTTTTACTATATCTTCTGGATCATCTTCTGCTTTGTGTCCTGTTTGTGTTATTGTTTGTTTTCCGTCTTCTATTACTATTGCTTTTGTTACCCATTTACGTAATGCTAAGTCAAATTCTTTTGGTTTATTTGGTACTGTTACTGTTATTACATTGTTTTCTACTTTTATTGTTACATTTACTTTGCTTCCGTCTTTTAACACTACCTCTTTTTGTGTAACTTCTTTATCTTTACTAAATGACACTTTATCTAATGTATAAGATTTATCTTCTTGTTTTTTACTTACATATACTGTTATTTTTTGGTCTAATGCTGCATATTTATCTTCAACTTTTACCTCACTTATTTTATAAGTATCAACTGTTTTTACTGTATCTTCTGTTATTTCCTTATCTGTTACAACTGTAACTTTACCATTTTCACCTGTTGCTTGTGTTTCGTTTTCATTTACTTTAAATGTTACTCCTGCTAGTTTAGCATTTTGCGTGTCTACTTTTTCTATTTCTAAGCTGTATTTTCCTGGTTTTATTTCTACTTTTTTATTTGGTATTGTTACTGTTATTACATTGTTTTCTACTTTTATTGTTACATTTACTTTTGTTCCATCTTTTAATGTTACTTCTTTTGTTGTTTCTTCTTTGTCTTTACTAAATGATACTTTGTCTAGTGTGTATTCTTTATCGTTTTCTTTCTTGCTTACATATATTGTTATATCTTCGTTTAATATTACATATTTGTCTGCTGCTTTTATTTCGCTTATTTTATATTCATCTATTGTTCCTACTGTTGATTTACTTATTGCTGTATTTTCTATAACTGTAACTTTACCATTTTCTCCTGTTGCTTGTGTTTGTGTATCATTTACTTTAAATGTTACTTCTGATACTTTGTTATTTTCAGTATCTATTTTTTCTATTTCTAAACTGTATTTTCCTGTTTTTTCTTCTTCTAATTTGTTTGGTATTGTTACTGTTACTGTTTCACCGTTTATTGCTATTTTTGCTGTTGCTTTGCTTCCGTCTTTTAGTGTTACTTCTTTTGTTGTTACTTCTTCTGTATTACTAAATGACGCTTTATTTAGTACATATTTTTTGTTTTCTTCTTTTTTGCTTACATATACTGTTATTTCTTCGTCTAATGTTATGTATTCATCTGCTGCTTTTACTTCGCTTATTTTGTATTCATCTATTGTTCCTACTGTGTCTTTTGTTATTTCTTTGCTATCTACTATTTTAACTTTACCATCTTGTCCTGTTGCTTGTGTTTCGTTTCCGTTTACTTTAAATGTTACTCCAGATAGTTTATTGCTTTTTTCATCTACTTTTTCTAACTCTAAACTATATTTTCCTGGCTCTGTTTCTTTTTCGTTTGGTATTGTTATTTGTACTTTAGGAACTTCGCTTTCGTTATTGATATTTAGTTTTATTTTACTATATAAGTCTGTTGCATCTTCTAATACTATTTCATTTTCAGAATTCATTATAATAAATCCATATTTATTATAATATTTATCATTTTCTGTTGAACCTGTATTAATATTTCCTTTAGCTATTTTTGCTTCTCCATTTAATTGAACTGGTATAAGTATATAATTGTTATTTAATGCATTTATATATCCTTGTGCACTTTCATTTTCAATTACTTTGTATATGTATGTTTCGTTAATTTTTGCATCTTGTTTTATTTTTGAAAATGTTCCTTCTACCGCTTCATTTAATAATAATGTTTGTTCTTTTTGTTTATTATCTAGAGTTAATGTAAATTTTGCTCCGCTTAATGGTTGTCCCTCTTCGTCAACTTTGTTTAAAACAAAATTGTATTTCTTTGGTTCTTGTTTTGGATTTTGTACTTTTACTTTTACTGTATTATCTTCTATATTTACATTAACATATTTGTAATATTCTTCTGAAGCTTCTTCGCCATTTGCATTTTTTAATATATAATCTTTTCCATTTTCATATTTTTGTAATGATATTGTTCCTTGAAGTCCAACATTTACTTTTACATATAATGAGTAGTCTTTTAACATATTTATATAATCTACAGAAGCTGCTTGAATTTCTGATATTTCATATTCATATGTTTTATTTTGAGCTACATATTTTTCTTGGAATGATATTTTACCTTGTTGTGTTGTTAGTCCTAAAAGAAGTCCATCTTGTCCATATATTCTATATAGTCCTTCTTTTTGTACTTCGTTTATGTATTCTCCTTTTTGTTCTTTTACAATAGGACTTACTATTTTAAATGTTGTATTTGGTAATACATTTCCTTCTGCATCTGTTTTTAATAATTCAAAATTATACATAGATGGGTTTAATATTTTAACAGTTACTACTTCTGAACCATCTTCTTTTACATTAGTTTCAATTTTTAAATATTTATAAATTGGGCTTGTTTTTGCAAGTGAAGTATTTCCTGTTTGTTTGTCTTCAATAAGAGTATATTTTATAACTAAATTATAATCTTGGTCAATCATAACTCCAACTATTAATTTTTTGTTTTCTAGTATGTTTATATGATTTGGTGTTGTTGAATCTTCTTCTATTACAATATTTTTTACTTTTCCAACTTGTACATCTTCTACTGTTTCTTCATATTTAGAACTTCCATTTGAAATTACAACATTGTCATTTACTTTTAATACTGCACCAGATAATTGAGTTTGATTATCGTCATATTCAGCTTTTTCTAATTCAAATTTATATTCTAATGGATTAACTAATTTTACATCTACAATGCTTATGCCATTTTCTTTTACAACCTCTATACCTTTAATGTATTTACTTAATTGTGCTTTTTTTTCTTGTGTTACTTCAAGGTCTGTTTGTGAGTCTTTAATTGTGTATCCTAAAACTTTTATAGTTTTACTTTCGTCCATTGTTACATCTACTTCTATATATTTGTTTTTAAATACATTTTTATATGGTGGTTTAACGTAATGTTCGTCTATTCTCCATTTTTGGACTTGTCCAACACCTATTGGGAATGCATTTTCAGATATATGGCTAGATTCGCCAACTTGTGTTTTATTTAAAATACATTCTTCAACACTATTATATCTTGCTGTAATTGTTGCTGTTGTTACTGGTTTTCCATCTGTTCCTTCTTTATTTAGTCTAACTTTATATCCTGTTGTGTTCTTTACTTTTACTATAACTTTTTCAGCATTTGCATCTTTTGAAACTTCTATAAATTGTCCATATTTTTGTTTAAATGTTTCTGTTATGTTGTTAAAGTGATTTCTTGGATCATGTATTTCATAGTATACATTACTTATTTTTGCATCTTCTCCGGTTTTTACTATTACACGTAATATGTTATCTCCTAATATATTAATATAACCGTTTTTTGCTTTTACTTCTGTTATATCATATGTATATTGCATATTTTTGTATGATACAACATTTTCGTCTATAATTCCATCTTTTAAGTATCCATTTAATATTGTTTTTGATTGTAAATCAGTACCTTCTGGAACATTGCTTTCTCCTGTTTTGTATGGTTGTAAGCTAACTATAAATTTTGTTCCGTCTATTTGATAATTTGCATCTTCTGTACAAGTTATTAAGTTTCCATCAAGGTCTTCTTTTCTTAATTCAAATACATGTTGGTCTGCATGGTTTGGTATATATACTTGTATAATTGGTATACCATTAGCACCTGAGGCAATATAAACTTGTAATCCTTCTAATGTTTCGCTTCCATCGCCATATTTACATGTAATCATTTGAGATGTAATTTGACTAAATGCACTTGCATTTGTTAAGTCTACTGATAAATTAATTTCTTTTTCTAATTTTTTATATCCTGAAGGAGCTTTTGTTTCTGTTATAACATAATTATGTACTTTTCCTTCTTCTATTGGTTGGTTTGGAGTAGTTAAAATTGAGTTTGATGTAGTTGATGTCCAACTTGTTTCTCCGTTTTCTAGTGCTACAGGAAGTTGTACATTAAATTCCATTTCTGATTTTATAGGTGTTCCTGCTGAGTCTACTTTTACTAATTGTAATCTGTATGTTCCTTCTGGAATATTTGCTACATAGAAGTTTATTTTGTTATTTTCTCCTACTTCCAATTTTATTAAACTAGCTAATTGTAATTTTTCTTCATTTGTTAAATTTGCTTCGTCTTTAAACTTGTATTCTGTTCCCCCATATTCTACTGGTAACACATTTCCATTTGCATCTGTTCTTACTGTTACTTCTATTGTTTTTCCTATTAATGTTTTATAGTAACCGCTTGAAACATCTGTCTCTGTTATTTCGTATTTATATACTCCATTTGCTTTTGCTTCTGTATTAGAAAATTCTTTTTTAGCATTTACTAATGCTCCGTTATGCATTACTTGTGATTCTGGATATATTTGCTTAATTTCGAAGTTTGCTGTTCCTGTAAAGTCTTTTGCTGTAGAAATATCGTTTTCTCCTGCAAAGTCTTTTTTGTATAATCCAAATTCATAGCTTAAATTGTTTGCAATACCAATTGTAATATCTTCTCCGTTTTGTGCTATAGATAAATATTTAGATTGTTGATAATTTTGCCATTGTTGTGCTTGTGTATCATACATTGCTTCTATTGAAGATGTTACTTCAGCATTTTTGTTTATATTTACTTTTACCAATACTTGTGAATATTTACAATTATAATTAGCAGGTGTTTGTTTTTCTTTTATTAAGTAATAATATGTTGTGTCTACTGTAGAATTTTCAACTTTTACAATTTCTTGGTTTTCACCTTTTTTAGTTGTTATGTCATTACCTATTTTTTCTATTTCTTCTTTATTTTCGTTTGATTTGTAAACTTCAAATACTGCGTTATCTATTCCTTCTTCTGAATCTAAATTGTGTTTATTTAAATTAATTTTAAATGATTGTTTCATTTGTGGGTTTTTAATTATTAAATCAATATTATTTCTAGCCTCATTAACACTAGCGCTAAGTGCTTTTAACGCTTCATTTATTTTATTTTCGTCATTTCCTTGAATTATTAGGTTTGCACTGTCTATTTTTCCTTGCACATTTGTTTTAATATCTAATATTATTTTTAGTCCCTCAAATAAATTGTAATATAGATCTTCTGCTTTTGTTTCTTCTATTGAAAATTGATATTCTTTATTTAACTCAGCCTTTTCTATTGTAAAGTCTAACTTGCCTTTTTCCATTGGAATGTTGTTTCCGTCTGGTCCTGTTACTTTAAATTCTGCATTTTCTAATATTTTGTTTTCATCATCCATGTCTACTTTTTTTACGTTTAAACTTATATCTTCAAGTGGATTATTGTCTATTTTAATATATAGCTTATTATTTTGTTCATCTAAATTAACATTAATATTAACTCTATTTCCTGCTTCGTCATATGCTAAATATTTTCTTATATTTTTTGGGTCATCTCTATTTATTGCAGCTTGTGTTAAATCGTTTCCATCTAATTCGAATTTACTTAATTTGTATTCTCCATCATTTGTTATTGTTTTTGTAACCTTTAAAGTTATAGGATATTTTAATTTTACATAAGAATTACTTCCAAGGCTTATTTCTTCAATATTGTATTCATCTTTACAATTAGTATTTGTTGAATTTATAGCTTGTGTTGGTAAATTTATTTTTCCTTCTTCATTTGTTTTATAAGTATTTGAAATAGGTATTACCGCATTATCTGTATTATCTCTTATTATTGACTCAATACTAAATTCTACATCTTTTAACTTTTTACTTTCGTCTTTTGCATCTACCTTTTCAATTTCTATATCATATTGTCCTTCTATTTCAATATTTTCAAAATCATCGTCATCCTCTATTCCTTCATAATATTTTGTAATACTGTCATCTACAATATATTGGTCAAAATATTGTTTATTATTTTTTACCTTACCTGTAAATACATTGTTTTGGATAGAATCACGATCTATACCTTTTTGGTCTGCATCAATTTGTTCCCCACCCTCATATTTTCCATATTGGGTTATCTCAGAAACATTTGTTAATACACCTTTAAATGAATTTGTTACTTCACATTCTATTTCTACATCTTCATAATAGTCATTGTAATCAGCCACACCTGCACATTCTTTTGCAATTTCTAATCCATTATTAGCTGGATCTATATCAAAATCTGACATAGTGCATATTGCCTTATTTCCATCTTGTTTCCAGTTGTATTTTGTATTTATTGTACTATTACTTGCAAGTTTTAAACCTTCTGGTAAATAATCTGTTATTTCCTTTACATATCCTTTTAATGAACCTTCATTATATACTCTTAATGTATATACTATTGTATCTCCTACTTGTACCTTAACAGGATCTTTTTTATTATTATATTGTATTGTTCCATGTCTCATTAATTGTGCTGCAGAAGTAATAGTAATATCAGGATATCTTTGGTCTTTATCTCCGTCATATACAACTACTCCTTTTCTTTTTACAGACTTTATTATCTTTCTTAATGCTAAGTCAAAATTCTTTTCTAAATTTGGAATTTTTAAATATACCTTTTTTCCATCGTCACTCATACTTAATTCCAATTTTACTTTATAAGAACTATCTTCAAGTTCCACTTCTGTAGTCTCTTTATCAATATTACTTGAAAATGATACAGATTTTACCTTTAAGTTTGTTGTGTCTTTCTTTACATATATTGATATTGGTTTTTTCAATTTAAAATAAGAACCTGCAACTTCTACTTCTGTTATTATGTATGTATCTTTACTTATATCTGCAGCTGTAATTTTTTGATTCTTTACCACAACATATCCATTTGTATTTGTTGGTGTTGTGTTTATTACTTGTGAATCTTTTTCTATTTTAAATTTAACACCTTTTATTGCTTCTTTTGTCGCCTGATCTATTTTTTGAATATATAAATCATAATAAGCTGCTGGAACTTTATATTCTCCAGAAAACTCTGCTTTTATATCTTTTGGACTTCTTTCTAATGTTACTACTGGTTGAGGTACCTCTCCGTAGTCTGTAGACCAATATTTAGCATCTGTTGAATATGTTTTTCCAGAAAATTCTACACTTACATTATTATTAATATTCTTATTTATATTTGAAATTTTTACATAAATTTCTTGTTCTTTATTAGTAATATATTTGCCTAATTCGTTTGTACATCCTTTATTTGTATACATTTTAGCAGATACTTTACTATCATTTAATTTTGCAGTTACATTTAATGTTGATATAGTATTATTTTCTTTAATTGTAAATGGTCCTATAATCATATTTGTTCCATCTACTTTAACTTTAGCATTAGTTGTACTAACTGATGCTTTAGATTGTCCATTACTTTTATAGTTAGCATTACTGTCTGCTGCATCTTTTAAAGCTTTATAAAAGTTATATCTATTATTATCTCCAGTAATATATGAAGATGGTCCAGGTGTTCCAAATCTTTTGTCAGTATATTGCCATAAAACGTATTGTTCTACAGCATATATATCATTACTTGATAATTTTGAAATATCAATTCCTATTTTATTTTTTATATTCTCTTTAGACAATTCTTTTAAATCAGAACTCTGTTCTCCATATGGTAAATACATATTATCTAAAAGCCACCTAATTTGTCCATTACTTTTTATATCATATGCACTACCTATATTAGTTGCTTGTGACACACCTCCATATAAACTTCCTTCATACATAACACAAAATCCATTACGGTATGTGCCTCCTATAATAATTTCTCCAACATTATTACCAGCACCATTTATCTCTTTTATACTTGTGCTTAAATTAGCAAGTTCATTGTTATTTTCTAAACTTACCAACTTAGTTACATTTTTTACTGCATATCCAATAATTGTGCACAAAATAAGTATAACAGAAATGATTGCTATAATTATTGTTTTCTTGCTTTTTCCATTAACTTCAAATTTTTTCATAAGCTTTATCTCCTATCTAATATTATCTTAATCTTATATTATAATATTTTATTTTTTATTACAATATTTTTTTTATTCCTTTATTTTCCTTTTAATATATACATTTAGGGCTATTCATATTTCTACAATTGTTTCTTTTTATTAACATTTATTTTACAATTACTTTACATTATTGTCCCTTTTACTAGGGATATCTAGTAAAAGTAAATTTTACACATAACACAAAAGAAAGCAGACCTAAGTCTACTTTCTTTTATATTTTATAACACATATTTTTTAATTGCAGCTATTCCAACTACTAATATAGTTAATACTGATAATGATATTGCAAAATATGTTACAACTTTACCTGTTGAAATTGTTAGCATTACTGGTGCATCGTCTATGTCGTCTTCTCCTGGTACTTTGTTGTTTGGTGTTGAATCTCTATCTGGTACTTTATATTTGTTGTAATCTTCACTTATTTCTGCTGTATTTACTTTTAGTCCCATGTTGTCTTCACCATTTATCCATGTAAGTACTATTGTTACTTCTGCACTTTGTCCTGGTTGTAACAATGTGTCTTTTAGTTGATCTGTTGTTACTTTTCCAGAAACTTCTTTCCATGTTGGGTTATCTTCTTGATTGAATTTTAATCCTTCTGGTATATAGTCTGAGATTTCTCTAGCATATCCTTCTATTGTACCTTCATTGGTTACTCTTATTTGATATTCGAATTTTACTACTGTGCTGTTTAGTTTCTTTCTGTTTATTTCTACTTTTACTATATCTTCTGGATCATCTTCTGCTTTGTGTCCTGTTTGTGTTATTGTTTGTTTTCCGTCTTCTATTACTATTGCTTTTGTTACCCATTTACGTAATGCTAAGTCAAATTCTAAAGGTTTGTTTGGTACTGTTACTGTTATAACATTGTCTTCTACTTTTAATGTTACATTTACTTTACTTCCATCTTTTAATGTTACTTCTTTTGTTGTTACATCTTCTTTTTCACTAAATGATGCTTTATCTAATACATATGCTTTTTCTTCTTCTTTTTTGCTTACATATACTGTTAATTCTTCATCTATGCTTACATAATCTCCAGATACTTTAACTTCACTTATTTTATATGTATCTACATCTTTTACTGTTGATTTACTAATTGCTTTATTTTCTATAACAGTTACTTTTCCGTCTTTTCCTGTTTCTTGAGTTTCTTTGTCGTTTACTTTAAATGTTACTCCTGATAATTTTGCATTTTGTGTATCTACTTTTTCTATTACTAAGCTATATTTTCCTGTTTTTTCTTCTTCTAGTTTGTTTGGTATTGTTACTGTTACTACATTTCCTTTTACATTTAGTGTAACATTTACTTTAGTTCCATCTTTTAATGTTACTTCTTTTGTTGTTATATCTTCTTTTTCACTAAATGATGCTTTATCTAGTTTATATTCTTCTCCATCTAATTTTTTGCTTACATATACTGCTAATTCTTCATTTAATGTTATATATTCTGATGCTGCTTTTACTTCTGATATTTTATATGTGTCTACTGTATTTACTGTATCTGCTGTTATTTCTTTATTTTCTATAACTGTAACTTTACCGTCTTCTCCTGTTGCTTTTGTTTGTGTATCATTTACTTTAAATGTTACTCCTGATAGTTTATTATTGTTTGTATCTGTTTTTTCTATTTCTAAGCTATATTTTCCTTTTATCATTTCATTTGGTATTGTTATTTGAGCTTCAGGAACTTCACTATCGTTGTTAATATTTGTTTTTATTTTGTTATATAAGTCTGTATTCTCTTCTGTTACTATTTCATTTTTTGAATTCATTATAACAAATCCGTATTTGTTATAATATACATCATTTTCTGCTGAACCTGTATTAATATTTCCTTTTACAATTTTAGCTGTTTGGTCTAATTGAACTGGCATAAGTATATAGTTACCATTTAATATGTTTTTATATCCTAATGCACTTTCGTTTTCTACAATTTTATATGTATATATATTTAATAATATAGCATTGCTATCACTTGTAGAATATGAACCATTTACTATTTGATTATTTATTAAATCTTTACCATCTAATGTTATTGTAAATTTAGCTCCATTTAATGCATTTCCTGCTTCATCTACTTTGTTTAATGTAAATTTATAATTATTTGGTGCTACTTCAACAACTTCAAAGTCATCATCATCTTGTATTCCTGGGTAGTATGTTATGTTTTCGTTGTTATAATTTATTCTTGAAAAATATTTATTTATACTGTCTGCTATTCCACTGTTAGAATTAAATACGTTATCTTGCTCTGAATCTCTGTCAATTCCTTGGCTACTAGCATATACTCTTTGTCCATTTGATTCATAACCATATTTTGTAATTTCAGCAACATTTACTAGTTTACCACCAGTTCTTGATGTTACTTCACATTCTATTTGAACTTCTGCCATAAATTTAGGTTCTACTGTTGTTCCTGTATTATCGTTTTTTGAAAATGCTTCTGACATTAGTTCTCCGCCATTTCCTGCTGCTATTAATGTATCTTTTAATTTTGTTGTTTTTACTGTTGTTGTTCCATCTTCATTTGTTGTTGCTGTCCATTCTTTATTAATTTCACTATTTTCAACAAATTTTAATCCTGCTGGTAAATAATCTGTTATTTCTTCTGCATATCCGTCTAGATATCCTTCATTATATACTCTTATTGTATATACTACTTTGTCTCCAACTTTTACTGAAACTGGTGTTTTTGGATGATTATATATTGCTGTTCCATATTTTCTTAATGCTGTTATTGAGTCTACACCAAATACTGGCTCTCTACTATTTCCTCCATCTAAAGTTTGACCATTTACACTTGTTATATATTTTCTTAATGCTAGGTCAAATGGTTCTACTTTTAACATTTCAAAATCATCATCATCTTGTAATCCTGTATAATTTGATTTTTCATTTTCCATTTGAGATTTTATAACTTTTTCGTAATAATCATCATTATTTTTTATAGTTGAGTCTTTAGAAAATACGTTATCTTCTTCTGAATCTCTATCTACTCCTTCTGTTTTGGCTTCTTTGTATTCTAATATAGTATTTCCTGAATCATCTTGTTTAACTTCATTATAACCATAATTTGAAATTTCTGCTACATTTACTAGGTTTTTAGAATTTTTATTTTTTACAGTACATTCAATTTGTACATCTGCTAAGAATTTAGGTTCTACTGATGTTCCTGTGTAATCTTTTGCTGCTACACCTTTTGCTATAGATTTTCCTTCATTTCCAGCACTTAATAAAGTATTTGATAAATATGAACTTTTTACTGCATTTGTTCCATTTTGTTTTGTCCAACCATATTTACTATTTATTTGACTATTTTCTGTAAGTTCTAGCCCTTCTGGTAAATAGTCTACAATTTCTTTTGCATATCCATCTAAACTACCTTCGTTATATACTCTTATTGTATATACTACTTTATCATTAACTTTTACTGAAACTGGTGTTTTTGGATGATTATATATTGCTGTTCCTGTTGCCATTAAACTTGCTGCTGATCTTATAGTAAATGTTGGTTCTCTACTATTTTCACCGTCTAAAACTTTATCATTTACACTTGATATGAATTTTCTTAATGCTAAGTCAAATTTTCCTACTTTTACAATTTCAAAATCATCATCATCTTGTTGACTTATTGCACCTTTGTCAACTTTTGAATGGTCAAACCATTTTCTACTTACTTCTATTCTTTTTGCATAACTTTCAAAATCTATTGTATCGTTTTGCTCTGAATCTCTATCTATACCATCTTTATCTGCTTGTGTTCCATCTTTTTTAGAGTATTTAGTTACAGCTGCATAATTTATTAATTCTTCTCCTTGAGTTGCCTCATCTGTTACTAAACATGTTACATCTACATATATGTAAGACATATTTTCATTATTTTTATCATATGCACTAATATTTTCAAATGTATTATTTATTTTTACTATATTCTTAGTATCATCATAACTTGCTGTTATATTATTTTCTAATACATGGTTAGTTGATATTCCAACATATTTTAATCCTTTTGGTAAATAGTCTGTTATCTCTTGTATATTAGCTACACTACCACCTTCATTATATGCTGTTATTCTATAAGTAACTTTGTCTCCTACTGCAACAGTAACAGGTGTTTTATCCATAGTATATGTAGCTGTTGTTCCTGTTCCTTTTGTAAGTGCTTCTTTATCTATGTTTTTTAATCTACTTTCGCTTGTGGCATTACTTCCACTACCAAATTTCATAACATCTTCATATTGTTTTGTTGTTTCACTATAACGTGCTACACTTATAATTTGTTTTGTAAGTGCTATATCAAATTCATTACTTACTTCTGTTGATATTTTTTTAGTATCTCCATTATTTTTTAATGTTTTTCTTAATTGTAATATTGGTTGTCTACCTTCTCTAGTATATAGATTAGCTGTCATATTACTAATCCTATATCCTAAATCTGCGTCACATCTATATGTTACTGTTTTTCCATCTGCTAACGCATTTGCTGTTGTAAATTTAATGTAATATGTTTTTCCTATTAAGTCTTTTTTGTTGCTAACGGTCATAGCTTTCTTATTTGAATCTAAATAAGAAATGCTTTTTGTACTTATGTTTAAACTATCTGTAACACTTTGTATTAAATCTTTATTTATATTACTATTTGTACCTAATGTTATTGGTCCTAATGTATATGTATTATTTTGTCCATTTTCTAATCCAAAATTAGTTCCTTTTTTTAATGTTAATTCATAATCTTTATTACTTTCTTCTATAGAATATTTTCTATCTTTAGCTCCTGCTTCCAATGCTTTATATAATGCATATCCTGCTTTTTGTGCTGCTGTATCTTTATATGTATATCCTCCAAACACAATGTTTCCAATATCGCTTTCACTATTAATTATTTTATCATAACTATCGTATTTGTTATTTACATAACTCCAAATAACCATTTGTTGTAATACTTCTATAAATTCCATTTCGCCTATAACTCTTACATCACAATCTTTATAACCATTTGGTGCATATTTTTTTATTATATTATTTAAATGGTCTAACATGTATTCGTTTGTTTTTACATCAGTTGTTTCTGAATACATATTTTTTACTAACCATTTAACTGGCTCTGGGTTATTATTTTTAAATATACTTTTATCAGTGAATGCATTCCATTCTGTTTTGTTTGTGTATGTTCCTATTGGGTCCCACCACTCTTCCATATCGTCTCTTAGTTGTGTTCCACCACTTAGACAATAATAGCTATAATTTTTTTCATCACCCACATAATAATCTTCTACTGTATGTACAGTTCCATCACTTGTAGTATATGTGTATTTTACACCATTGCTTCTTGAATTTTTTAATATGTGAACAATATAATCCGCAGCTTGGCTTGATGTTGCAAATAGCATTACAAGTATAATTGATAATGCCATTACTTTTTTCATTATACTTTTCATATTTTCCTCCTAAAATATTTTTTTACTTTTATTTTTTTCTTTTGAATATTATTTTTATATATAATTAATATTAATAACACTTTAATTTATTTTGATAGCGCTATTATAATAATAATTATATTTTTTTATTCTCATACGCTATCCCCCTTTCTTAAAGTAATAACTTTCTTGCTTATTATTATATAAATTTAATTATATAAGTCAATATGTATCATTTTCGTTTTTATTTAATATGCAATTTTTGTAGCAAAATGTTTTACGGAACTTATTATAACTGCTTTTGTTACATTCTCATTACATTTATATTATTTTTTTATTACATAGTAATTGCGTAATATTGACCTCTTGTTCTATTATACAACGAATTATCACATTTTTCAATATTTTATTGCATTTTTTCAAACTTTTTATGTTAATAATTATATATTTTATTAAATTGGTCAACTTTTTAATTTTTTTTCATATAATATTAGTATCAAAATTTAATATATATGTAAATGGAGTGATTTCTATGGATAATAATTTAAATGAAAATATGATGAATAATATAAAAAATATGGTTGATAATGGTGACATTTCTAGTGCTATTTCTCAAATTTCGCCAGAAATGATTAGCAATTTTTCTAAAATGCTTTCTAATGCTCGGAGGAAATTCTAATAATTCTAATTCTTCTAACAGTCAAAATTCTTCAGGTAATACTAATAATACTAATGGGTCAAATTCACAAAATTTTGATTTTGGTGGAATTGATATGAATACTATTTTAAAAATGAAATCTGTTATGGAAAAAATGAATAATTCAAATGATCCTAGAGCCAATTTATTGTCTTCATTAAAACCTTATTTGCGTGATGGAAAAAAAGAGAAATTAGATCAATATGCAACATTATTAAAAATGGCAAATGTTGCAGAACTGATGAAAAATGATAAAAAGGAGCCAAATAATAATGCCTAGATTTTCTGCATTTAATTATCCTTATTACTACCCTTATTATAGAAACTACAATAATTATAGAAATTATTCTAAAAGTCAACCTGCGCAAGCAGAGTATGAAAAAGAAAAAAGTAGTACTACAAGTACTACTAAAGAAAGCGAAAATGAGAATTCTAATAGAGTTGTATCCTCATCTTCTGAAGAGCCTATTTTTGAAATATTTGGCATTAGGCTCTTTACAGATGATATTTTAATATTGTGCTTATTATATTTTTTATATGAAGAAAATGTTAAGGATGAAATGCTTTTTATTGTTTTACTATTACTGCTTATTAGCTAATTATTCTATTATTATTTTTTCTTCTTCTACATAAACATATGCTTGTTTATGCATAGGTTCTTCATCTCTGTCTATTTCTTTTACAATGTTTGCAATTCGTAATTGCACTGTATCTAGCATTCCTGCTGCAATTATTGCTTGTGTGTTTCCTTTTGCTCCCGCATGAGCTAACCCTCTTAAGCTTCCTAGTACAACTATATTGTCTGAAGCAATAACTTCGGCTCCTGAATTTACATCCCCTAATACAACTAAGCTTCCTTCTACTTCCATTTTTTGTCCAGACCTTAATGAGCCTCTATGGAATTTAGTTTCGGAAATTGCAATTTCTTGTTCAAATGTTCTTTTAATGCTAGCAAGTCCTAGGGCTTTAGGCATATCAAATTCTATTTCTACATCTATTTTATTTTTTATCGTTTCTTGAATTTCGTCTATTTCTTTGTTTTTTAATATCTTTCCTGTAACTACTATTGGTGTTTTTTCGTCTTTATATAGTTTTTTTAATTCTGTTAATTTTTTCTTTAAGCCTTCTACTATTTCTATGTATTCTGCGTCTTCTTTTATTTTTATAACTATTTTATCTTTTCTTAAATTAATGCTTATGCAATTTCTCATTTTTACATCCTAACCTTTCTATTATTGTATAATTTCAGTATATGGCATAGCGGTTATAGTTTCTTGTACATTTTGCGTGTTCATACCAAAATATTCTGCCATAATATCTCTTACTGCTTCTGCAGTATAATATCCATGTCCTCCATTTTCTACCATAACCACAATAGCAATTTCTGGGTTATCAAAAGGTGCAAATCCCGCAAACCAGGCATTTACATTGTTTCCTGCTTCTGCAGAACCTGTTTTTCCTCCAACTTCTATATTAAAGTTTTTAAATATGCTATATGCTGTACCTCCTGTTTCATTTGTAACAGACCTCATTCCTTCTAGTACAGCCTTTAAATTATCTGGATTTATATTTATATCTTCTGGATTTTCTTCTGTTAAATTAAGCTTTTCATTTACAAATTTGTTAATTTCATCTCGCGAAACTTCTGTACCATCCGCATTTTGAATTCCTTTAACTACTGTAACATCTATTTTGTGTCCACCATTTGCAAGCATACTAATGTATTTTGCCATTTGTAATGTACTAAATTCGTTATCTCCTTGTCCTATTACTGCATTTAATGTATCTCCTGGATTCCAATTTTTTCCTGATTTTTTAGCACTTTCTTTACTTGCTAACACTCCAGATGTTTCACTAGGTAATTCTATTCCTGTTTTTGATCCTAACCCAAAATATCTTGCGAATTTTGCTAGGTTATCTATTCCCATTCTATCTCCTGCTTCATAGAAGAAATAGTTACATGAATGTTTTATTGCATCTGAAACGTTAAGCCACCCATGTCCTCTATGATAGTCTGTATAATACCAGCAATTTTTATATGGTTTATATTTTGTGTATACTCCTGTGTCGTTAATTTTTTCTGTCCTTGAAACTACTCCCGACTCTAATGAGGCTATTGCAGATACCATTTTAAATATAGATCCTGGTGCATATGAGTTTTGTACAGATTTATTTATTAGTGGTTTTAAACTGTCTGATGTGTAATTATTCCAGTCAGATGTACTTATTCCTTTTACAAATAATTTAGGGTTGTAATTTGGATAACTTGCCATTGCTAATACTTCTCCTGTTTTTACATTCATTACAACGCAACTACCTGATTTTGCTTCATATACTTTTCCAAATCCTCCCGCTCTAATTTTTTGTATATTAGCTTCTAAAGCAGTTTCTGTTATTCTTTGCAAATTTGCATCTAATGTTAATATAACATTAGAACCTGCTACTGCTTCTTTTGCTATGTACTCGGCCGTAATAGTTCCATCTACTGCCATATCTATTTGTTTTGTTCCATTTTTTCCTTTTAAGTATTCCTCAAAAACAGACTCTATTCCTGTTTTTCCTATAATATCATTTCTTGAGTAATTTTCTTTTCTTTTTTGGTATTCTTCTTCACTTATTTTACTTGCATATCCTAATATATGTGATGCCAACGTTTCTGATGTATATTTTCTTGTAGGTTCTACCACAATATTTATTCCTGGGAATTCTTCACTATTTTCACTAAATTCCGCTACAGCTTCTCTTGGAATATTTTTAGCAATCTCTAACGCTTTTGTACTGCTATATCCGTTTTTTGTTATTGCATATCTAACTGTTATTATTTTTCTTATTTCTTCTATATCTATATTTTGAATTTTGTATTTTTCTTTATATTTATAAAATGCTTCTTCTGCACTTATGTTTTCATCAAAATTGTTAGACTTTTTCCAATTAGCTAAAGTGTTATCTGACATTTTATATTCAAACGGATTTATGCTTATTGGAAATTCGTCAACATAGCTTACTTCATATTTTTCTAGTAATTTTACCATTTTTAGAATAGTATTATTTAATGTTTCATTATCTATTTTACTTTTGTATAGTTCTAACGAAAATGTCATTTCTGAAGTCACCATAACATTTCCTGTTTTGTCTAGTATTTCACCTCTTGCTGCTTCTAGTACACTTTCTCTTGTTAATCTTGTATTAGATTGTTCTCTATATTCATTTCCATGTACTATTTGTAAATTAAATAATTGTATAATTAATATTATTCCTATTATATAGGTTATAACTGTTGCTATATTAAATCTTAAATTTATATTTCTTTTATTTATACCTTTTGACAACTTTTCACCTTCTTTTTAGATTAAAAATATCTTGTTAGAATTTTATTTCCTTTGTATTCATTTTCTATATAGTACCCTGCTGTTTTAATTATTGGATACAATATTATTGTTAAAATTATATTATATATTATTTCTACAACTAATATTTTTAAAAACTCTATTATTTCTATGTTTATATTAAAAATAATATATTGCAAAATGTATTGCACTATTTCGTATAAAAATGTCATTCCGAATACCATAAACATTATTGTAATTCTACTATTTTTAGAAAAGTTTTTATCAAATACAGCTGCCAATAATCCAATTCCCCCTAAGGTAAAAGCATTAATTCCAACACACTTTCCTACTAAAAAGTCTAATATTAATCCTGTAACTACTCCATATATAGTTCCTACTGTCTTATTTGTAAACAAACCTATAAATAATATAAAGATTACAAATAAATTAGGCATAATACCAGCTATAGTAAAAAAATTGAAAAAATTTTCTTGTAAAAAATATATAAATATAGCAACTAATATTAAGATAATATTTATTACAGTTTTTTTCAATTTAATCCCCTCCTACTGGTTTGTTATTACTAATACTGAATCTAATTTTGTAAAGTTTACTGCTGTTTCAATTATTGCATATCTGTCTGTTATGTTTTGTGTATTTTCAATTTTTTTTACGGTTCCAATGTGAATTCCTTTTGGATAAATTCCACCTAAACCAGAAGTTTCTACGCTGTCTCCTTGTACAATGTTAGCATCTGTTGGTATATACATTGCTTTTAATTTTGATTTTTCTTCTAATGTTCCTTTGCATATTATACTGTCTTTTGAAGTACTCATCATACAGCTTACAGAACTTGCTGTATCTACAATTGTTTCTACTTTTGCTGTATTATCTGTTACAGATATAACATGTCCTACCAATCCTTGATCTGCTATTACAGTCATATTTTTTTGTACTCCGTCTTTAGTTCCTATATTTATTGTTACTGTTTTAGAATAGTTACTAAAGTCTTTGTTTATTACATATCCTGGTATAGTTTTGTATTCTCCATATTTTTCTGTTAAACTTAAATATTCTTTTAATGTTTCGTTTTCAGTTTTTATTTTTTCTAATTCTCTTAAAGCCTGTTCTAGCTGACTGTTCTTGTCCTTTAACTGATTATTTTCTTCTTTTAAATTGTTAACGTCTGTAAAGAAATTGTCGTTTCCTTTTACTTTATTTTTTATGTATGTTAAGCCATTTTGTATAGGCATAACACATTTATTTACAACATTTTCTAAAAATGATATATTTCCTTCTTTATTAGAAAATATAACTATAAGAATTAATATTACAATTGTTATAAATATTCCTAAAAATCCTGTTTTTTTATCCCTATACATATTTTAGCATTTCCTTTCTATCTTCTTTTTCTAGCATTTATTAATACTGTTTTTAATCTTTCTAAATCTTCTAATGTTTTTCCTGTTCCCCTTACAACACAGTCTAATGGTTCTTCTGCTATATAAACAGGCATTCCTGTTTCTAAACTTATTAGCTTGTCTAGATTTTTTATTAGTGCTCCACCACCTGCTAATACTATTCCTTTTTCCATTATGTCTGATGCTAATTCTGGTGGTGTTTTTTCTAATGTTAATTTTATAATATCTACTATTTTAGCTATAGATTCTCTCATTGCTTCTTCTATTTGAGTTGATGATATTTTTATATTTCTTGGTAATCCATCTGCTAAATCTCTACCTCTTATTTCCATTAATGTTTCTGTCATAAGTGGCATTGCACATCCTATTTGTATTTTTATTTGTTCAGCTGTTGTTTCTCCAATTGCTAAGTTTTCTTCTCTTTTAACGTAATTTACTATATCTTCGTCTAATTCGTCTCCTGCAACTCTTAAAGAATGGCTTACTACAATACCACCTAGTGATATAACTGCAACTTCTGTTGTTCCTCCCCCTATGTCTACAATTATGCTTCCACTTGGTTCTGCTACATCTAATGATGCGCCTATTGCTGCTGCCATTGGTTCTTCTATTAAATACACTTCTTTTGCTCCAGCTTGCATAACTGATTCTTCTACTGCTCTTTCTTCTACTTCTGTTATGCCTGAAGGAACTCCTACTACTACTCTTGGTCTACCTATCGCATATCTTTTTCCTACTTTTCCAATTATATTTTTTAACATTAATTGTGTTGCTGTAAAGTCTGCAATAACTCCATCTTTTAGCGGTCTAACAGCTTTAATTGTTTCTGGGGTTCTTCCGCAACATTTCCTTTGCTTCGTTTCCTGTTGATAGTATTGCTCCTGTTTTTTTATCTATTGCGACCACTGATGGTTCTTTTAAAACAATACCTTTTCCCTTTACTGTTACTAGAATATTTGCTGTTCCTAAATCTATTCCTATATCTTTTGAACCAAAATTAAAAAATTTCATTTTATACCTTCCCTTCTTTTGCCATTTCAGAAAATATACTTGTATATTTCATATTTCCTATAACTAAATGATCTAACAATTCTATTTCAAATATTGATGCAGCTGAATATAATTTGTTTGTAAATATTATATCTTGTTTACTTGGCGTTGCGTCTCCACTTGGGTGGTTATGAACTAATATTATTTTAGGAGCTTGCATTTTTATTGGTTCTGACAAAATATCTTTTATTGATATATTAACAGCGTTAACTCCGCCTAATGAAATATCTTTTATTTTTAATATCTCGTTTTTGTTATTTAGTACAACCAATTTAGCTATTTCCCTTTTTTCAAATCTTAATTCTTGCAACATTATTTTAGCAACATCATAAGGTTCGTGTATTACTATTTTTCTGTAATCCGATGGTTTTGACATTCTTATTGATAATTCACACATTGCTTTTAATTGAATTGCTTTTACTTTTCCTATACCTTTTATCTTCATTAGTTCTTCTATTGTTATGCTTTTTAAGTGGTTTAATTCCCCTTCTTTTGTATTATCATTTAAATTTAGTATTTTTTGTGCTAGCTGTACAGATGTTTCTTCTTTGGTTCCAGATTTTATAATAATTGCTAATAATTCTGCATTTGATAATGCTTTTTCTCCATATAACTCTAGTTTTTCATATGGTCTTTCTGCAATTGGCAATTCTTTCATTTTTATAGACAATTTTATTTTCCTTCCTTGTTTTATAATTGCCCCTTAAACTTTTTTATATATAAATACTGCTATTGCTAGTCCTATAATGCTTGCAACATTTATTTTTATTACACATGCAAATGTTAATTTTACTATGTTTAGATCTAATACCATTGGATTGTCCAACCCAAATTGTTGTGCATACGACAACCAATACAACCATGGTACTTGTGAAGCTAATTCTCCAAGTAATCCCCCTATTACTAACCCCGATAATATAAATAGTATTAGTATCCATATATTTTTATCTCTCGTTGCCATTTTTACTACCTCCATTTTTTCTTTTGTTCTTACGGAACTTTTAATTTCATCACACAGCTATTATATATGGTATTACCTTTTTTTTCAAGTAAATTACTTTATTTTTTTCTTTTTTTGTGTTATATATATTCTACAAATATTTTTATAAATATAATTACCAAAAATTGTTGCTTTAAATATAATAGTAATAGTAGTATAATATATTTAGCATTATATAAAAGGAGAGAAGCTTATATGAAAATTGAAAAATTAACAGAGGATAAAATTCGCATTATTCTTAGCATAGAAGATTTAGAAAAAAAAGATTTAACATTAAAAGACTTTATAACAAATGAAAAACAATTTCAGGAATTTTTTATTGAAATGTTAGATCGTGCTGAAAAGGAACTTGGTTTTATTACCAAAGACTGCAAACTTTTAATAGAATCTTTTTCTTCACCAGATGATGTTTTTGTTTTTACCATAACTAAATTTTCAAAAACTTCTGGAAATAACATACATAATAAAAAAAGATTAGTTTGTGCACGAAAAAAAGCTAATCCAATAGTTACTCAAAATAAAATTTATAACTTTAACAATTTTGAAGAGTTCTGCGCTTTTTGCGAGGCAGTAAATAATTCTAAAATTATGAACAGTAATAAAAAGTTAGCTAAAAGTATAATTCTATATTCATATAAAAATACTTATTATTTAGTAATTTCTAATATTAATCAAAAAAATTCTAATTTTTCTTGCCTTCACTCATATATTTCGGAGTTTTCAACTTGCATAAATTATACAAAAAGTTTTGAGGGTAAACTATTAGAATATGGCAAGCCAATTATAAAAAACAACGCAATATTAACAGGTATAAAGTTTTTTGTAAAATAACAAAAAAGGAATGATTATCTTTATTATAGATTTCATTCCTTTTTATTAATATACATAATTTTGTGGATTATATGCTACCCCATTAACTCTAACTTCTAAATGTAAATGTGGTCCTGTAGAGTTTCCTGTTGAACCAACAGCAGCTATTGTTTGTCCTTGCGAAACTTTTGCTCCAGCAGATACATATAGTTTTCGACAATGGCCATAATATGTTTGAATTCCGTTTGAATGTGTTATTACAATCATATTTCCATATGAACCTTTCCATCCTGAAAATGTAACAGTTCCAGAAGCTGCCGCAACTATTGGTGTTCCTGTTGATGTTGCTATATCTAGTCCTGTATGTGATGACCTTCTTATACTACTTCCTGCTCCAAATCTTGAAGTTATTATTCCTGAAACAGGTCTTATTAGGTTTATTCCAATATTGGCTTTTGCAGTAGATGTTTTACTTGCTGTATTAACACTTCCTGTTGCTTCATATTTTGAATATGAATTATTTTTTGCTACTACAACTTTTTTTGGTGGTTCTACATATAATTTTGCTAGTGCTTCTTCTTCTGATATTATTGGTTGTAATTGAGTTTCGTATTTTTCTATAATTGATATTCCCTCTAAATTAGAGCTATTTTTTTCCTTTAATGAATTTACAACACCTTCTGCTTCTTTAAATGTTGAAACATATGCTTTTTCTTCTTGATTGTCTAAAATAGCATAGTATCTATAATATGTAATACCCTCTTCTTTTACTTTAGCAATTATTTCTTCGTCATTTGCTACAATTCCTTTTTTTAACAAGCATAGTTTGTATTCTGGTAGATTTTTAATTTGTACAAATGCTACATTGTTTCCTTCACCATTTTCTAAATAATTATTTATTGTTTTTTGTAATTCGCTTTTATTTTCAGTATACCCTACTTGCTCCCCATTTATTGTTACACTATATGTCGGTTTGTATAGAAAAGCAACTGCACCTATAATTAGAAAAGTAGCAATCATAGTTAAAACTATAATTTTAACTGATCTTTTAGCGTGTATAATTACTTTTTTAAACATTACACTATCTCCTTTGTATATGATAGTGTATATAATATTTCATTTTTATGTTTTTTTCAAATTGACTAAAACCTTATTTCCCTAGCATTTTTTTAAAATACTTTCTTTATCTCTGTTTTTTTGGCTTTTTCTCCTATTTTTATACTATGTAGTACAAAAGGATTTTTTCCTTTTGTATTTTTATTATTGTTGTAATTCTGTTTTTACTGTTCCAACTTCAGTTACTGTAGCTTTTTGTGCTGGTTTATAATAACCCTTATTTTGAGCTATTTTAAATAATTCAAATTGGAAACTTTCGTCATTATTTCTTATTTGTTGAAGTGTTTGCCTTAATTGCATGTTTTGAGCTTCTGTAATTGCTGTTTGGTATGCAGTTAAGTCAGATTTTACTCCTGATAAAATATCGTTTACCATTGTTTTCTCGTCCATTATTTCCTCCTTACTCATTTAAAAATGTCATTAATTTCTGTTTAGTATTTAAACTGTCTTGCGCAGCTTTTGTAAATACTTGTTTTATTTGTGGATCTACTGCTTGTGATGAATATGTGTTTAATTTTTGGTATGCAGTTTCATGTGCACCTATTAAATGTCTTAAATGTTGTAATTCTAATTGATTTAAATCTGCCATTTTAATCATTCCTTTCTTTTTTATACTTATTTATTTTTTGCTTTTTTTATTTTTTTATACATAAATTTAAAATAAAAAAATGCACCTTCATTTGTTAGTTTTTACCTAACATTTTGGGTGCATTCCATTTGTTTTTTATTTTTATATTATTTCAAGCCCTGCAAATTTTGCCATAAGTCGTTTATGTCCAACTTTGTCAAAGTTAATATCTACTTTTAAGTCTTCACCTTCTGGTTCTACTAATTGTATTGTGCCTTCTCCAAACTTTTTATGGAAAACTCTAACTCCTTCTTCATACTTTGACAAATCTATTGTTTCTTGTTTCTTATTTGATGTTAATGAATTTAAGAAATTATCTGCAGTTCTAAACATAAATCCACTTGCTGCTGCAACTTTGCTTTTTTGTTCTGTGATTTTATATGTTTTTATATTTCCATTATCCTTACTTCCGTATGTCCAACTGTATTTTGTATCTGAAAATTCTTTTTTGCTGTCTTCTTCTTCATAACCATCTAGCAATTCTTTTGGGATTTCTTTTAAAAATCTAGACATTGGATTACAACTTGTTGAACCAAATATTGTTCTTTGCTTACTGCAAGTTAAATATAAATTTTCTTTTGCTCTTGTTATTCCAACATAACAAAGACGCCTTTCTTCTTCTAATTCTTTTGGTTCTCCTATAGATTTATATCCTGGAAAAATTCCTTCTTCCATACCTACTAAAAATACAACTGGAAATTCCAAACCTTTTGCACTATGTAATGTCATTAATGTAACTGATTCTTCCGCTTCTTCCATATTGTCTAAATCACTAGATAATGTTATTCCTTCTAAAAAGTCACTTAATTTATTTTCGGCAAATTCTTCTTCAAATTCTATTGCAACTGTTAAAAATTCGTCTAAGTTCTCTATTCTGTTTTCTGCCTCTATTGTATTTTCTTGTTCTAACGCTTTTACATACCCTGTCTTTTTTAATGTTTGTTTTATTAATTCTGATATTGATAATTCTTCTTTTTGCGCTATTAGTTCTTCTATTGCATTTACAAATTCTCTTGAGTTTAAAAATACTCTATTTAGTCCATATTGTTCTGCATTTTTTATAATTTCATACATCGAAACACCATTAGAATTAGATAATTGTTCTATATTTTCAAGACTTGTTTTTCCAATTCCTCTTTTAGGCTCGTTTATTATTCTTTTTAAACTTAAGTTGTCTGATTGGTTTTGTATTAATCGTAAATATGAAATTATATCTTTTATTTCTTTTCTTTCGTAGAACTTTAACCCTCCTACGATTTTGTATGGTATGTTTTCTCTTCTTAGTATATCTTCTATTGCTCTTGATTGTGTATTCATTCTATATAATATAGCAAAATCTGAATATTTATAATATTCTTCTCTTTTTAAATGTTCTATTTGTTTTACTATATATGTTCCTTCATCATATTCATTGTCTGCTAAATAGAATTTTGGTAAATTTCCTGTTTCGTTTTCTGTCCATAATTTTTTATCATATTTAACTTCATTGTGTTTTATAACTGAGTTTGCAACATTTAATATGTTTCCTGTACATCTATAATTTTGTTCTAATTTTATAATTTTAGTTCCTGGAAAGTCTCTTTCAAAATTTAATATGTTTGAAATGTCTGCTCCACGAAAGCTGTATATCCCTTGGTCATTATCACCAACTACAGTAATATTACCGTTTTTGGATGCTAACATTGTTACTAATGTAAATTGTGCTTTATTCGTATCTTGATATTCGTCTACTAGTATGTATTTGAATTTGTTAGAGTAATATTCTAATACATCTAGGTTTTCTAATAATATTTTTATTGTATAGTTTATAATATCATCAAAATCTATTGCATTGTTTTCTTTTAATTTTTTTTGATATAGTTGATATATTGATGCAATTTTTTCTTTTCTAAAGTCTCCATTTGCTTTTACTAAATATTGCTCTGGTTCTAGCATTTCATTTTTAGCATTGCTTATTTCTGATTGTACTGCTCTATCTGTAAACATTTTGTCATCAATGCCTAGTTCTTTTAAACATGCTTTTATTAATGTTTTTTGGTCTGATGTATCAAATATTATAAATGATGATTCAAATCCTATTCTATCTATAAATCTTCTTAAAATTCTTACGCAAATAGAATGAAATGTTCCTATCCACATATCTCTTACTGCATCTCCAACTAGCCCTTCTATTCTTTCCTTCATTTCGTTTGCTGCTTTATTTGTAAATGTAATTGCTAATATGTCCCATGGTTTGGCGTTTTTTTCTTGCATTAAATATGCTATTTTATGTGTTAACACTTTTGTTTTTCCACTTCCTGCACCGGCAATTACCAAACATGGTCCTTCTGTGTTTACAACTGCTTCGTATTGTTTATTATTTAATCCTTCTAATATATCTTGCATTTTATTTTCCTTCCATTATTCAAATTTATGTTTGTATTTTACTACATATATTAGAAAAAAGCAAGTAGTTTTATAAATATCATTTTTTATATTGAGGTTGCTATCATTCCTATAATAAATCCTAACATATTTCCTACTGCTGTCATTCTTCCTTTGTATAAATTGTTAGATTCTGGTATTAGTTCCCCAGATACAATATACAGCATGCACCCTGCAGCAAAGCTTAGGCAAACAGCTATTATAGTTTGCGAAATTGTTCCTACAATTGCTCCTAAAAATGCCCCAACCCCTGTCGTTATTCCAGATAATACAACGTAAAATATTATTTTTGATTTTGGCATTCCTCCGTTTTTCATTGGCACAGCCATGGATATACCTTCTGGTATATCATGTAGACATATTGCAATTGCTAATCCCAACCCTAATTTTAGTGAAGCCTCAAATCCAGAGCCAATGGCTAAACCTTCTGGCAAATTATGTATTGCAAGACCTATACTAACTATTATTCCTGTTCTTAATATACTATTATTCTTATAATTATCATTATTTTTATTAAATTTTGTTTTTACAATATTATCGCATATAATCATACATATAATTCCAAGAACTATTCCTAAACAAACACTTCCTATTTGTGTTATTTCGAATGCTTCTGGTATTAAATCAAAACATATAATTGCCATCATTAATCCTGATGCAAATGCTAGTATAAAGCTTATAAATTTTTTTGAATCTTTTTTTATTATAACTCCTATTATTCCACCTATTGTTGTTCCGAAAGTTCCAAAAAATAATCCTAATAACGTTGTTTTTAAAATTTCATTCATTAAAAAACTCCTTTTTTCTTTTTATACTAGTTTATTTCTGTTTATATGGATTATTACTTTATTTTTAAATAAAAAAGAACATTTACAAAATGTCCTTTTTTATTATTCATCACCTTTCAGTCTTTCTGCTCTATCTGCCGCTATTAAATTATCTATCATTTCGTCTATATCGCCATTTAGAAAATTTTCCATTTGGAATATACTCATACCAATTCTATGGTCTGTTATTCTTCCTTGAGGATAGTTGTATGTTCTTATTTTTTCACTTCTATCTCCACTTCCAACTTGGGATTTTCTTGCGTTTGCAACTTCACTATCTTGCTTTTGTTTTTCTATTTCATATAATTTTGTTCTAAGCATTTTCATTGCGTTGTCTCTATTTTGAAATTGTGATCTCTCTGTTTGGCATTCTACAACAATACCTGTTGGTTCGTGTATAAGTCTTACGGCAGAAGATGTCTTGTTAATGTGCTGTCCTCCTGCTCCTGAAGATCTAAATACTTCCATTTTTATATCTGCTGGGTTTATATCTATTTCTACATCTTCTACTACTGGCAATACTGCAACTGTAGCTGTTGAAGTATGAATTCTTCCACTACTTTCTGTATCAGGTACTCTTTGTACTCTATGCACTCCACTTTCGAATTTTAATCTACTATATACACCTTTTCCTGTAACCATGAATGTTACTTCTTTATATCCTCCAAGTCCTGTTTCGTTTTCGTTTAAAACTTCTACCTTCCAATGTTTTTTTTCTGAATACATAGAATACATTCTAAACAATGTTCCTGCAAATAATGCTGCTTCCTCTCCTCCTGCTCCAGCACGGATTTCGCAAATAATGTTTTTATCATCATCTGGATCTTTAGGTATTAATAGTATTTTTATTTCTTCTTCCAATTTAGGAATTTGGTCTTTAGAATTATAGTACTCCTCTTCTGCAAGTTCTTTCATGTCTGGGTCTTTCATTAATTCTTCTGCTTCTTCCATATTTTCTTTTACTTTTTTATATTCCTTAAATTTCAATACTATATCTTCTATACTAGCATGTTCTTTCATTAGTTTTTGCCACTCTGATTGGTTAGATATAACCTCTGGGTCTGAAATCATTTTTGTTAATTCTTCATATCTCTTTTCTATACTTTCTAATTTATCAAACATATTATTCTCCTTTAATTTATTTTGCTAAATTATTATACTACTTTTTTACAAATAATACAAGTTTTAACTGTAAAATCAAACTTTTATAATTGTATTTTATTATAATTTAATTTTAAATTATTCATTATATTTATTTCCCTTTTACTACATGAAAATATTATAATCTGTCTTTGCTTAGATTCTGTTTCTAAATATTTTAAAATATTTTCTAATCTTTCATCATCCCAATAAGCAAAGGTTTCATCAAGAATAATAGGTAGTCTTTCTTCTGATAATTCATTAATCATAGAAAGTCTTAATGCTAAATAAATTTGGTCTATTGTCCCTATGCTTAATCTACCAGCTTCTATGTAATTTCCATTATTTAATTCAACCATAATTCCATTTTTGTCATTTACATTTATGTTTTTATACTTTCCATTTGTTATTTTACACATTTTTTCTGACATATTTAATGTAAACTTAGGGGTTATTGTGTTTCTCATTTTTTTATATGATTCTTCTAAAACTACTTTGGCTAATTCAAAACTTTTTTCTAATTTTTTCAAGTTTTCATAATCTTCGTTATTTTTAACCAATTGTTCATTTATATTAACTAATTTTTCTAATTTTTCATCTATATTTTTTTCTTCTATTTTTAGTGATTCTAATTTTATTTTTTCTTTATTTATATCATCTTGAATTTTTTCTAAATTATTTATTATATTTTTATCCGAAATATAATAAATTAATTTATTTTTTTCTATTTTGTCTATATAATTTATTTTTATTTTTTCTTTATATATCATATATAAAGTCAATCCTATTCCTAAAACAAACAATACTTTTCTTATTGGTAATCCAAATAAATTACCTAATCCACCTAATACTAATTCAAGGAATATTAACACAACTAGTGAATTATATATTTTATTTCTC